>JACCDN010157406.1_pt1 | contig 17690 bp, 17 predicted proteins | sample 7441691 | NCBI WGS metagenome assembly JACCDN01 (sample SAMN15323439, study PRJNA562643) | freshwater metagenome | isolation source: river surface water | place: USA:Blue River Watershed | collected 2017-08-16
CAAACCTTCTAAAACTTGTTTTCACTGCTTTGCTTGCCCTGCTTCTTATGCTGCAGTTTCTCTCATTTCCTGGTCAATTCCGTTATATGGCAGAGCAAGAGCCAGAGAGCGCTCATCTTCGCTGGCCATTAACAGCGCTCTCGTTCTTGATGATTCTCGCCGTTGAAATAATCGTCATCAGTGTGTGGAAAATTGTCGATGCTCTGGAAAAAGAGAAGGGGCGAGCTTATGAGCTCAAGTTTGTTAGCTATGCGATTGCAGCGCTTTCTTTCATTTGGGTGGTAATTGCTTGTGGGCTTGTTCTTCTACTTCTCAACGCGGATGACCCAGGGCTCCCAGTAGTTGTCACAGTAATTGAAACTGCAGTGACTGCAGTTGGTCTGCTCTTTTTGTTCTACCGCCGCCTACTCAAGCGTGCGCTCAATCGCGCGAGCAATTACTAGATCTTCCCAGGACATTCCAGAGCTCTTAAAGAAGATTGGCTTCTCTCGACTTAAGTTAACTCGGCCGCAGACAACATCGGCTATTTCATTGAGTGACTTTTCTGTAATGGCACCTTCGCTAATGGCCATAATGACATCTCCAGCTTCGCGGAGTGCGCTTGCTCTGGTTTCTACAACAATCTGTGCCCGACCAAGGAAATTTGAATCAACTTCACGAACATCAGGCTCATGGGAGCCAACTGCAACAAGAATGACTGAATCCTTGAGATGCGATGAGTCAAAGAGCGGGCTCCGTGCCGTCGTTGCAGCAATGACTAAATCCGCTTTTTGCAAATGGCCATTTACTTCAGCAGAATCCGCGCCCAAAATTTGCACTGTGCACTCAGGGCTAAGCCCTAGTTCTACTAAATCAGGAACTCTCTGTTTTGCCTTTTCTATATCTCTGGCTACAAATGCAACGCTCTTTACCTTGAGATGGGCGGGAAGAACAGCTGCCAGAGTTTGTACATGCGAAATTGCCTGTGGTCCTGAGCCAAAGACAACTACCGTCAGATCTTCCTGACTTAAACCCAACGCTGGGCGAATGGCTGCAAATGAGATTGCTGGGGTTCGATACGTCGTTAGCGCTGCTCCATCAAGAAGTGATGAGACGGAAAGGTTCTCTTTATCGAAGAGTATGTAAACACCTTGAATTCGAGGTTCGTTAAGCGCAGGATTATTGGGTGCGATGGTAAGAATCTTGATGCCCGAACCTTCTGCCGAAGTCGCCGGCATCAGGAGCAGTTCACCTTTTTCAATCGGAAGAATCGAGCGCTGTAAATCTGATGCCGGATCTAACCCGCCCTTAAGCGCCTCTTCGATTGCTGTGACTGCGCCGAGGAATGTGAAGTTCTTGATGATTTCTGCGGCTGAAATACTTCTTGGGCTCATCGAAGGACAAATCCAGGAGTTAGTGGATCTCGTGGGTCAACGGTGAAAACGGATTCACCTGTCTTATAAGCCATGCCGGTGACTTGCGGCAATATTGCATCGTGACCATCTGATATCACTTGAGCTTTGGCTACGCCAAGGAATTGTGAGCCAACGATGGAATCGTGCTTGAGTACCTCGCCAATCTTTAACTGCTTTTTTTCGACTAGCGTGGCCAAACGTGCGCAGGTACCTGAGCCGCAAGGTGAACGATCGACTTCGCCGTCGGCAAAGATTGTGGCGTTTCTCTGGCGCTTAAGTCCATCAGAGCCTGTCGTTAAATCTTCATAAACGATAGTTCCGTAAATGCCGCTTAGCCGCGAATCAGTACGGTGCTCTGCATACTCTGAATCGTTAAGCGCCCATTTGATTTCGCGACCTATCGCAATAATCTCTCCATAATGTTCGGGCGTCACAGAGAGCCCAATTTGTGCAACATCTAATTGGGCATAGATAGCCCCACCGAATGAGACATCAACTGTGAGCGCACCTAAAGATGTATCCACGCTAATTTCGCTATGCATGTGATAGCTGGCAACATTGACAAAATCCACGCTCTCAATAACCGAGCCCTTTGTATGCACACGGGCAGTAACGCGTCCAGAGGGAACATCAATTACTACATCTGTAACTCCGCTGGGGTCAATGGCAACTTTGCCTGATTCAATCGCCCAGACGCCAAGTGCAATAGTTCCGTGGCCGCATGCTGTTGAGAATCCATCTTTATGCCAGAAGAGAACTCCAAAATCGGCGTCGTCATCATCCGGTGGCGTTATAAAGCAACCATACATATCGGCATGCCCTCGGGGTTCGAAGCAGAGAAGTTTTCTTAACCCATCTACTTCGGCACTCGCCATTGCATAGACGCGGCGATTAGCAACGGTATCCCCCACAATCTCAACGGGAGGGTTTGCAACAATACGAAAGGGTTCGCCCGCAGTGTGATAGTCGATAGTTCTTATCTCACGCACGAGTGCGACCTTTCAAGTAGGAATGCCACACGAGTAGGATACGCAGATGCTTGAGAACCTGCTTAGCTTTGCAGTCCTCGCAGGTTTACTCACACTGCTTCCAGGTCTAGATACCGCACAGATTTTTCGCGCGGTCACAATTGGTGGACGCAGTAGCGGTTATGCAACTCTCTTTGGAATCCTTGGTGGGGTTTGGGTCTGGGGTATAGCTGCAGCTCTTGGAATTAGTGCGCTGCTTATTGCTTCAGAGATTGCATACACAATCCTTAAATGGATTGGTGCAATCTATTTGGTGTATTTGGGAATCAAAATGTGGCTGGATTCTCGCCATATCTCGCCCGAGACCATCCAAGCCCGCCTAGAGAGTAAAACTTCCTTTTGGAAAGGATTCACTCGCGCACTCTTTATTACCGTAAGTAATCCAAAGAATGGCGTCTTTTACGTTGCTGCATTGCCACAATTTCTTCCGACAGAATTGCCTGCGCTATTAGGTGGATTCATCCTCGCCACAATTCACAATGTGATGGTCTTTACCTGGTTTTCTCTGATCATTTTGGGCGCAGGTTTTGCAAAGAACGCACTACGCAACCCGCGGGTACAGAAAATTGTCGAACGCGCTTCCGGGCTGGCTCTGATTGGTTTTGGAATCAGAGTCGCTTTCGAGAAGAGTTAAAGCTTTAAGCATTAACTCCCATCAAGTGCTCCATTGCGAGTTGGTCGAGAACTTCGTAACCATAACCACGCTTACCTGCAGCATCTGCATCGAATGAGTCCTTTTCAAGGTCCTTCCAGGTCTCACCTGCTGCAAGTGTTGGCTCTGAAAGTCCAGGGATATTCGATGCCTTCATCGCCTCAATAACCCGTGGGTCGCTGCGGAACGCTGCTGCACGCTCTTTGAGAACAAGATACATACGCATATTTGAAGTTGCTGAAGCCCAGACGCCAGAATCATCGTCTGTGCGTACAGGCTTGTAATCGAAGTGCTTCGGACCTGAATATTGATAGCGCTCAAGGAGATCAACTAAGAAGAAGGCGCTCTTCACATCGCCATGGCCAAAGACAAAGTCTTGGTCATACTTAGGTCCACGTTGTCCGTTGAGATCGATGTGGAATAACTTCTTCTGCCAGAGAGCTTGCGCAATACCGTGAACAAAGTTGAGGTTTGCCATCTGTTCGTGGCCAACTTCAGGGTTAAGTCCAACAAGCTCTGGATGATCGAGCATCTGAATAAATCCGAGCGCATGGCCGATTGTTGGCAAGAAGATATCGCCACGTGGCTCATTTGGCTTAGGTTCAATTGCAAACTTAATGTCATAACCCTTATCGATGACGTACTGACCTAAAACATTGAATCCTTCTTTGTACCGCTCTAGTGCAACGTAGGCATCCTTTGAGCTCTCTGATTCAGCGCCCTCGCGGCCACCCCAGCAGACATAAATCTTTGCGCCAAGATCTGCAGCTAAATCAATATTGCGCATCGCTTTACGCAGCGCAAAACGACGAATATCGCGATCATTGCTAGTTAGCGCACCATCTTTAAATACTGGATGGCTAAAGAGGTTAGTTGTCGCCATCGGAACTTTCATTCCGGTCTCGGCGAGTGCTTTCTTAAAGCGATCAATATGCCCCTGACGTACTGAATCAGTTGATCCAAATGGAAAGAGATCATCATCATGGAAGGTAACGCCATACGCGCCACGCGCTGCGAGTTCATTAACCGTGCGAACCGGATCAAGTGCTTCGCGAGTTGGATCTCCAAATGGATCACGCGCTTGCCAGCCGACAGTCCAGAGACCGAAGGTGAACTTATCTGCAGGAGTTGGGTTGTATGTCATACCCACGACTCTACCTACATAATGGCTATGAGAAAAGAGAGTTTGACGAGAATTACGAAGCTGAGTATTCGCCGGTAACTAAGAAGTAGACGCGGCGAGCGACTGATACTGCATGATCTGCATAACGCTCGTAATAACGACCCAAGAGAGTCAAGTCGATGGCAGAGTCAACGCCTTTATCCCAACCAGATGCAGTCAATGTTCCAATTACATCGCGATGGAGCTTATCCATCTCGTCATCATCTCTTTCAACTTCTAAAGCCAACTCAGTGCTGCGAGTCTCAATGACCTTACCGACCTTGCGAGCAATCTGTTCAGCGACAGTACCCATCTGAGTAATTGCATCTTTGAGTTCACTTGGAACAGCTGAGTTTGGATGGCGCAGACGCGCAATCTTTGCAACGTGGTGGGCCATATCTCCCATACGCTCAAGATCTGCGCTCATGCGAAGAGCAGTAACAAGCGCACGTAAGTCAGATGCAACAGGTTGTTGGCGAGCAATAATGTCGATGATGCGGCTATCTAATTCGTGTTGATACGTATCAATTTTTTCATCGTAAGAAATAACTTCTTCTGCCAGATTTAGATCGACCTTGATTAGCGAGTCAGTTGCTTTATGAATTGATTCAGCAACCATGTTTGTGAGGTCAACAAGGGACTGAGAAACGCTATCTAGTTCTTCTTGGAAGACTGAGCGGATAAGAGCCATTGGCCAAAAATAGGGGTACTGCGTGAATAATGCCAATCATCCGTATGAACGGAAGGTAAACAGAGCAGCTTCGGCATTAGGCTTTACGCATGTGGTTTCGCAAGGATGATTCTGTGGGTCAGGGCGATGCTGTCCCTGATTTCATCTTTGATTTAGTCAACCACCTGGATGAAGATGTCCTCCTCATTGGCCCAGGCGATAAGCCACTCTTTTCATCGGCCGGGATCGAAAACCTCAACGTGTTACGTGAGGGCCGAGTACTTACACCTGAACTATCGGCCATTGTTCGCGCAGTCCGCCGCACACGTGTACCGCATGATGGAAAACTTGAAGTTGCGCGCGGGCCAATCGGTGAAGGCACTCGCGAACTCACATTAAAGGTAGTTGCACTCGAAAACGATGAGTTGATTTTAGTTCTCATCAGCGATGAGTCTGAAGCGCAACGTGTGCATGAAGTGCGCCGAGATTTCGTTGCAAATATTTCTCATGAATTGAAGACTCCTATTGGCGCTCTTTCGCTGCTCAGTGAGGCTGTTCTCTCGGCTAAGGATGACCCTGAATCTGTCACTAAATTTGCAACACGGATGCAACATGAGGCAAAGCGCCTGACTGAATTAGTTCAAGAGATTATTAACTTGAGCCGACTACAGGACTCTGACCCGCTATCAGTTGCTGATGAAGTCCGAATCGATGACATTATTCAGGTCGCTGTAGATCAATGCCAGACAATTGCTCAAGCCAGAAAGATTGAAGTGACATCTACAAAATCCTCTGAGGCGGTAGTACTCGGAGATGGCGAGCAAATCACCATGGCAGTCCATAACTTGATTGAAAATGCGATCAACTACTCGCCTGAAAATACAAAGGTCTCAGTCACCACCGAAATCGAAGAAGGGATCGTGCAAATCTCTGTCACAGATCAAGGAATTGGAATTCCTGAATCTGACCAGGCCCGAATCTTTGAGCGCTTCTACCGTGTCGACCCAGCTCGTTCTCGTGAAACAGGTGGAACCGGACTTGGGCTATCGATCGTGAAGCATGTTGCCACCAAACATGGTGGAGATGTAAAGGTTTGGAGCGCTCCAGCGGTAGGTTCAACATTTGCTCTTCGTCTGCCAATATATGTGAATACAGGGGAAACGAGCTCATGACCAAAATCTTGATTATCGAAGATGAAATTTCATTTTCCGAGGCGCTTAGTTTTCTCCTGCAAAAAGAGGGGTTTGAAACCAAAGTTGCCGAAACTGGTAAACAGGGACTGGATGCATTTAAAGCTGAGCAATTTGATCTCATTCTGCTCGATCTCATGATTCCGGAAGTATCTGGAATCGATGTCTGTCGAGCTATTCGCACTACTTCTCAGGTACCAATCATCATGTTAACTGCAAAGGATTCTGAGATCGATAAGGTTGTTGGCCTTGAGCTTGGGGCCGATGATTATGTAACAAAGCCTTACTCATCACGTGAATTAGTTGCCCGCATCAAGGCAGTATTGCGCCGTGGCTCTCTCGATGAAGCCAATAGCGCTGAATCAACTGGCGTTCATGAAATAGCTGGAATCAGAATGGATGTTGAGCGCCACCAAGTAAGCGTTAACGGAACCAATATTGCACTTCCGCTTAAAGAGTTTGAACTACTTGAATTCTTGCTACGTAATGCAGGACGTGTTCTTACCCGCGGACAACTTATTGATCGCGTCTGGGGTGGTGACTATTACGGAGATACAAAGACTCTTGATGTGCACATTAAACGCCTGCGCTCAAAAATTGAAGTAGATCCTGCCAATCCAGTACTTATCCAAACCATTCGTGGATTAGGGTACAAATTCGAGGCGTAGACTAAGCCTCATGCCTGAGAAAAAGAAGAAGGTCTTTACTTCCCGAGATGCCCGCAATTGCATCATCGTTCCCAGCGATCTTGACCATAAATACTCCCGTGGAGTTCTTGGTGTAATCACAGGTTCTGCGCAATTTCCTGGAGCTGCTGTTCTGACAACTGCTGCTGCAAGTGCTACTGGACTTGGCATGATCAGATTTCATAGTTCATCTGGTTTAGCTCATCTAGTTCTGCACACATCCCCCGAAGTAGTCGTGCAGCCAGGTCCTGTAACCGCTTGGCTCGCCGGCTCTGGAATTCACGAAAAAAGATTTAGCGAATTCACAACCTGGCTGCGCCATCGCTGGTTTACATTGTTAAAGGCGCAGACGGTTCCCACAGTTCTTGATGCAGGGGCGCTCAACCTTGCTGGTTCACTTTCACAACCAACCTTGATTACACCTCATGCAGGTGAGCTCGCTCGCTTACTAAGTCGACGCGGTCTGCCGGTAAGTTCTGAATCCCTAGAGGCCGATCCAACTCATTGGGCGCAGAAAGCATCGACCCACCTTGGTGTAACCGTGCTCCTGAAGGGTGCCCAGACAGTTGTTGCCAATAATGATTACGTAATCACATTACCTAAAGCCACCTCTTGGCTTGCCACAGCTGGCACTGGCGATGTTTTGGCAGGAATTATCGGTGCGCTAGTTGCTACCAACTACATTGAAATTCTTAACGACCCGAATCGTCTAGCAGAAGTTGCTGCAACTGGTGCATTTATTCACAATCAGGCAGCTTTGCTTGCTTCAGATGGAGCACCCATTTCGGCAGTAAATGTAATTGATGAAATTCCTCGTGCAATAAGAAAAATTCTTAAATAACTATCTAGGGATATCCCCTCTTCTACATTTTCATTTATCCGACTTACTCTTGTGCATGGCTAAAACTCTGGCAAATCCTGCACGAGTTCTCGTCATCAATGACGATGCATTCGAACTAGCCACCATGTCTGCATCACTGAGACTGCACAGCACAAACATTGTTGGTGAAGCGAGCAATATGTTGGTCGCCGAGAACCTCTTTACATCTCTTCAGCCAGAAGCAGTACTCATTGACTTACAGTTTTCTGGCGAAGAAGCAATTGGTTTACTTCAGCGCTTTCGCAAGATAGACCCAAACCTTGGAATCGTCATCACGACATCCTGTCCAGATCTCAGGCTCTTTGGATTACTGGAGCGAAATATTCCAGCAGGTAGCCGAATTATTCTCAAGCGATCTGTCTCAGATCTTTCGATTATCACCTTCGCTCTGGCGGAATGTATAGGCTCAGCCATAGACGGTTCTGCGATGAAGTGGATAAGCCTGCACTCAACTATTCATGCAAACTCATTCCTGACTATTCTCAACGAGCTCACAGATATTCAAATCGAGACGCTTCGCTTAGTTGCACAAGGGCTAAGCAATTCTGAAATCGCACGCGTGCGGTTTGTTTCCGAGAAATCAGTGGAACAAATTGTCGCTCGCGTCGCGCAGCATCTATCGATATCTCCGGATCGCAGCAAAAACCTACGTGTGATATTGACTGGTGAATACTTCAAATGGCTTGGCGCACCTCGTCATTAACAGCCTTTGCGGTAAAGTCGCCGCATGCCTTCAGGAGTAACGCTCAGCGACTTACGTAAGCGATGGAATGAAGTCCTCGACCTCGTCGAAAGTCGCGACCGTATCGTCTGGATTGCCTACTTTGATGCTCGCCTGGAATCCTTTGAAAATGGGCGGCTGACCCTTGATTTCAGCGATGCCAACAAGTTGGCAACTGGCCACAATTATGCGGAGGCTCGTATTCGCCATCGTGCTGCGCTACAAGGTGCAATTTATGATGTATTTGGGATTAGCGTCGTGGTGGTTGAAAAGTGAAGAAAGTTCTCGCGCTAGCTCTTTCGATAGCCCTGACAGCCTTCACTATCTCGCCCGTTGCAGCCGATGATCTAAGCCTGATTGGTCCGGGGGATCGATTACATGGCGCAGATGTCAGCCGCTGGCAACATCCCAATGGCAAGCCGATTAACTTTAAGAAGATGCATGATGCAGGTTTGAGTTTTGTCATGATTAAGGCATCTGATACTCGTTACGAGTCTGATCGTTTAGCTTTGAAGTATGTAAGGATGGATCGAAAGGCGGCACAAGCCGCCGGTGTGTATACAGGTTTCTATCACTTTGCCATCTTGCCTAATGTCAGTACGCCAGGAGGAATAAAAAAGGATGCACAGGCCCAAGCTCAGAAAGTCTTATGGAGACTTGCAGATCTGGGTGGTTACAACGATATGGATCTGCCATACGCCTTGGACCTTGAAACTCGATGTGTTCAATGGAGTAGCTCTGGCGCCTGCATGAAGAACGCCACTCGCAGCGCAGCGACTTTATGGGCAAAGACATTCTTAAAGACGCTCAAGGATAAAACTGGGCGCACCCCAATTCTCTACTCATCACCTTCATTTCTTGAGACCGCGCTTAATCGAGATAAGGAACTTAACTCTTACCCTCTTTGGATTGCACAGTATGCAATTGACCCTGCAGAACCCGGTGCAAAACCTAATGTGAAGCCAGGCGGATGTTTTGTGCACTCATGGACCACTAAAGAGTGCTCAGCAGATTGGACGATGTGGCAGTACACATCATGTGGGATCGCCCCTAAATATGGTGTTCCTGGCAATCGCTTGGACCTGAATGTTTTCAGCGGTGGACGTGAAAAGTTCCTCGCGCTTTTGACCGGTACATGGCAACCAGATCCCATTGATGCCATGCCTAAGAATGAAACTTCTACGATTGTAATTTCATCCTTTAGCGCCTCAACGACCAATAAGAACGTGATCATCAACGTTGAGGTAATGCGTCCAGATAGAACTCCTGTAGTTACTGGCACTGTTCGCTATTACTTTGCGCCTGAGAATGCGACCGTTCCCACAGTTGTCCAAAATGTAGAGCGTGAGACAAGCGGAATATGGAGGTTATCCATCTCAGGAATGCCTGCCGGCTCTTGGGTTGGTCATGTGGGCTTCACCGATGAAACTGGAACACATGCTGAAGTTAAGACGCCACTGAGCCTAGATATCTTGCAAGGACCAACCCCTGCACCAAAGCCAACAAAGAAAGCTACAAAGAAACCATCAAAAGATAGCTGCCGTAATCAGATTAAGAATTAACCAAATCAAGAACTAACAAGCGCTTTTAGCGCAACTTCCTCTTGGCCAATTACCTTGGCGAAAGATTGAACTGAATCCTTACGATCTGCTGACTTCCAGCCAAGGGTTTCGCCGATGATTTCAGCGACAGTATCGGCAGCTGAAAGCCCGCTATCGCTCGCCTCAAATGAGATACGTGTGCGTCGTAACAAAACATCTTCGACTGAGAGAGCGCCTTCATGTGAAGCGGCGTGAAGAATCTCAGCCTTGATATATGGGAGATCAGGGATAAGGCGCTGTGCCATTTCTGGATTTTCAGTGATGATCTCAAGGATCTCTGAAATCAACGAGCCGTAGCGATCCAATAGGTGTGTCACGGTTGCTTCGCTGATGTTGTAACTGTCCGCAATCTTGAGAACTTGTTGCTGCAGAGCGAAGTAGCCGTCAGCCCCAATCAGCGGAAGCTTTTCAGTAACAGAATCGCTCACGATACGACGAAGATCAAGGACTGCTAGGTCAACGGCATCTTTGGCCATCACGCGATATGTGGTGTATTTACCGCCAGCTAAGCTGACAAAACCTGGGGCTGGTCGATCAACTGTATGTTCGCGCGAAAGCTTTGTTGTTGCTGATGTTGCATTATTGGCAACCAAGGGACGAAGCCCAGCAAAAACACCAATGATGTCTTCTGTCTTGAGTTTTGGTTCCAAGACGCGATTGGCTTGATCAAGGATGTATTGCACATCTTCTTGAGTAGCTAGTGGCTTGGCGCGATCGCCTTCGTAAGGAGTATCAGTTGTACCAACAATCCACTTATCGCCCCAAGGAATCAAGAAGAGAACTGAGACTGCTGTCTTTAAAATTATGCCATCTTTTGAATGAATCGCGCTCTGTGGAACAACGATATGTACACCCTTAGACATCGCTACTGAATATCCAGGAGTTAAACCAAACTGTTGATGCAGTTCATCGCTCCAGACGCCAGCGCACATGATTGTCGCCTTTGCCGCAATGCTGAGCGTCGTGCCAGTCTTGAGATCAGTTGCAACGACGCCCGTGACCTTCTTGCCATTTCGCGTCAGATTATCAACGCGGACATTAGTCGCGATCACCGCACCATGGCGCGCTGCGGTACGAGCGATCATCATTGTGTGGCGAGCATCATCTACTTGAGCATCAAAGTAGCGAATGGCGCCGGTGATGATGTCTTGTCGTAGTGATGGCGAAATATTTGCAATCGTCTTTCCAGTCAGGTGCTTATGTGAAGGAAGCGAACGCTTAAAGCCACGGAGCGCATCGTAGAGAGCAAGGCCAGCGCCAACATAAGTGCGCTCTTTCACTTTCTCAGTGAGCGGATAGAGAAAACTTACCGGTTTAACAAGATGAGGGCACTGCGTAGAAACCATGAGTTCGCGTTCGTGAAGAGCTTCGCGTACTAATTTAAAGTCATATTGCTCTAAATAACGCAGGCCGCCGTGAATGAGCTTGCTGGAACGGCTTGATGTTCCAGCTGCAATATCTTGCGATTCAACTAAAGCCACTTTCAGTCCACGAGTAACCGCATCGAGTGCAACGCCAACACCATTTACTCCTCCGCCAATTACGAGGATGTCGAACTCCTCGGTGGCTAGAGCCGAGAGCGCGGCAGAGCGCTGCTCTGGGTTGAGTGCTGATGTAAACATTGTGAAAGCTACCAATTCCTCATCGCGCTTAGTTTCTAGATTTATCGGTTTTGAGTAGTCTTAACTATATGGCATACATCGGAAGTTTGGACCAGGGAACCAGTAGCACGCGCTTCATGATCTTTGATGCTGCAGGAAAAGTCGTTGGACAGCATCAGATGGAACATCGTCAGATACTTCCGCAGGCAGGCTATGTCGAACATGATGCCGCTGAAATTTGGGAACGTACGCAGGAAGTTATTACTTCAGCTCTCAAGCAGGCCAATATCTTGGGCTCAGACCTTGCTGCAATTGGAATCACCAATCAGCGGGAAACCACAGTCGCTTGGGATGTCACAACCGGAAGACCGCTCCATAATGCAATCGTCTGGCAGGACACTCGTACCGCTGATTACTTAGCCACTTTTTCTCAACAGATTCGCGATGAGATCACCCACAAGACAGGGCTTGCTATCGCTCCCTACTTTGCAGGTAGCAAGATGCGCTGGCTGATCAAAAACTCACCTGCTGTGCAGAGCGCAATTGCTGCAGGAACTGCGCGCTTTGGCACGATTGATACTTGGTTGCTCTGGAACCTCTCTGGTGGTGTTCGTTCTGGAGTTCACCTCACTGATGTCACCAATGCCAGCCGCACACTACTGATGAACCTTGAGACGCTGCAGTGGGATGAGCAGTTGCTCGAACAATTTGAAATTCCACGAGATGTGCTTCCAGAGATTAAATCTTCTTCTGAAATCTATGGTGTTACAGATCCGCATGGACCCCTTGGTAGCGCTGTTCCAATTGCTGGCATCCTAGGAGATCAGCATGCGGCAATGGTGGGGCAAGTCTGTTTTGCTCGTGGTGAATCAAAGACTACCTACGGCACTGGAAACTTTGCTTTGCTTAATACCGGCACTGACATTGTCAGATCAAAAAACGGCTTGCTTACAACTGTTTGCTACAAATTTGGTGATCAACCTGCAATGTACGCACTTGAAGGATCAGTTGCAGTAACGGGCTCTGCGATTCAATGGTTACGTGATCAACTTGGAATCATCAACCATGCGGCAGAAACCGAAGCGTTGGCATCATCGGTAACTGATACTGCTGGAATTTACTTTGTGCCTGCCTTCTCAGGGCTCTTTGCACCATACTGGCGAAGCGATGCACGTGGCGTCATCGTTGGTTTGACTCGCGCAGCAACTAAAGCTCACCTAGCGCGTGCGGCACTGGAGGCAATCTGTTACCAAACTCGCGATGTCATGGATGCCATGGTTGCCGATAGCGGAGTGCCGATGACAGAGATGCGCGTTGATGGTGGAATTACAGCTAACTCTCTCTGTATGCAGATGCAGGCAGACATCATGGGAATTGATATCACTCGACCGCTCATCACCGAAACAACTGCGCTTGGTGCTGCTTATGCAGCTGGCCTCGCAGTTGCTTTTTGGAAAGATACCGATGAACTCAAAAAGCAGTGGCAGCAATCGCGACGCTGGAACCCCACATCTACTGCCGCAGAACGTCAAGAGGGATATTCGGGATGGAAGAAGGCGATCGAACGTACCCTTAATTGGGCCTAACGAGATTTATCTAGGCGCACGATAGAGTACGCACATCATGGATGAAATCGTCGAACTTTCAGCAGGTGTAGTGCGCACAAGCCGCACCATGAACGACGGTCGCACCATCCGTTATTACGACACCGCTGGCCAGACTCGCACTGCAAAAGATCAGCGCCCTGAGGAAGATCAGCCAGGAATTGGTGAGCTTCGCCTAGATCCTTTAGTCAACGAATGGGTTGCCATGGCAGCTCATCGCCAAGGTCGCATCTTTCTACCGCCAAAAGAACTCTGCCCGCTCTGTCCAACGACAGGCGAACTCCTTACCGAGATTCCAGAGAGCGATTTTGAAGTTGTTGTCTTTGATAACCGTTCACCATCGCTTCGACCACCAGCAGGAGATTTTGCTCTTCCTGATTTGGTCGGCACAGATACCGATGAGGGCGCCGCTGCTGGTAAGTGCGAAGTAATCTGCTTTACCGCCGACCATGGTGGTTCTTTCAAAGTTCTTTCACCACAGCGCGTTCGCACACTTCTTGAAGCCTGGCGCGATCGCACCGCTGAACTATCGACCCTTCCTTACATCGCACATATTGCTCCCTTTGAAAACCGTGGAGAAGAGATTGGCGTAACGCTGGCACATCCACATGGTCAGATTTATGCCTACTCATATCTGCCACCACGCGTTGCCAAGATGCTTGAAGTTGCTCGCACGCACCACCAGAAGACTGGCCGAGTGCTCTTCGATGACGTTGTCGCTCGCGAGCTACGCGATCAGGTACGCATCATTGCGCGTAATGAACATTGGATTGCATACACACCATATGCCTCGCGTTATCCCTTTGAAATTCATGTCACTCCGCTTGCGCCAGTTGCTGACTTAACCGAACTAGCACCTGCAGCATGTGATTCATTCCCATCGATTGCAATCGAAGTGATGCAACGTCTCGATGGAGTTTTCGGTATTGATATGGCCTACATCGCAGCGTGGCATCAAGCACCTGTGCGCGAAGGCCGCGATCTACTTCGCCTACATTGGCAGATCACTTCAGTGCGACGTGCGCCAGGAAAGCTGAAGTATTTGGCTGGTTCCGAATCAGCGATGGGCGCGTTCATTATGGATATGAAGCCAGAGCAATCAGCTCAACAGTTAAAAGATGTAAAGATTTAAGTTAATGGCAACGATTGCACGCCATTTTGAAGATTTATATGGCCGAAAGCCTGAAGTTATTGCAGAAGCTCCTGGCCGAGTAAATCTAATCGGTGAACACATTGATTACAGCGAAGGCTTTGTCCTCCCCTTTGCTATCGCAGATAGAACCTATGCAGCGATTGCTGCGCGCAACGATGGGTTGGTGCGCATCGCATCTCACCAACGCCGAGAGCGCATCTTTACCATCGACATCAACGATGTAAAACCTGGCAGCAAAGGCGACTGGGAAAAGTATGTTCTCGGAGTTATCTGGTCCTTAGGCGTAACTCAAGGGGTCGATATCTTGGTTGATGGCACTGTTCCGGCAGGTGCGGGTCTTTCTTCCTCTGCAGCTCTGGAATGTTCAGTTGCAGTCGCACTCAATGAACTCTTCTGGCTCAATATCTCGCTTCCTGATTTAGCGCGCGCAACCCAAAAGGCTGAAAATGATTACGTAGGTATGCCTTGCGGCATCATGGATCAATCTGTCTCGCTAATGGGCCAAGTAGGTTCTGCACTCTTACTTGATTGTCGCGATCTCACAACTGAGTCCATTCCCTTTGATGTCGCCTCAAGTGGCCTAGAACTTCTGATTATCGATACCCAGGCTCACCACGCACTCGTTGATGGCGGTTACGCCGAACGTCGTGCTGATTGCGACTCTGTTGTTGCCAAACTTCAGATTCCCTCCATGCGCCACTTAACCCTAGAAGCCCTTGAAGCTGCACGGAGCCAGATTACCGAAACCGAATTTATCCGAGCTCGCCATGCCGTTACTGAGATCGCTCGCGTAATGGATGCAGTAAAGGCTCTTCGTGCCTCTGATTTTGTCGCACTCGGCAAACTAATTAACGAATCTCATATCTCACTTCGCGATGATTACGCTGTCTCTTGTCCAGAACTCGACGTTGCAGTTGACGCATCGCTAGCTGCAGGAGCGCTCGGTTCTCGCATGGTGGGTGGTGGATTCGGCGGCAGCGCTATCGCACTTGTTAAACAAGAAGATATAGAGAAGGTGAAGAGTTCGGTGACGGCTGCCTTTGAAGCAAAGAGATACAAGAAGCCAAGATTCTTTACATCGCTTCCTAGTGCAGGAGCCAGCGCTAGTCGTTATTAATTGCTTCAATCGAGAGAACTTCTACTCCCCCGATTGAATTAAGAATCTCTACCAAATCTGATGCATCTGTGCCTGGCACAGCCACAATAATCTGGTCATATCCCACGCCATCTACAGTTTTTAAAACTTCAAGCCCGCGAATATCGGCGCCCGCTGATCCAATTGCAGATGCGAGCATGCCCAGTGAACCGGGACGGTCAGGAAGGGATACCTGCATTGTGAAGAGTGCCATGAGTGAAAGATACCCGCTTCTTGCGCTCTCGTTAGAGCGAAGGAGCAGAACCTAAGGTCACGCGATAAGTGCGATTTCCACCGGTGGGAAGCTCAACAACTACCGAGACTGTCGCTCCTGGAACATAAGAGCGAATACGCACGATTGCAGTGTCAGTATTTGTGATCTTTGCTCCATCGATGGTCTTGATAATTGAGCCAACCGGGATGCCAGCCTTATCTGCACCCTCATTTGGACTCAAACGTGCAATTCGAGCACCAACTCCAGTAAAGGTATTGTCGAAGAAGACGCCAAGAACCGGACGAGTTGATTTTCCAGTTGAAATGATCTCATCAATCACACGCTTTGCTTCGTTGATTGGGATGGCAAAGCCAAGTCCAATGCTTCCACCGACTCCACCGGATGAAAGCGTTGCAATGGCAGAGTTAACGCCGATGATGCGCCCCTGTGCATCAACGAGTGCGCCACCTGAGTTGCCAGGATTAATGGCAGCATCTGTCTGAATTGCATTTACATAAGACTGTGCATCGCCACTACCTGTAGATACCGGGCGGTTAAGCGCTGAGATAATTCCGCTTGTTACTGTGCTCGCTAATCCAAGTGGTGAACCAATTGCCAATACTGGATCGCCGACGCTGACCTTTGAAGAATCACCAAGAGCAATTTCAGGGAGATTGCCTCTCTGCACCTGCAGAACAGCTAAGTCATAACCTGGATCGCGTCCCACAATTCTTGCGGTGAATTGATCGCCGTTGGTGAGCTCAACTCTGATTGTTCCTGAACTGGCTGCTGATTCGATGACGTGATTATTGGTGATGATAAAACTAGAAGATGAGTTTGACTTGTAGACAGAGCCTGAACCTGATCCACTTCCGCTAGAAGTAGAAACAGCGATAGAGACAACTGAAGGTGTCACTAAAGACGAGATGGCCTTGGTATTCATCCCATTGCCACCGATTTCAATCAGCGTGCGTCCACTTGAACAAGAGCCGGTGCTGGAAACAAAGAGTGCGCCTGTGCGGTTATCAGAACAAGCCTTTACTGCACCTGATGGCTGAGTATTTGAAGCCGTTGCTACTGATCCTGCGGCAACTGCGCCTGCGATAAATGCAGCGGCGACCTTGCTTCGAAGAGAAAATGAGATTTTCATACTTCAGATAATGCCTAACTTTCTTGAGATTTTCCTGTTGGAAATGTCAGAGAACCCTTAACTTCGCCCCTGGCGATATTCCGTGGCTCCCTGACTTGGATTCGAACCAAGAACCTGTCGATTAACAGTCGACTGCTCTGCCGTTGAGCTATCAGGGAATGAGAGACGAACTCTACCGCAGGGGCTAACGCCTGCCAAAATCAAGGAATTTACTGCTGACTACAGCGAGCCGATCGAGAGTTCATGAAGGCCGCGCTTCTGCGTTTCAAGGGCTACCAATTGTGCAAAAGCTTCGTTGTATTGAGCCTCATTTTCAACAGGATTTAATCGTTGCAGACTCGACTTTAAATCAGCGATCTTGCGACTTACCAAAACCTCGCGCACACGTGCAACGATGCTAGAAACATACTTTTCAGAGACAGCGCCATCTGTGCGCACCGGCTCTACTGAAAGCTCAGTGAAGAGCTGGCGCATTCTTTCATCGGTCACATTTTCAAGTTGAATTGGTCCTGTTCCAAAGGAATCAATAATGCGGCGAAGTTCGCGATAGGCCGGATGAGTAAATGCTTCATCTTCGATTGTTTTCCAATCATTCATCAAACCCGGCATTTGCAACTTTGCCTTGAGAACTTCTCGTTCTAGCATCAAAGTTGGTTCAGATGGATTGGGGCGCCATGAGTCATCGTTGCCTGATTGGGCAGCTGCTGGTTGTTGCGCAGTCACCTTCTTGAGCGCGGTGTTGACAGCAGCTGTTACTACTTCCATCTCGGTGCCCAACCAACCGGCAAGTGACTTTATGTATTCAGGTCTTAGCGATTTATCTCGAATAGCTGCAACCAGTGGCGCTGC
>JACCDN010627432.1_pt1 | contig 17681 bp, 10 predicted proteins | sample 7441691 | NCBI WGS metagenome assembly JACCDN01 (sample SAMN15323439, study PRJNA562643) | freshwater metagenome | isolation source: river surface water | place: USA:Blue River Watershed | collected 2017-08-16
AAACAATCCTTCGGCCAGAACGTTCCTCCAACTAATTATTATCACCGGACCATCAGTGAATATAGCAAGCTTTTCCAACAAGCAGGCTTCAACATAGCAACCATACTCGAACCTCGTCCTGACGACCAATTCATCCAACAATACCCTCATTTCTACCACGCCCAGAAAATAAGTATTTTCTGCACTTTTATCTTAAGCAAAGCATTAATCTTTCCCTATTCCTAAGCCAACAAAACTTTCAACTCTCAACTCTCAACTTTCAACTTTAATTAAGTCATGTTATACTAAAAACGATCTAGTTATCCTCAAACAAAAACAAGAGACAGCACATATGATCAAGAGTTTTACGGTTTTTATATCAATTTAGCTACTAAGTGTGCCTTCTCCGCACACCTATTATTTTTATTTTATTTCCTAAGCATTTCGACAACTTAGATTACAATCTTCAGACTCTTCTCCAGCTGATCAATTAATCTAGCTCAATACCCTTTTTTATTTACTATTCCGTTTCGTTTTATTTATTTCGTTAATTTATATTGTTTAATTTTGTATTTTATTTATGAATCTATTCACATCTTGGTTAAAAGACCCTAAAAAGCCCGAGCAGCCCGCTCATCAACCAAAACCGCAAAACCCCCAACCAAATCCTCCCAAGCCTCACAATCCTAATCCTAATCCTCAGAATCACCCTCCACGTCCACCGAGACCGCAAGGACAACATCAGAACCATAACCGTAATCAACCAAATCAACGCCAGCACTTTGGCCAACGTAATCATGGCGCTCCAAGAAGACCATTTATGGCTTCTAATGTAGACTCTAATCAACCTGCAAATAACAAACCCGTTCCACCTTTGGAACAAGGTAGATTAAGAGTGATCACACTGGGTGGCCTTGAAGAAGTGGGAAAAAACTCTATCGCATTCGAGTATGCAGATAGTGCAATCATTATCGATATGGGACTACAATTCCCTGACGAAAACATGCACGGTATCGACTATGCTGTAGCTGATTACAATTACTTCCGAGGCAAAGAGAAAAATATTAAGGGTGTTATCATCACGCATGGTCATCTTGACCATATTGGCGGCATTCCTCATGTAATGCCCCGATTAGGCTTACAAATTCCAATGTACTGTACTCCCCTTACGGCGGCTTTGATTCAAAAGCGCCAAGAAGAGAGTAAACAACATTTAAATATTCAGGTAATAAAACCCCAAGATACTATTAAGATCGGCCCTTTTACTATTGATTTTTTCAGAGTCAATCACAGCATCCCTGATGCAGTTGGCGTAGTAATTGGTACTCCTGTAGGAAACTTTGTTCATACCGGGGACTGGAAAATCGACCTTAATCCAATCAATGACGAAGTCTTTGATTTTGCTAAAGTGACTCGTATCGGTGAGCGTGGCGTAGTTGCAGCTTTCTGCGACAGTACCAATGCTTATCAAGATGGCCTGCAAAAATCCGAAAGTGCAGTAAAAGATCCTTTAGATAGTATTTTCTTCAAAGCAAAACAGCGCATTATTGTTGGTACTTTTGCCTCTAATCTTAGCCGCGTACAACAACTGATTGGGTTATCTGAACAGTATGGTAGAAAGGTGGTACTTCTAGGTAGAACAATGACCAATAATGTGTTAATTGCTCGCAATTTGAAATACATGAAAGTGGCTCCTCACACTTTGATCACTGTACAAGAAGCTAACAAACTTCGTCCTGATCAAGTCACTATCATTTTAACGGGAGCTCAAGGTGAAAAAAATGCAGCATTAATGCGTGCAGCACTAGGTGAACACCGTTTTGTGCAAATCCAAAAAGGTGACACTGTAGTTTTCTCTTCATCAATCATTCCAGGTAATGAACAGAGTGTGGGACAATTAATGGACCGCCTCTATCGCCTAGGAGCTAAAGCTATCAATTATACCATGATGGAGGTTCACGCAGGTGGACATGCTAAGGCTCAAGATACTCAAATTCTTTTGCGCATTTTAAAACCTAAGTTCTTTGTACCAATTGAAGGTAATCATTACTTACTTTGTAAACATGCTGAGATTGCTGCTCGTGTAGGATATACTGAACACACAACAATTATTCCTGACAATGGAACGGTAATTGACTTTGATGCCCAAGGTAATGCACACCGCCTCAAAGAGAAAGCTCCTCACAATCTCATTGCCATTGATGGATTAGGCATGGGAGATGTAAGTGAGTCAGTGATAGCTGAACGCCACGAAATGTCTGAGAATGGTATTTTCGTGATTAATGTCATTGTCTCTAAGCAAAAGGGCGAGCTCATTGGCCAACCAGAAATCACTAGCAAAGGCTTTATCTATGTACGTGGCGCTGAAGCTCTCAATAATGAAGCCAAAGCGATTGTTACGGATGTCATGAATCAACATGGAAGTCGTCTCTATCCTAACAATGTTAGTGAGCTAAAAGGCATGATCCAAAGCTCTGTAAATCAGTTTCTCTTCAAGAAAACTGAACGCCAACCAATGGTTTTAGTTTCAATTCTGGGAGCATAGTAAGCAAACAAGTAAAAATGAAAGGATAATAGGTAAAGATTAATTGCTGATAATACAATTTTCACTATTACGCTTTACCTTTTCATTTGTTTGCTTGATCAGCCAATTCATCTTTCGCTTACCCAATTAAGATTGAGAAAAAGAGTAATATGGAGTACAATGTAATGAATGAATCTTTTTTCATGGACTTACGCCAATATTTTGCTCAAAATGCTCTCAAAGAGGGAGACTTAATAATCAATAATCTAGGTTATTCTAACGGCACAATGAGTGATACCCTTACACTCGCGCAGACTTCTCCTTCACTACCTGGGAGAATTTGGCGAGCAGGGAAGTCACTTAGCCGCTTTGTTATTACCACTGCATTAATATTCGGTGTAATTCAAATTAGCATCAATTTTCCTGCTTATAAACAGCAATATGATTATTTCCGAGAAAAACAATTAGCGATTAAAGATCCCCAAAAAGAGTTGTTGAAAACACTCCAAAAGACACCTACTAACGCAAATATTAGTACTACGCAGATCGCTGAAGCTGCTAATGGTAATAGTGTTGAGGAAAGTTTCGCCACACGCCAAGAAGTAATTAATTACAATAACTTCGAATTAGCCCCGAGTGATAATCGAGTGGTAATTGGTAAAATTGGTAAGAACGTACCAGTAGTAACTGTGCCTGATACTAAATTGATTGATGGAGACTATGCTGGTTTGGAAAAAGACATCCAAGCAGCCTTACTCAAAGGCATAGTACATTATCCAGGTACCGTGGATCCAGGTGAAATTGGTAATGCTTTTTTTACCGGTCACAGCTCGAATTATGTCTGGGCCAAGGGCGACTATAACAATGTTTTTGCTTTGCTCAATGAAATGGTGGTGGGTGATAAAGTAACCACTTACTGGGAAGGCCAAAAATTTATCTACCAAATTTACGATGTCAAAGTAGTATCCCCTACTGAAACCTGGGTATTACAACAAAGTGGCAATGAATATCCATCGATCATGACACTCATGACGTGCACACCGGTTGGCACATCACTCAACCGTCTCATTATTCGCTCAAAACAAATCTATCCAGATCCAAGTACCAATAAGGCTCCAACAAGTGGTGTGATCGCAGCACCAAATAATCTAGTCAGTAGCTAATTAGCAATAGATTGGGGGAACCAAGATTTCACTGGGAAACTATAATAAAACAATCGACCTTGCTTTAGGGCGACAATAGTTTGATTGGCGAGAATCTCAATATCAGTAAAAGGTATGGGAAGGGTATTTTGCATTTGCGGTTCCTTCATTGCGAGGACATAACGACTATCGGCAAGAGCTACCAATAATGAACTTTGGCCGTAAGGGGTAATGTCTTCTACTGTATCAGCCATTTGCCCCAAAAAAACTGCAGCAAACTGGTCTTTCAATACTACCCAGGCCTTGGCACCACTGACAATTGTTAGGAGTTGATTATGAACTTTCAGTGAAGCGGATTGCCAACGCCCCACTGATTGAGCTGCTAATCTATTCCAAAGAACCACCGAGCCTGCATTAGTACGCCATACCAGCTTGGCCTGGTCAGCGTATATTTCAGTAATCTTTTCTTCTTTATCAACCAAAGTAGCAATCTTCTCAGCAATATTAGTAATCAAAGACTGCTCCCAAATCGCACCGTCTTTCACAAAAATAAGTTGATTATCAAAAAGGGTAAAAGCATCTACACCAGTCACTAATTGTTGGCTACTGATAGCAGTATCGATTTTTTGGAGAATAACAGTATCTGCTTGCTTGGTCAGCAAATAGAAATTCTCATGTACTCGAAAAAAACGATGTTGATCATAGAGTAAAGGTCTGCCTTCTACAAACTCCATCCGCAAAGCTTCTAGATCTAATAAATAAGCTCGCCCATCATTGACTACCAAACAGGCTGGACCATCAATCTGACAAGCATATTGTGCCGTAGTACCAGTAGGTACGGTAAATATTTCTTTCAAAACACCATTTTTTTCTTGCCACCAATGCAGGGCTTTTTCTGTCTGTGTCACTAGTAATTTACCATTATTAAAACTCTCCAATTTGCTTGTCTGATCACTTGAAGAGAGACTTTGAAAAAGTTCAGGTTGTGGAAAAAGCGGAACTTCAGGAACTTGTGTCAAAAGCTGCGGAAAAAGAACCGTAGAAAATTGCCAAGGATAATACCCCTCCTTTTTGACATCTACTAAATAAGTACCCGGCATTTGAGCCAATGAAACAGGAGTGAGTTGCTTCAGCTGCTCATTGTCGACACTGATCTCAGCACCAGTAGGAAAAGAGTTGACCTCAAACACACTCGTAATCACTACTTTCTGTTGATTACGATCCCAAGTGTAACCTTGAGCCATAGCAAGAACGATAGAGCTAACCACGGCGTAGATCACCACAGCGGTGGTAGCTCCAATCACTCTTTTCCACATAACAAATCAATTATTTAGCTGAAGTAGGCGTAGGTGTCGCTGCAGCAGGGGCTGGAGTTACAGGTGTAACCTCCGCCTCAGAAGTGCTACCAGGACGAACGATATCAGAACCTTCTTGAACTACACCTTCTTTGGGAAGTTCACAGCCTGTTTTGTCAGCTAAAATCTGTAGATCTTGACGACCAGTAGTAGGATCTTTGCCATCAAATTTCCAAGTTGGGAAACTATTAATACCCTCATCACGACACACCTGAGCTAATTGGCCATTCGCATTACATTCTACATAATGAACATATTGGAATGCCTTGCCAAAATCTCGTTTCTGAGCAGTACAATGGGGACATGTACTAGAGCCGTAAAATATTGCTTTCTTTTCATTGAGACATTGCGCAAATGCAGTCAGATCACCCGGAGAAAGAAAACGGAAATAACCAAATACTAAAACAGCGATCAGAACTGGAAGTGCAACCCAAACTGCAGCAGGAATCTCTTTTTGTGAACTAGGTGAAGACATAAATATCGCTTAATTACGAAAGCAGGATAACATAAGAATGTGAGGAGTTGAAAGTGGAAAGTTGAGAGTTGAGAGTTTTGCAAGCTAGAGGTGTCATTTTAAGCTGGTAAATAAGTCAGATAGCACGAAATTCATCCTGAGCTAAGCGCAGCGACGTCGAAGGATCTGGCCGACATGCAGATTGATTGAACTATGAGGCCTGATGTCTGAATTTAGATTCTCGATTCTAGAATTTAGAATTCTCCATTAATCTAACAAACATTGCGATCCGGCATTATCTGCACATGGGAATGTTGTCAGCACACTGGCATCGCCATTACCGCTGATGGGATTGAATACTTTCCAATTACCATTTGCATCCTTGAGCTCGAAAAGCATTTGTGTTCCTTCAAAAGAAATTTGTCCTGAGTTACCCATGGTTCCAATCGGTTGACCAGCATTTAAAATGCTACCTAAAGCTAAAGTGGGAGTAATTTGGGCTAGATGGTAATAAGACACGCGCAAACCATTCGGATACTCTACCGTGACGTATTTTCCAAGTACACTATCGTCATCTACCAAACGAACCACTTTTCCTAGTTGCACTGAACGAACCGTGGTTTTGGCGGGATCATTTTTTATACAATCAATCGTTTTATGAATAGGGAATGCAACCAACTTAGTCTGGCCATTATCTAATCGCACATTGCGAGTAATCACTTCATCGCTGAAAGGAATATCTCCTAATTTACAACTTGCAGGACTAAGATAACCTGCTTGATTTGCTTGATTAGCTATCTCGGGAGCCAGAGGTTGAGGCCTTACTAGCTGAGTATTAGCAATTACAGGAGTTAAAGTTTGCCCACTTTCATCTACTAGCACTACTTGCCCATCAATCATACCTACAGCACGAGCGGTGCTGACGGTGGGAGTATTAGCGTTACGAGTAGTCGTATTAGCCACGCCGCCAACCCCTAAGCTATGCACATTAAGATGATCACAGACTTGAGCAAAAGGGCCGATGTTTGCACCAAAGAAACTACTGATACTAGTGACATAACTGATCGGAATACCAAATGGAATAGAGTTGGCTGTGGTTTGACAGGTAATAAATATAAAACCTAACAATGTGATGCTAAAAGCAACGAACACACCAAAAATTAAGGTGAATGGTGAGAGTAAAATCATTATCAAAGCCAGCCATGATTTTTTCCAGCGGTTTTCTTTAGACAACCAGTACAAAAAGAGAACTATGTGCAAAATAAACAACAAAATACCAATACCGCTCACCACTTCCAACACTAAAAAGATAATATTGATTAATACTATCAAACTAACAGTGATGTTCTCTTGTGTTTTTTTACTAGCACCTAAACCACCAGCAATTGCTCCAGCTCTTCGAGCAGCAGCTTCTGCCACTTGCTTTTCTAAATTAGCTTTATTGGCTACATCAGCAGCGAGTGCTCCACTTTTTTTTGCATTAATACCGGGACCTTCAGTTGCTTTACTGGTAGTAGCATCACCATTTTTTTCGTCTTTGATTTGACGCTCTGCCATTTTCTGCATCCCCTGTTGAGCTCTACTAGCCAGGCTCTTACTAGCACCTCCTTTAGTAACATTAGCATTGGTGGCTGAAGAATCACTTTGATTACTACGCTGAGTAGATTGGCCCGGCACATTCTGCCTGCCTGCCGATTGAGTAGTGGTAGTATTGGGGCGTAAAGGATTGCGACGACCTACAGCTGGCCTAGGCTGAGCTGACAATGGTGGGTTCTGTCTTTGTGCCGTTTGAGCTGGGCTCAGATTTTGATTTTTCTGAAGGGCTGCATCCCTATTCTCAAGAGCGGGAGCGGCTTTTGCAGAATTACTATCTTGAGCTGCAACATTAGCATCACCTTCTTGTTTTTTAGCTTGTTGATCAGATTCATTTGCCACGCCTTTATCAGGAGAATCGGCTGCTTCTTTTTTTACCCCTGAGGCATCATCCTTTTTTTGCTCTTTCCCATCTTCTTTTGACACAGCCGGTGATTTTTCAGCTTTGAGTCCTTGCCCCCCCCCACTTCCCTGCTCCAATGGCTCAACTTGAGCATTAGCATCTTGAGGTGTAGTAGTTGCAGATTGATTCACCTTAGATTCCCCTGCTGGCTGGGTTGATTGTTCTGATTGGGGCGATCTGGTTGGCTGAGTAACAGAAGAGCTTTGTTGACCAACTGATTGGTTATTTGTTGGTGCAGCCCCGCCCTGATCATTGGCAACGACATTATCATTAGCTGCCACAGACGGACCAAGACTGGCCGCACTGCTTTGACCATTTTCAGTTATTTTAGTCGACTTTAATTGAGGACCACTTTGTTCAACATCAAAGTGTAGTGGAGTAGGACCGGTATCTTCTGGTTCAATTTTGCGAGCTGGATCTGCCATAACTCATTATTTAGCCTCAAAATTATCTGATTGAGAGCGTATTTGCAATACTTCCTCTGGGTTGGTAGTGATTACTCTATGCTCAGCAGCTGACGCAATAATTTGAATCGCTACATGCTTACGACCAGCGAAGAATATTCCTTCACCTTGTACTGAATTCAATAAGTAATATTGTTCCCCTTCAGTAAGATTAAAGATTTTAGCTAAGCCTGGAGCAGCTGACGGAGCTTGTTTCAGCAATAGTTGCATTGCTGAGTTAGTAATAATGGATTTACCAAAATCACGGGAAATAAAGTCCTCTACATCTTGAGTAATAGTAGTAACACCTAAGTAATATTTACGAGCACGTTTGACCAAGCCATAGACGAACCGAGCGGCATCTTCATGCTGTACCATAGTCCAGGCCTCATCAATAACCAAAATACGACGCTTGAGCTTACTACGCACAATATTCCAAATGTAATTCAAAATAATGTACATGGCAGTAGGACGAAGTACCTCATCAAGATCACGAATACTGAATACTACCAAGCCATTTTTGAGATCGACATTGGTAGGACGATTAAAAATACCCGCAAAAATACCTGATGTATACTGCTTCAGACGTTGAGCAATATCTTCTCCCCCCTTGGTATCCTGCAAGACATCATGCAAGTCCTCCATAGTGGGCGCAGGAATTTTACCAGGGTTCACCGTATCCATAGTGATACCCTTGAGCGCATAAGTATCTAATAAAGCCTGATCAACCAAGCCTTCTTCACGTGGAGTCAGATCTCCAAGCATGAGCTTCATTAAGCCCTTGAGATTGATTATAGCTGTACGTAATAAATCGCCAGGTTGTTCTTCTTTTCCTTCATAAGGCAAAGGCAGGTCAAATGGATTAATACGTCGATCAGCATTCAATGAAACATCCAGGTAAGTACCACCCACCAGGTCACACAGTGCTTTATACTCATTTTCCGGATCGATGACTATCACATCAGTACCGAACATTAAACTACGTAAAATTTCCAATTTCACCGCATAGGATTTACCAGCACCAGAGGTAGCAAATACCACAGCATTGGCATTGGGCAGTGAAAAACGATCAAAAATAATCAGAGAATTATTGTGACGATTGATACCGTACAAAATACCTTGGTCTGATGTAAGTTCGGATGAAGTAAATGGGAATGAGCTAGAAAGTGGCTCAGTATTCATATTACGCACCACGTAGAGCTCATCAGTAGCATAAGGAACAGTAGAATTGAAACCTTGCTCAGTACGAGCTTGAATAGATTTGATCACTAATAATTTTCCACCCAAAATCGCTTCCAATTGCTTGCCGAGATTGGCTAATTGTTTCTCTGAAGTAGTGTAAATAGTGAAATACAAGCCAAATTGAAAGAATTTTTCGACACCAGTGGCAATTTTATCGCGCAGCTCTTCGGCATCATTCAGTGCAGCTTCAAGCGCCGGATCACGTGCCTGGCCTCGTTCTTGTTGAATGCGTACCGCAGACTCCATTTGTCCTACCTTGCTTTGCAAACTACGGAGAATATCGACCGATTGTACAGGGTAAATAAACATCGATATATCCATAGTCGCTTCCAAATTGATCACAGGAGCCAGCCAGTTGGTATCTAAATAGCGAGGATAGGCATACACCACATAGGTACGCACATATACATCGTTGATTGTGAGCTTGTCATAATCAACCTTCATACTGGAAGGTGCAATTAAATCTTTTACTGAAGCCAAGCCTGCTTCATAGAGCTTTTGGGCCTCATTGAGACGCTTCTCTTCTTCAGATTTGCTCATATTCGCCTCCTCTTTACCTTTATCACGGTTAAAGAGACTAAAACCCCGTTTGAGAGCTGTACGACTACCACGCTCCTGACTAGACATTTTGATTTGACTTGTAGTAGCCACAGTCTGTGCAGCCTCTACAGCTGCTACATCCTTAGCCTCAGCTTCCATCGCTGCTACTTTGGCCGCTTTCTTTTTGCCACCAAAGAGTCCACCCAATGCCCGGAAGGAATTGGTTACTTGGGACATGAAGCCTGATTTTGGAGGGGTTTTATTATTATTCATTTTCAGTTTGACCAGCTACTTTGGGCACATCATTCAGGTTCAGCTTAAGCAGATTCTCTACCTTTTGCCCCTGTGAAGTGACTGGATTGTACACTTCATAATAGAGCTGAATGAGTTCATGGGTATTGAGACGCTTGACATAGAGCCCAGCTGCCGACATAGCATTAATAATGCTAGAAACACGCTGATTGAGCGTTTTGCGGAGAGTAATGAATTCTTGCTGACGAACACGATAATCCAAGCCATTATCTGCTGGATTGAGTTGTTGCATGAAGCGTTGGAAGAAATTGCCACTTTTGACACGATCAGGCTCATGGGCAACCACAATATAAAAGTCTTTTTCCATAATATCTGAGTACTCTACGAAACTAGCCACGAAATCAATATAATCATATGTTTGCTGTTTGATACGAGCATCTTGTTGATTGTTAGCCATTTCAGTCATGCGGCTGAGATAACCTTCAATATCCAACCGTTTAGAACGAATCATGATTTGAATCGGAAAATCCAAAGCATTGAGAAAGTTCTGATAAGAATAAATAATTGAATTTTGTTCTTGTTCAGAAAGCAATTCAAAATTCACACTAGATACAGCCAGGACTGCACGGATACTACCATCTTTGAGTACTAGGGTATTATCCTTGATCTCAGCAATTTTGAGATGAGTTTGCGTACTGGCTTCGACATTTCCTTTTCTCTGATTAACTGGCATAACGGTTATTTATTGGAGGGTTTAGTCGGCTTTTGGAATGACTTGAGTACCAATTCATCATCCTCAGCATCATCGATATCAGCGAGCCCAGCATTGTCCAAAACATTAGTGAGTTGATGGAGGTCTTGGAATTTGACTGTCGGTATTTCTGAAGTTGGTCTAGCAACTTTCTTTTGCACCACTACTTTTTCTTGAATCACCTTTTCAGCCAAAGGGATCTCTCCACTCCCCTTTTCCCATACCCGAAGGCGTGGTTTGAGTAAATATAATGCCATGACCGAAAGATATTTGCCAAAGCTCAAGTCATGCACATGAATCAAAGCAAAAGCAGCCGTGATCGCAGCAATGACCACACTTACCACAATATTCACAGGTGACTGCAAAGAGAGGTAAATACCATAAGCAAGCCCTCCACCTACGATTGCCACTATTAATTGCACCATGGTCAGTGGACCAATAATGGTATCTGCTCTTTGTACATTTTGCGGTACTTTGAACTGAGCCATGGAAATAAGTTAGGGGAATACTTACTAGTTCATTTGATTATATCACAAATTGGGGCTTTTAGCCTAGTACTTTGATCAATTCAGAAGTCAGAATGCAGAATTCAGAATTTTTAGTGAAAGGATGAGGAAAATTTCATTTTTAAGGGGGTAGGATGGCGGTAGTAAATTAGCTTATGAAAGAAAATATTGTCGCAGTTAAGTCTATGCTATTCGCTATTGAAATAATGGCTCTTTGTAAACGATTGAAAGCAAAGAAAGAGTATGAATTAGCTAGTCAGATACTTCGTGCTGGGACTAGCATTGGTGCCAACATAGCGGAAAGCGTGGATGCTCAAAGTGCAAAAGACTTTTTAAATAAGATTAGTATTGCCCTAAAAGAAGCACGAGAAACGAAATACTGGTTTGATTTATTAGTAAAAAGCGAAACCTACACCATTTCTGAATTAAAATGCACTCGATTATTAGAAGAAATCATCTCAATTTTAACCAAAATCAAAAAGACCCTAAAAACCAATTACAACTTGTAACTAATCTTTCCCATTCTGCATTCTGAACTCTGAATTCTGAATTTAACTAAAGAGAGCAATAATACGATGCAGAGCCTCAGATATCGCCCACCAACCATCTAGCACCAATTGCCAAAGGAATTGAAGAATTGATGCTAGGATGCCCATAGTAATGTTGGTTAACTAGTCTTTAAGCACTTGCTGGAGCTGGCGGAGGAGTGTCATCATCTGACCCCGAGCGTCGCCCCTGATTACCTGCTGCCGCTGCGGCTTGAATTCTGGCTGTTGCTTTTGTATTCAAGGTAGTACGGAATTCTTCTACGGCTCTTTGGACAGCAGCTCGTTGAGCATCATTATCAAATTTGGTAGTTGGTAGACCTTGAAGCATAATGCCTAATTGTTGATTAATAGTATTAACTTGTGCTTCTGTCGTAATACTACCCACCAAACCATTTAGATATTGATTCAGCTTATCGATATTAAACTGTGCAGCCTGACGTTCTTGGTCAGAACCTTTCGAATTACCAATTAATGCAGCATTGCGGATATAACCCAACATGGCTTCACGGACCATTTTAGTATCTCCGCGGAACTTACCTGACTCCGTCAAACCACTTGCCATAGCCATCGCACTTGCGTCGATTCCTTGGATAATTGTGCCAATATTACCATCATCACCTGACAATTTGATTTCACCAAAAGCAGCAATTTGTGCTTGGGCAACTCGATTCAAAGCTTCTCGCCCTGCAGCTACTTCACTCAAATAACGTGTTTGTCCATCATGAGTAACTTTCCCAAGAGCTCCCAACATACTAACAATTCTATCAGCTTCTTCACGTGCTGCAGTCCCTGTTTTAATATCTTCAAATTTACTTTCACTCATTTTCAAAATTCCCATATCTTTAGCTGCCTGATAAACACGTTGAAGATGGTTCAACTCACCATTACCACGACCATCATCCCACTCTCCAAGCACAATACCCGGAACTTCAACACCATCTTTTGCTAAGGCTTTAGAGATTTGACGACGATCATTGTCAGTAATTTGGACATTAACTCCCTTCTCTCCACCATTGGCTACATCATTACCACGACGCATGCGTATCCAGGCTTGAAGACCATCACCACCGGCATTGTCGAGCCGCCCCTCAAAACCAGCAGTAATAATACCTAATGCATAGCTTTTATCTCCACGTTCGAGGGCTTTATTAAGTTCTGCAAGAATATTCTCTTTATTTTTGGTGCGAGCAGCGAATGATTTTCCTGAAGAAAATCGATTACCGGACTCTTGAGTGGTCATATTATCTAAATCGCGAAGAACTTTTTCGGCATTATTATGACGCTCTTCTTCCCCACCAGAAGTATTTCTTTTAAACTCTGATTCTAATATCTGTTGACGAATACTTTTGCCATCGAAAACCTGATCAAGATCCCCACCACTTTGAGCGTACGCGGTAATCAAACCGCGAAAACTACGAAGATCATTCCGCCCCAAAGCCTCCTGAGCTTTTTGTAGAATTGTGTGCGGATTGAAACGAAGCTTAGCATCATTGGTAATCTCATTGATAATTTTCACTTCATTAGCAGCAACTTTCGCTTGGAAACGATCTACCATATCACGCCCAGTAAATGGCGTATAACGAGCAATCTTTTCACCACTCATTGTACCGAAACGCTCTTTTCTCTCAGCTGCACTTTGTTTCAGGTCGCCAAGTACCGCTTTAGCACCTGTAGCATAGTTCGCAGGTGAAGCAATAATAGTTCCCACTCCGCGAATACCCTTTTGGTACCAACGATCCCCCTTAGTGTCTTGTAAACGATTACCTATATACCCCATAGCCCCAACAGGAGCACCAATTACTTTACCTGCAGTTTTGAATGCAGAGCCAACACCACGTAATGCATTCATTGGATTCTGACCATATTTCGCAATACCATCTACAATGCTATTACCATAATCACCCTTAGCTGCAGTAAATGCTGCTGCATAGATCATGGCGATGACGAAGACCAATTGAAGATAATCAGCCAAAGAGTTGAAACCTACGGGGCTCAAGCTACCACCACCAACAGCTGGGCTAGTATTAGCTAGGCTTGAAAAAATTTGTGATCCTACTGCTTCTGAAGCTAATACAGCCAAAGTGAGGAAGAAGGCTACTTTCACTTGCATGAAAGCATATTTCACAAACTTACTTTGCCATTCACTTGAGATACTGCCACCAATTGGCGAGATCTTACTGATCACGAAAAGCGGCGAAGTAATTGCTAGTGCCCACAGCACAATGATACGAATGGTGAATGTCACAGCCAAAGCCAAGAAACCAAAGAGCATCATGATCAAGATCAAGAGTATCGCTACATTGATCAAGAAGAGTGAAGTCAGGGTTGAAGTATTGGCACTACCAGTTTCACGATAATTTTGTAATTCTTGGAAACGTAAGCCCTTAGCGAGACGACAGAGAATACTGCCATCCTTGATATCCTGCGGAATCGCTACATCGAGGGTGCCCACCTGAGTAGTAGTAGTCGAACAGACTGCTTGCGTACCGCCACCATGTGGTCCCATACCAGCGATTTGGTAAATACCTGCTTCCATCACATTACCAGCATCGATACCCAATCCTACGATTAAGCGTGAAAAATTCACTGCAATTACAATTACGATCAATTTCGGCAAAATGGTCTTTACTGCATAGTTGTTAATTTCGTACTGAACGATATTAGCTACGGCAATACCCAATAAAGCTAAAATGAAGAATAAGTTTACAAAGTCACGAACAGCCTTCCACATTTTGACGACGAAGTCTGAAGTAGTGAAACCAGCATAGCTCAATACTGATTGGAAAAAGCTCATGACCAATGCAGTCAACCACAATAAGAATTTGATAATTAAACCAAGAATAAGGTTGATAATCGACAAGATTGCACTGAGCATCGAGTCACTTGGATCATTAGAACCAGGAGCATTGCCAGATTGGCGAGTGCCTTGATCACCAACATCACGGTCATCCAAACTCAAACAAGCAGCACGATCACGACATGACTGAATAGTAGCAATCATACTTTGCATTGCTTCTACTACTGGCTGTGAACGACGCATTTTGAGCAACTCAAAGTCATTGCTCATTGTGAGAGTAAAGTTGGTCTCAGTACCCGTATTGTGCATTTTGAAAGTCCTCGAGGTATCTGACTTATCAACGAATTCTTTTTCATGCTCCAAACATTTCTGCCAAGGCTCAAGATCTGCTTTAGCAACTGAATCAGAGAATGTATTTGGTGAACATGCGTTAGTAATACGTGCCAAATAGGGATCAGAGAAAAGTTGTGCTACTGCTCCATCTGCTGGAATACTTTCGCTAATCAATGACAGGTCGCCGGTAAAATGTTCTGGAGCTCCTGAATAGGTAGGATCATGACTCTCCGTAGCCAACCAAAACCAGATAAACATCATGATTGGCTTATTGCCAGCGTTTGCAGAACGCTCAATATAATCATTCAACTGCTTAAGCACATTGCGATTACTTTCTACCTGTACTCGACGAACAGCTTTTATTTCATTCATGAAAAGCTGTCTATTTTGAGCCGCTACATTCGCATTATCCCCCGATGCTGGAGCAGCTGGAGCTGGTGCTGCAGGAGCTGCTGCTGGTGCCAAGGGTCTATCTAAGAAAATTGTATAATTTTGCTCAGTAGTCAGAGCTTGATTGATATAATATGCATGCCATGCAATTACCTGACGAACACTTCTTTGAAAATCACCATAGTAAGTTCCTGGGGCATTAGCACTTAATGAGATCTTAGGAGTAACTTGATCTGCAGCATATTCAATATTGGTCCATGATGTAGAATCCGTATAGGAGTCATTGATAGTCTCACTAAGATAATCACTCATTGGATACTCAGATCGACGACTAGCCAACGGGTCATATGCTTCACCCAATTGAACATAGTCAGTACTTTGCATAAACTCACGGGCCGTCGCTTGATCGCTACTATCACTAAAAGCCGCAACTTTCGTAGCATAAGCGGCAGTAGCGGGCACCAAAATATTGCGCACAAATTCTTTTGAACGATCACTCATCGTACGAGCGGTATCAGTCAACGCACGGGTATAACAATCTTTTACGGCATTAATATAATCAGCTGTAGTTCTACCAAGGTTTACACCGCGGAGTCCCTCACTCTGACAGTAACCTAGCAATGTTTCGATAGGGCCGTCTGAAGCCAATATTGAAGTAGCACCTAGGTTGGCGCTATAAAAAGCTCTTAAATTTTTATGTGGACTTCTAGGATTGGCACGACGAGGAGTAACTACATTGTCATCATTGCCAATATAAGTTTTTAGTTGGCCCATCAGTGATTTCACATCCCCAATTAGACCTGATAGACGAGGATTCTCTCCCGATGTAATCGCAAAATTATCTGTAGAGATAATGTCAGCAATCATGTAAATGGTAGCCGCTGACAATCCTCTCACCAAAAAGTTATTACTCGAAGCTCCAGCACTATCACAAGTAAGTGGCCCTGAATCATCATAATCAGGTGAAGTTACGCCTTCTTCTCCATATAGCATCACTGGAGGGACCTCATCTAATTCACAAAGTAAAGCATTACGGTCACCTTCCAAAGCCTTATCAAATACATCACCAATTTCTTCAAAGAGATCCTTACCGTCACCTTCAGAAGTTAACATTAAATTAATCTGACTATCCATTGAGCTCGTTGCTGGGAAAGTATCACCAAACATAAAACTCTTACGAAGAATATTGTCTTCGATTCCACCACCGCTCAAAGCATGATTGTCAAAAAATTGAACTAACTTTGGTCTAATCACTCCACTCCATACAGGCTGATACTTGGCATCCATAGTTACACCTTGCAAACAAGCCTTAATTCCACTCCAAGTCGCTTCACTAGCATCATCAGTACAATCCTCAAAAAGCGTATCAAAGCTTTCTACTGCCGCAAATGCCTTTGGTGCTGAATAAACAAAACCACCAAACACTGTCGTCACCGTTAACACAGCAAGTATTAGCGACTGCATCCACTTTCCTAACGACCACTTCATTGGGCTATTTGGAGCATGTTTTGATGCAGAGCGGGACAGAAATGATGGGGGCAAAGCAACCATAGAAAATATTGATTTCGTATAATGATAAAACATTTCCCAATTAAAGGCAACGGTATTGGGGGAGAAATGTAACTAATACTATCGCTTTTGTCACGTAATTAAGAGACAATTGCAAGAAACTAAAACAAAACATGCCCAGCTTCTATCAGTTATCCCCAGAAAAAAGCATTGCAATTCTCGAATCATCCCACAATGGATTAATTGATTCTGAAGCAGAAAAACGTCTCATTGTTCATGGCCATAATCAGTTAAAAAAGCTGGCCACCATACCTTTGTGGCGTAAATTTTTACAAGAATTTGCTGATCCAATGATCATCCTCATGATCGCAGCAGGCGGATTGGCCTTGATGTTGGGCAGTATTCGCGACACTATCATTCTCTACAGCATTGTACTGATCAATGCTGTAATTGGTTTCATTCAAGAATATAAAGCCGAAAATATTATTCAGTCTTTACAGTCGTTCTTAACACCTCAAGCTAAAGTACTACGCAATGGGGAAAGAAAAGAAATTGATGCTACTACCCTAGTACCTGGTGACATTGTAGTATTAGAAGAAGGTGATGCTGTACCAGCTGATATCAGATTGATCAGCATGAACAACACAGCCAGCAATGATTTTGCACTCACGGGTGAATCTAATCCCAAAACCAAATTCATTCATGCCTTGACTGACCAAGTCCCACTCAGTCGACAGGACAATCAAGTATATCTAGGAACCACTATCGCTCTTGGCAACGCAATTGGCATCGTGTATGCAACTGGGATGAACACTGAAATCGGCAAAATTGCCCGCTTTACCCAAACTGTAGAAACAAATGTCACTCCACTCGAAAAAGAAATCAGTAGTATTGCTAGTCGTCTTACTATAGTAGCTCTC
>JACCDN010012323.1_pt1 | contig 17672 bp, 17 predicted proteins | sample 7441691 | NCBI WGS metagenome assembly JACCDN01 (sample SAMN15323439, study PRJNA562643) | freshwater metagenome | isolation source: river surface water | place: USA:Blue River Watershed | collected 2017-08-16
TGAAAAAGTTCCCAAACCCCGGGTTCGCAAGAATCGCGTCGCGCTCGCTCGGCGACTTAGCCTGCAGATTGAGGTGTCGGTGGAATTCCAGCCCAGTCATGGCTCAACCCTACCAATCGCGGGCGCCCGCGGGTTATGCCCAGATTTGAATATTCGCAACATCGACGGAGGCCGCTCGGCAACACTCGATCACGCATGACATCACCGCGCAGAGTGTTGTGTCGGGCAAAAATAAGGCCCCTGGCACCAACCAGGGACCCTATTTGACGCTTGTTGAGGCGTCGAACCGGAACCAAACTCCGGAGCGATGAATCTCTCCAAGCATAAACCGTGTTGATTCTGTTCACCAGAGTTTTCACAGGTTCCGGTTCGACGTCTGTTCACAGTCTGCGCCTGTGGAGAGAAGGGCGAGATGGATAAACATTCCATCGTTGACCTGGTGCTGGTGGTGATCAAGATTGTCATTCTGATAATCGAGATCGCACTGCTCGCGCTCTAGGACCAACGGGCGGTCCCGGCGGCGAGAGCCGTTGGGACGGTTCCGTTACAGGCGGGCGGCGATGGCGTCGCCGACAGCGGCTGTCGAACGCTTTTCGCCACCACGAGCGGCGAGGTCAGCGAGGACTGCCGTGTGAATCTCGGCGGCCTGTTCGGGGAATCCGTTGTGCTCAAGCAAAAGCGCTGCGGACAGAATCGCCGCTGTGGGGTCGGCTTTCTGCTGTCCGGCGATGTCGGGGGCCGAGCCGTGAACGGGCTCGAACATCGATGGGAACGTGCCATCGGGATTGAGGTTGCCGCTGGCGGCTAGACCGATTCCTCCACCGATTGCGCCGGCCAGGTCAGTGAGGATGTCCCCGAACAGGTTGTCGGTGACGATGACGTCGAAACGCGACGGGTCGGTGACCATGAAGATGGTCGCCGCGTCGATGTGCAAGTAGTCAACCTTGACGTCGGGGTATTCCGTCGCGATGGCGTCGACAATGCGTTGCCACAGCGAACCTGCGAAAGTGAGGACGTTTGTCTTGTGAACCAGCGTCAGGTGCTTGTCACGACCCATCGCCGCGTCGAAGGCAAAGCGCACGACTCGCTCGACGCCGTGGGCGGTGTTGACCGACGATTCCGTTGCGATTTCGTGCGGTGTGCCGCGGCGAAGGACTCCGCCGTTACCGACATAAGGCCCTTCGGTGCCTTCGCGAACGATGACAAAGTCAACCGATCCGGGATCGGCAAGCGGGCTTTCAACGCCGGGGAACAGAGTCGTCGGGCGGTAGTTCACATAGTGATCGAACGCGAAGCGCAGTTTCAACAGCAAACCCCGCTCGATGATTCCACCAGCGAGGCGCTCGTCGCGCGGGTCTCCTCCGACGGCGCCAAACAGGATTGCGTCGTGCGTCGCGAGAGAGGTGAGGGTCTCGTCGGACAAGATGTCGCCGGTGGCGAGGTAGTGTGCCGCTCCAAGTGTGTACTCGGTCGCACGAACTTCGGCGGCGGATCCGATTGCCGCGCGCAACACCTTGAGCGCTTCGGCCGTGACTTCCGGTCCGATTCCGTCACCGGGAATCACGGCAATGTTGAGTACGCGAGACATGGGCTCTTCCTTACAACTCGACGACTTCGATGGCCTTCATCACGGAGGCGTCAATTTCACGGGCGACCTTCTCGAGCACCTCGTCCGGCACGCGTGAATCAACGGTCAGGATGCTCATGGCGGTTCCACCACGAGTCTGGCGCGCAATCTGCATTCCCGCAATGTTGATGTTGGCGTCGCCGAATTCCTTGCCATAGACGGCAACGATTCCGGGGCGGTCGGTGTAGAGCATCACGATGAAGTGTTCGGCCATGGGAACTTCGACGTCGAAGTCATTGATGCTGACGATCTTCTGCGCTTGGCGCGTTCCCGTCAGTGTTCCCGCAACCGAAATCTGTGTTCCGTCGACGAGGGTCCCGCGAATCGTCAAGAGGTTTCGGTATTCATCCGACTTCGTCTCAGTGACGAGTCGCACCGTGACCCCGCGCTGCTCGGCGTGGAGCGGCGCGTTGACGTAGGACACCTGCTCTGACGCGACGGCGGAAAAGACGCCCTTCAGCGCCGCGAGTTTGAGCGCGGAGACGTCGTAATTCGCGATTTCGCCGCGAACTTCGACGTCGATGGCCGCGATCGCGTGAGTCGCAAGACCGGCGAACACCTGTCCCAGTTTCTCCATGAGCGGCAAGCCAGGTCGGACGGATTCGTCGATGACACCGCCGGCGACGTTCACTGCGTCGGGCACGAGTTCGCCTTCGAGAGCGAGCTTCACCGACTTGGCGACGGCTATTCCGGCCTTTTCCTGGGCTTCGTCGGTCGATGCACCCAGGTGCGGCGTCAACTGAATGTTGTCCAAACCAAGCAACGGCGAGTCAGTCGGAGGTTCGCTGACGAACACGTCGAGACCGGCGCCCGCGATGCGGTTCGACTTCAACGCATCAAAGAGTGCCGATTCGTCGATGATCCCGCCACGGCTCGCGTTCACGATTCGTAGAGAAGGCTTCGCCTTGGCGAACTGCTTCGCGCCAATCAGACCCGTCGTCTCAGGCGTCTTGGGGATGTGAATCGTGATGAAATCGCTTCGTTCCATCAATTCGTCCAGCTCGACCATGCTGACGCCCAGTTGCTGGGCACGGGCCGGTGGGACGAACGGGTCGTACGCAACGAGCGTCACGCCGAACCCGGCAAGGCGCTCGGCGACGAGGGCACCAATGCGCCCAAGGCCGACAATGCCGATGGTCTTGTCGAAGAATTCAACGCCCGTGAACTTCGAGCGCTTCCATTCACCGGCCTTCATGGACTGATTTGCGTCAGGGATGAATCGCGCAAGCGACAAAAGGTGTCCGATGGCAAGCTCGGCAGCCGAGATGACGTTCGATGTCGGAGCGTTGACCACCATGATTCCAGCGGCAGTCGCCGACTTGATGTCGACGTTGTCCAGACCAACACCCGCTCGGGCGACGACAACGAGATTCTGGCCAGCGGCAATCGCTTCGGCATCAACCTGCGTCGCACTGCGGACAAGAAGCGCCTTGGCGTCCGGGAGTGCGGCAAGCAGCGCGGCCCGGTCGGTTCCATCGACAGATCGGACGTTGAAGTCCGGTCCGAGCGCATCAACGGTGGCGGGCGAGAGTTCCTCGGCGATCAACACGATGGGTTTAGCCACGGATTCCTTCAATCGAGCCAGGCGGCGAGTGGTGGTGCCGCATTTCTACATGGGGACCGCCACGCTCGTTGGGGCAGTTACCCCATTCTACGGGTCAGTTAGGCGCCCGTGAGGAAGTCGATGACGATGCGCAGTTCGATTTCCTTTTCGAATGCAAGGATGCTGAGCCCGAGCGCGTTGACGGTCGCAAACCCGGCGGTGAGGATCAACGCCATCGCGCCGGCGCCGCGGCGCCACGACACGATGATGCCCCCGACGAAGATCAGCACGGGAACGGCGACGCCGGCAATCAACAGAAACCAGGGAACCTGGTCGGCGCCGACCCCGAATTGGTCTTGGTAATACCCCGGGATGTTGACGAGGTTCCCCAGCGCAGTCCAGAACGGGTAGGCAAACAGGGTCCCCGCGGCGATTGCCACGATGAGGCGCCCGACGATGCTCGGCTTATTTGTCACGACGTGGCTCATGCCAGCGTTACCCCGAAAAACAGCGGAATGGGGAACAGCACGACGAGCCCGATTCCCAGAGACACCACTCGTGCGGTCGTGGTCTTCAGTTGCGAGAACGTCGCAAAGAACCAGAGTGCGGGGGCCACGATCGCGAAGAAGTGTCCAAACTTGATCATCGACATTTGGAACTTGTCATCGATCTGCAGTTGATTCGCCTGAACCGCGAACAACCACGCGACGGTCATGCCCAAGTACAGCCCACCGAGAGCGGCGAAGAGGATTCGCTCGCGCTGACTCAGCGGCGTTGGTTCGATCGCGTCGGTCATGCCTCCAGCGTAAATGACGGAACCCCGAGCCGAAGCCCGGGGTTACGTGACGTGAGACGTGACTAGCGAGTGGCCGTGCCCTCGGTGTAGTCGGCGTCCTGCTGCTTCCACGCAAAGAGTGCGCGGAGCTTGCGGCCGGTTGCCTCGATCGGGTGGTTCTCACCCTTTTCGCGCAGGGCCTTGAACTCGGGTGCGCCCGCGTCCTGGTCGTTGATGAAGCGAGTCGCAAATGCGCCCGACTGGATGTCGGCGAGAACGGCCTTCATGTTCTCCTTGACCGACGGGTCGATGACGCGAGGACCCGACACGTAGTCGCCGTACTCGGCGGTGTCGGAGACGGACCAGCGCTGCTTGGCGATGCCACCCTCCCACATGAGGTCAACGATGAGCTTGAGCTCGTGAAGAACCTCGAAGTAGGCGATTTCGGGCTGGTAACCGGCTTCGGTGAGGACCTCGAAGCCGTACTGGACGAGCTGCGAGGTTCCACCACAGAGAACTGCCTGCTCGCCGAAGAGGTCGGTTTCGGTCTCTTCGGTGAAGGTGGTGCGGATACCGCCGGCGCGAAGGCCGCCGAGTCCCTTGGCGTACGACCACGCGAGATCCCAAGCTGAGCCCGAGGCGTCGGCCTCGACGGCGACGATCACGGGGACACCGCGACCGGCCTGGTACTCACGGCGCACGGTGTGACCCGGACCCTTGGGGGCGACGAGAACAACGTCGACTCCCTCGGGTGCGTCGATGTAGCCGAAGCGGATGTTAAAGCCGTGTCCAAAGACGAGGGCCTTGCCAGCCGAAAGGTTCGGGGCGATGTCCGCCGCGTACAGGTGACGCTGGCTCTGGTCGGGAGCGAGGATGACGATGACGTCGGCCCATGCTGCTGCGTCGGCGGTCGGGAGGACCTTGAAGCCAGCCTCTTCCGCCTTGGCGATCGACTTCGAGTCGGTCTTGAGTCCGACGACGACCTCGACGCCCGAGTCGCGGAGGTTCTGCGCGTGAGCGTGTCCCTGCGATCCGTAGCCGATGACGGCGACCTTCTTGCCCTGGATAATCGAGAGATCGGCGTCGCCGTCGTACACGATTTCAGTCATGTGATTTCTCCTTGTTGTGTGAGGTCTCCGGCGGAACTCGTCCGCCCAAGCATTATTGGTTTTTGAAGATGCGTTCCGAAATCGATTTCGATCCGCGACCCATCGCGAGCAAACCACTCTGGGCGATTTCCTTGATTCCGAAAGGCTCGAGAACGCGCAAGAGCGCCTCAATCTTCTGGGTGTCCCCCGTCACCTCGATGACGAGCGAATCCGGCGCGACGTCGACGACGCGCGCGCGGAAGAGGTTGACCGCCTCCAGAATCTGGCTGCGGGTTCCCGCGTCGATGCGCACCTTGACGAGCATGTGCTCGCGCTGGACGCTCTGGTCGGGTTCGAGTTCAACGATCTTGAGAACGTTGATGAGCTTGTTGAGTTGTTTGGTGACCTGCTCAAGCGGTGCGCCTTCGACATCGACGACGAGCGTGATGCGCGAGAGTCCTTCGACTTCGGTCGTCCCCACCGCGAGTGAGTGGATGTTGTATCCGCGACGAGCGAACAGTCCGGCAACGCGGGTCAGCAGACCCGGCTTGTCCTCGACGAGGAGCGAGAGTACGTGTTGGCTCATGATTACTCGTCTCCCCAACTCGGTGCGTGCTCGCGCGCGTACTGGACGTTCGAGTTTCCAACGCCCTGCGGGACCATCGGCCACACCATTGCCTCACGCGACACGATGAAGTCGATGACAACGGGTCGGTCGTTCGTCTTCAGTGCGAGTTCGATCGCGGGCTTGACTTCCTCTTCCGTGCGAACACGGATTCCGAGGCAACCGTAGGCCTCGGCGAGCTTGACGAAGTCGGGAATGAATTCCGGTCCGTCGAGCGGCTGAAGGTCGGTGAACGAGTGGCGGCCGTCATAGAAGAGCGTCTGCCACTGACGAACCATGCCGAGTGACGAGTTGTTGATGATCGCAACCTTGATCGGGATGTCGTTGATGACACAGGTTGCGAGTTCCTGGTTCGTCATCTGGAAGCATCCGTCACCATCGATTGCCCACACCGTGCGCTCCGGCTGTCCGACCTTGGCGCCCATGGCCGCAGGAACGGCGAACCCCATGGTTCCGGCGCCGCCGGAGTTGAGCCACGCACCGGGGCGTTCGTATTCGATGAACTGAGCCGACCACATCTGGTGCTGGCCGACACCCGCAGCGTAAATCGCCTCGGGGCCGGACATCTCGCCGATGGTCTTGATGATTCCTTGGGGAGCCAGCAGCCCGTCGTCGAGGTCGACGTATCCGAGCGGGAAGTCTTCGCGCAACTTATTCAGGTGCTCCCACCACGGTCCGAGCGACTTTGCCGACTTGGCGACGGCCTTCCATTCGGGGATCAAGTCGAGAAGAACTTCGCGGACGTCACCAACGATCGGGACGTCAGCTTCGCGAATCTTGCCGATTTCGGCCGGGTCGATGTCGATGTGGATGACCTTGGCGCCCGGAGCGAACTCGCTGACCTTTCCGGTGACGCGGTCGTCGAAGCGCGCGCCCAGAACGATGAGCAGGTCGCTTTCCTGCAACGACAGAACCGCGGGAACAGTTCCGTGCATGCCGGGCATTCCGAGATTCTGCTTGTGTGTGTCGGGGAACACACCGCGGGCGGTCAAAGTCGTGATGACAGGTGCTCCAACGGCCTCGACGAAGGCGCGCAGTTCAACCTGCGCCTTGGCGCGAACCGTCCCACCACCGACATAGAAGACGGGGCGTTCGGCTTCGGCGATCATCTGTGCAGCGGCCTGAACCTGCTTGCCATGCGCCTTCTGGACCGGCTTGAAACCGGGAAGTTCGACGCGACCGGGCCAGACGAACGGCGCGGACCCCTGCTGTGCGTCCTTGGTGACGTCGATGAGGACAGGGCCGGGTCGACCCTCGGTCGCAATTTGGTATGCAGCCGCCATGACCTCGGGAATGTCCGCGGGATCGGTGACGAGGAACGAGTGCTTGGTGATCGGCATCGTGATTCCGACGATGTCGACCTCTTGGAATGCGTCGGTTCCCATCAGGGTCGAGAACACCTGGCCGGTGATGGCGATCATGGGAATCGAGTCCATGTGGGCGTCGGCGATGGCTGTAACGAGGTTCGTCGCACCGGGGCCACTCGTTGCGATGCAGACTCCGACCGTTCCCTTGGCGAGGGCGTAACCCTCGGCAGCGTGTCCGGCGCCCTGTTCGTGGCGAACGAGGATGTGACGGATTGCCGTCTGGGTCATCAATTCGTCATAGAACGGCATGATGGCTCCACCGGGAAGACCGAAAACGTCCTTGATTCCAAGGATTTCGAGCGACTTCAAGATGGCGCCACTACCGGTGAGGATGGGGGCATCCTTGGCGGCGGTCTGGTCGACCATGATTTCTCCTACTGAGCGATGTGTGGGTGATTAGCCAGTGACGGCGCCCTGGGCGGCCGACTTCACGAGCTTCGAATATTTCGCGAGAACCCCGCGCGTGTAACGAGGGGGAAGGGGCGACCAGCCGGTGCGGCGCGCCTCCAACTCGGATTCATCGACGAGTAAGTCGATGCTCCGAGCAGCGATATCGACCCGTATGAGATCACCATCGCGCACGAATGCAATAGGACCTGCGTCCACTGCTTCGGGAGCTATATGGCCGATGCACAGTCCGGTTGTGCCGCCTGAGAATCGACCGTCCGTCAAAAGTAGCACATCCTTGCCGAGCCCTGCCCCCTTGATGGCGGCGGTGATGGCCAGCATCTCGCGCATTCCCGGGCCACCCTTGGGGCCCTCGTATCGGACGACGACGACGTCACCGGCGGCGATTTCGCCGTTCGTCAAAGCGTCCATGGCCGCACGCTCGCGTTCGAAAACGCGCGCAGGGCCTTCGAAGGTTGCCGCGTCGAACCCGGCGGTCTTGACGACTGCACCTTCCGGAGCGAACGAGCCCTTGAGGATTGTGAGACCACCCGTCTTGTGGATCGGGTTGTCCATCTTTCGAAGAACTTCGCCGTCCAGCGGGTCGATGTCCATCGCAGCGAGGTTTTCGGCCATCGTCTTGCCGGTTACGGTCATGGCGTCGCCGTGCAGAATTCCCTCGTCGAGGAGCGCCTTGAGCAGAACCGGAAGTCCGCCGTGGCGATCGACGTCGTTCATGACGTACTTGCCGAACGGCTTGAGGTCGCCGAGGTGGGGAACCTTTTCGCCGATGCGGTTGAAGTCGTCGAGAGTGAGCGGCACTTCGGCTTCGTTCGCAATCGCGAGAAGGTGCAGGACGACGTTCGTTGAACCTCCCAGCGCCATGGCGACGGCGATTGCGTTCTCAAATGCTTCGCGCGTGAGGATGTCGCGGGCGGTGTGTCCACGCTCGAGCATGCCAACGGCTGCTTCGCCCGAACGGTGAGCAAAGTAGTCGCGGCGGCGGTCGTACGACGCAGGGGATGCCGAACCGGGAAGGCTCATTCCCAGAGCCTCGGCGACCGACGCCATGGTGTTGGCGGTGTACATGCCGCCGCAGGCGCCTTCACCCGGTGCGAATGCGCACTCTATGCGGTGGGCGTCCTCGACGCTCATCTTGCCGGCCTTAACAGCGCCGACCGCCTCGAACGAGTCGATGATGGTGATGTCCTTTTCAGTACCGTCCGACAACTTCACCCAGCCGGGTGCGATTGAACCGGCGTAGAGGAAAACGCTGGCGAGGTCGAGGCGAGCCGCGGCCATGAGCATTCCAGGGATCGACTTGTCACAACCCGCGAGAAGAACAGTTCCGTCGAGGCGCTCGGCCTGAACAACGGTTTCGACCGAGTCGGCGATGACTTCACGCGAGACGAGCGAGAAGTGCATTCCTTCGTGGCCCATCGAGATGCCGTCGGAAACCGAGATCGTTCCGAACTGCAACGGGTAGCCGCCGCCGGCGTGCACGCCTTCTTTTGCGGCCTGAGCAAGACGGCCAAGCGAGAGGTTGCACGGGGTGATTTCGTTCCACGAGCTCGCGACACCGATTTGGGGCTTGTCCCAGTCCGCGTCGCCCATTCCGACGGCGCGGAGCATTCCGCGCGACGTCGTCGCTTCGATGCCGTCAGTGACAACGCGTGAACGCGGTTTACGGTCGATTTCGCTCATTGTCCCAGTCTACAAAGAGTTACACCGCGCCCCGGTGTCGGGCACGGTGTAACACTGGGCTTTATAGCTGGCGCGTGAACGCGTCGAGGTGGTTGTACGACGCGTTGAGCAGTCGTTCGAGTGTCGTGTCGATCGTGGCATCGTCGATCGAGTCAATTGCAACTTGTAGGTCGGTGATGTCCGTTTCTTCGATGAGGATTCCGACCTCCATCGCAGCGGTTCGGGACTGCGAACCTTGCTCGATCAGTGTGTCGTACAGCGCTTGAAGGTCGTCGTTAGAGAAAACTCCGGGCTGACTTGATCGTGGGTCGTCGATTCCGTAGGCGACCAGCAACGACGCGACCTGGTCTTGGTGGGACGCTTCACTGTTCGAGATGTTGGTGAATACGCGATCACCCCAGATGTCGCCAAGCGCAACATAAACGTCGTGCGCGAGTTTTTCCTCCTCAACGAGGTAAGTCAGAAGTTCGGTGGTCTGGGTTGTCGCGTCAGCTTCGGCAGCCGGGGCGGACGGTGCTGCTGCGGCCTGTTCGCTCGCCGTTTGTGACGACGACGAGACGGCGTTTGGCGCCACATCGTTGGCTCCGAGGGAAAATCCGATACCGGCGACGGCGGCGAGTGCCACCAGTGATCCGGTGATGATGAGTGGTGTGCGTGTCATTGTGTTCTCCTTTCACGCAATTCCAGTAGGCGCTTCCGCTCTCGCAAATCTCTGTGCGTTTACTGTGGGTTCGCTATGAAGATGTGCTCGCCGACGCAGTCGGGTAGGGTCGAGGTCGGAGGTGCATGATGAAGAGATTCCTGATGAACGGGACGTTCCTCAGCGCGATCTTTTCTGGCTTTGGCCTCGTCAAGCAGACCATCACGGGCAAGCGTGACTGGAAACTGATTCTGTTGTGGGCGTCCTGGATCATGTCGCTGGTCGCCATTGTCGCGACGATTAGCGATCCGGACGAACAAGACGACCTGGATTACTAAATGAAGAACGCCGACCCCGAAAGGTCGGCGTTCTTGCGTCACGCTTTAGTTACTTGATCTTGAGGGCCTTGATGAGGGCCGGCTTGGCCATCGACGAGTAACCCGCGATTCCATTGGCCTTGGCCGCTGCGCGCAACTCCGCAACGGTCGAGTTCTTCGACACGGTCGCAGCGGCGACGGCGCCCTTGACGGACTTTGCCGCGGCGGTAGCGCGCTTGGCGACGGCTGCCTTTGCCTCGCCAGCTTCCTTAGCGACAACCTTGGCAACAGCGCCAGCTTCCTTGCCCGCAACCTTGGCGACCTTGGTCACCTTCTTGGCGACAACCTTGGCGTCTTTCTTCGTGTCCGCGACAACCTTCTTTGTGGTCTTTGCTGCGGTCTTCGAAGCGGCCTTGACGGTCTTCGTGGCCTTGTCGAATTCCTTTTCCGCCTGGTCAGCGATTTCGTCGACGAACTTCTCGGCCTTCTTCGATGCGGCTTCGGCCTGGCGTTCGAAATCAGCGGCAGCGGTCTTTGCGTTTCCGGTGAGCTTCTTGAGTGCGTTTGAGAGGCTGAACTTAGCCATGGGGTAACTCCTTGTGATGGTGATGTCGCGATTTGGCGACCATGACAACATTACGCGGTCGGCGAGGCCAATGGTTGGATTTCGCTAGCCGGGGAAGATGGCGGTGAAGACGCCGAGTCCCAAGATCAGTGAACCGCCGATCGTGCGGATGACGACTAGGCGTTGCGGCGACTGGGCGAACCAGTCACGCGCGGCACCTGCTGCGAGTGCGTAAATCGCGTCACCCGAGATGCCGAAGAAGACGAACACAAAGCCAAGTTGGACCATTTGCCACACGATCGGACCCGCTGCGGGGTTTACGAACTGGGGGAAGATCGCGGTGAAAAATACGATTGTCTTGGGGTTAGACAGACCGACGATAATCGATTCCCGCAGGAGGTGCGTTGACTTTGGCGGATCAACGGGCGTCGAGATATCAAGGCCGTCACGACGGTGACGAATAGCGGTGAACCCGAGATAGACCAGGAAAGCCGCGCCGCCCAGTCGAATGGCGTGCATGAGGACATCGTTGGCCTGAATCAGGACCCCAAGCCCGACTGCCACGGCGAGAGCCTGGACGAGCACACCAATCCCGTTTCCGACCACCGTGATGACCGCACCACGCTTGCCGAGGACTAAGGCCCTAGAGATTGCAAACATCACGGACGGACCAGGGATCGCGATAATCACCAGCGAGAACGCGATGAACGGGAGAAGATTTTCGACGGGAACCACGTGTCAAGTCTGTCACGCCCGGCCTTAAATGAAGGAAGGCACCGGTTTCACGGAGCCCTCCCAACGTGTGTGCGACTAGGCGTGACCGCCTCGCGAGATTGATTTACAGTGGGGTCATGGACATAATCGGTACCCGAATTCTTGTGACCGGCGGCACGGGAGTGCTCGGGGGTCTCATTGCCTCCCAACTTCGCGACGCAGGCGCCAAAACGGTCATTGTCGGACGTCCCGGCGAGCGCCTCAACGAAGCACTCGCGCATTCGGAAGGATTCGGTGTCGATTTAGCGGTTCCCGGCGCAGGCTCTGCGTTGATCGCAGCAATTCACGCCGCTGGGCCGCTGGACGGAATTGTTCTCGCCCATGGTGTCGTGGCCTTCGGAAACATTGCCGAAACGCCGCAAGCGACTGTCGCTGAACTCACCGCCATCAACCAGACGAGTGTCATCGACATCGTCACCGCCGCGATTCCGGCTTTGCGCGAATCCAAGGCCAACGGGCACGACCCCTTCATCGCCACGATTTCGGGCGTCATTAGCGAGTCAGCCATGGCTGGTGCTGCGCTGTACGGCGCCAGTAAGTCTGCCGTCCGACACTTTGTCGCCGCCGGGCAACGCGAGTTGCGCCGCGAGGGTATTCGCATTTTTGACACCCGCCCGCCGCACACAGAGACGGGATTGGCAAGCCGCGCAATCGCCGGCACCGCGCCGAATTTTCCGGCTGGTGCGGATCCCACGGTGGTCGCGGCTCGAATCGTTGCGGCAATCGTCAATGACGAAACCGACGTTCCGTCGACGTCCTTTTAGACACAGCCCGGCACTGACCTCAACTGTGAAGTTCAGGTTCAAGGTTAAGTGTTTTGTCGAATCCACCCCGATTCGTTCCAGTGACTCCCCTAGGTTTTTCCTATGACAAACTCCACTTCTGCAATCGAAACCAACGACGTTGCCCCCATCCCTGCGGGTGAACGTCACGGCAAACCGTGGCACCTCTTTACTGTGTGGTCGTCACCTAACCTCGAATTCGCCACCATCTTCATCGGTGCGCTGGCTGTCTTCGCAGGTCTCAATGTCTGGCAAGCGATTCTTGCCGTCACCCTCGGAAACGCACTCGCTGCGGTCACCCACGGCTGGTTCTCCAGCTGGGGCCCCAAGCTCGGTGTGCCCCAGATGGTCCTCGGGCGTGCCGCCTTTGGCCGCAAGGGCAACGCGCTTCCCGCCGCAACCTCGACGCTCGTCGCTGGTATCGGCTGGTTCGCTGTGAACACGACGTCTGGAGCGTTCGCACTGACGTCGCTCACGGGCCTTGCGGTTCCCGTTTCGGTGACGATCATCATCCTCGTCCAGGTTCTCGTCGCGTTTATCGGCCACAACTTCATTCAGAAGTTTGAACGGTACGCCTTCTTCTACCTCGCCGCTGTCTTCGCGGTCGTCGCGGTCATCGTGATCGGTCAGGGCAATCTCGCCGTCAACCCGACTGATGGCTTCCAGTGGGGCGCGTTCTCCGTTGGAGTCGCTCTCGCTTACGGATACACGCAGGGATGGACGCCCTTCGCAGCGGACTTCACCCGCTACCTGCCCGCGAACTCGTCGCCTCGTGCCGTCGGTCTCGCTGCCGGTCTCGGCAACTTCACGGCAACCACACTTCTCATGAGCGTCGGCGCAATCGCCTGGAGCGGCGTTGTTGGCGAAGGTCTTCCGACCAGCGCCTTCACCGCAGTTCTTCCGGAATGGCTCGCGGTTCTGACCCTCGTCGGTATCGCCGTCGGGTCTGTCTCGGCAAACGTCCTCAACATCTACTCGGGCACGATGTCCTTTATCGCAGCCGGTGTGAAGTTGGGATTCAAGACGCGCCGCGCCATCATGGTCGTCCTCGCTGGTGTCATCGGTGGTGGCCTCTCGTACCTCGCGGTGGAAGACAACTTCCGCTTCATGTTCGAATTGTTCCTCTTGACTGTCGGCTATTGGCTCGCACCGTGGGTTGCGATCCTCGTCGTTGACCGCATCCTTCGCAAGGGTCAGGACATCAGGCCGCTCATCGCCGACAACAGCAAGCACGAGAACTGGATCGGACCGTTCACCTTCGTGGTGACGACCGCCGTCGCCATCTTCCTGTTCGCCAAGGCCGAGATGCCGACCGTGCAGTTCTACGGCGTCTTTACCGGACCGGGAGCCGAAAACGGCGACTGGACCGCTCTGGCGGGCGGCCTCAGCGCCGCCGTCATCTACTACTTCCTGTTCAAGCTTTTCGGTTCGAACAAGAAGTAAGGACACCGGGCAATGGAGATCGAGGTCGGACGCGTTTATCCGACTGACGCCGACAAGATGGGCGTCGCCATTGCCGAAGCTCGAAAGGGCGGTACCGAAGGGGGAATCCCCATCGGTGCCGCCCTTTTCGACGACGAAGGCCGACTTCTCGGCAGCGGACACAACCTCCGGGTTCAAGAGGGTGACGCGTCAATGCACGGTGAAACCAGCGCGTTCCGTAACGCCGGTCGCCAGCGCTCGTACCGCAAAGTCACCCTCGCCACGTCGCTTTCCCCATGCTGGTACTGCTCTGGGCTGATTCGACAGTTCGGGATCGGGCGCGTGCTGGTCGGCGACGACAAGAACTTCATGGGCGGACAGGACTGGGTTGCCGAACACGGCGCCGACGTGCACGTCATGAACGTTCCGGAACTCATCACAATGATGGGCGATTTCATCGAAGAAAACCCGACCCTCTGGAACGAAGACATCGGCGAGGACTAACCCGTCCTAAACTTCACCCATGGCCATCAGTGGGTTTGTCGATTCTCGCTTCGCGGCTGTCGAAGAATTGTTTGAGAATGTCGTCGTTTCGCAAACGAGCGGCGGGGCGAGTTTCTCCGCATTCGTCGGCGGCGAGTGCGTCATCAACCTCATCGGTGGCGAGGCGAGACCCGGGGTCCCGTGGACCGATGAGACCATCTCGACGATCTTTTCATCAACGAAAGGTCTCGTCGCGGTGTTGGTTGCGCGGCTCGTTCAGGACGGCCGTTGCAACCCGAATTCTCCCGTCGCCGAGTACTGGCCCGATTTCGCGGCAGTAAGCCCGACCCTCACTGTTCGCGGATTACTCGAGCACCGAGCGGGGCTTTCGGCGACGCGGGCAGATATGACCCTGAACGAGGTTCTAGCTGGAGGGCCGGTTCTGACTGCCCTTCTCGGGCAAGAACCTCTGTGGGAGCCAGGCGCAGGGTATGCGTACCACTCGCTGACGTTCGGCCACCTCGTCGGGGAACTTATTCGGCGCATCACCGGGAAGTCGGCGGGTACGGTCTTCCAGGAGGTTCTTGCACGCCCGCTCGGCGTCGATGCGTTCATCGGTGTCCCACCATCCGAGGAGCATCGTGTTGCCGAGTTGATCGGCGCCTCCGACTTCACCCGACCCGATTCGCCCCTTGGATCTGGCGAATACTGGGACGAGCGAGCGATGACCTTCGGCAACGCCTTCCCCCTCGAAGACATCGGAAAACCTGGTCGCGGGTTCAACCTTCCGAAAACACATCAGGCCGAGCTACCCGGAGCAAATGGCGTCACCAACGCCTTCGGACTGGCCAAGATGTGGTCCTCGGTGATCACGACAACCGATGGAGTCCGAACTCTGTCGGACGAGACAGTGGCGATGATGACGGAACGACGAGTCACGGGACCGTCGGTCTGGAGCGACCCCGGTCCGTGGTGGGGCCGCGGGTTCGGCGTCATGCTGGCCACGCCTGGTAAGCCCGAGATGTTGTCTCCTGCCAGTTTTGGTCACGACGGTCTTGGTGGCCAAGCCGGTTGGGCTGCCCCGACACACAAGGCGTCCGTTGGCTTTGTCAGCAACTATCTTCTGTCCGGCGGAACCGAGCACGACCGCTGGATCGGTCTCGTTGCTGAAGTTCGTCGCATTCTTGAGACGTAAAAAGCCCCGGGCGTGGAGGCCCGGGGCTTTCGTACACCCCCCGGGACTTGAACCCGGAACCCACTGATTAAGAGTCAGTTGCTCTGCCAATTGAGCTAGAGGTGCTTGCGCAACTTGACAACAATAACAGCATTTTGGGCCGCGCCCCAAACTCGACCACACGTCACGCGTAACCACCCCGCTCAGCGTAAAGTGTCACCGAGCCGTTTATTCAACGGTCCCTCAAAGAAGAGAGAAGCAATGCCAGAATCACCAATGCCACAGGCCAAAGTGGCCCTGAAGCGAAACCTCGGCCTCTGGGCAATCATCGGACTCGGTCTGGGGTACATGACCCCGACTGTCGTGTTCGACACCTTCGGCCTCGTCGCTGAAGAGTCCAACAATGTCGTGCCGGTGGCCTACATCGCCGCACTCGTCGTCATGTTGTTCACTGCGATCAGCTACGGCAAGATGTCGGGCGCATTCCCCAGCGCCGGTTCCGCGTACACGTACGCCAAGGAATCCATGCACCCCAACGTTGGCTTCCTGGTCGGTTGGACCTCGATGCTCGACTACATCCTGTTGCCGCTGGTGAACATCATCATCGTTCGCGCATACATGGAGTCGTTCTTCCCCGACGTTCCCGGTTGGATTTGGGTCGTTGCGTTCACTGTGATGGCAACGGGAATCATCTACATGACCATGCGCGGCACGTCGAACATGAACACCATCCTGCTCGTCCTCGCAATCGTTGCGATGGTTGTCTTCGTCGCGATGACCGCGTGGCAGTTGACGCAGGGCGAAGGCGCAGGCACTCTCGTGTCCGCGACGCCGTTCTTCCACGACAACGTTGAACTTGGACTGATTCTGACGGGCGCGACCATGGTCTGCTTCTCGTTCATCGGTTTTGACGCTGTGACGATGTACGTCGAAGAGGCACGCACCCCCAAGGTCGTCCCTCGCGCGATCATGCTCACCGTCCTCCTTGGTGGCGCGATCTTCGTCATCACGTCGTACGTCACGCAGTTGCGCTTCCCCGACTTCATGGCCTTTGACCCGAACGGCGACCGTCAGTACCTCGACGACACGACGCTTCCGATCATCGGTGAACTCGTCGGTGGACAGACGCTGAAGATCGTTCTGACCGCTGCTGGCTTCGCGGCCACCATCGCGTCGCTGCTCGCATCGCAAGCATCCGTCGCACGCATGCTGTTGGTCATGGGACGCAACAACGTTCTTCCGAAGAAGCTCTTCGGATTCGTCAACCCCCGCACCAGCACTCCGACGTTCAACATCATCCTCGCCGGTGCTGTCTGCATGTTGGGTGTGACGCTGACTCTCGAGAACGTCATCGACTACATCAACTTCGGTGCGCTGATCGCATTCACGTTCGTCAACCTCTCGGTTATCGCATGGTTCGCAATTCGCCAGGGTCGTCGCAAGACCGCCAAGGACATCTTCACGTTCATCGTCCTTCCCGCAACCGGTGTCTTGATGACCCTCATCCTGTGGGTCAACCTGAGCGAAACCGCGCTGTACGGCGGTCTCACGTTCGCCGCAATCGGACTGGCCTACCTTGCAATCCTGACAAAGGGATTCCGCAAGAAGGTACAGGGCTTCGACGAAGCCCACCCGGTGACGGGGTTCAACAAGACGATTGACTAGTTCGACGTTCAGGGTGGGGCGCTCGGGAAACCGGGCGCCCCACTCTTGTGTCCGCGGCCGCTGTCAATCAGGGGGCTAAAGAGCCGCAATCCGCGTGAGGGCCTCGGTGATGAGTTCTGGGCTAGTCGCGAAATTGATGCGAATGTGCTGGGTGTACTGCGGTCCGAGTTCCGTGCCGGGCACAACAGAAACTCGGCCCTCTTCGAGGATTCGGTCCCAGGGCTTGTCCCCCAAGTTCAGCCCCGAGATGTCCACCCAGGCGAGATATCCGGCCTCGGGGATCATTTCGAGTCGCGCCGCGGGCAACAAGCGCTGAAGTTCGGACGCCAAGTGGTCGCGGGCGACGGCAAGAGTCTCGACGGTGGAATCTAGCCATTCGGTCGAGTCGCGGTACGCAACCGCCATCGAGAACGCTCCGAGAATCGATGAGCGCCAGTGCATGGCCTCGGGCAACGGCTTCAACAGTTCCGCGCCACGCTCGCCATGGCCGAGAATGAATGCGGCTTTGAGTCCTGCGAGGTTCCATGACTTGGACGTCGACGTGACGAGAACACCCGTTCGTTCGGCCGCAGGTCCCAGCGAGAGGTACGGGACGAATTCGGTGCCAGGGTAGGTCAGTGGCGCGTGAATCTCGTCGGCAATGACCACCGCATTGTGGCGATCAGCCGCCTCAGCGAGAGCCGTCAATTCATCGCGCGTGAAGACTCGACCGAGCGGGTTGTGGGGGTTGCACA
>JACCDN010226879.1_pt1 | contig 17670 bp, 16 predicted proteins | sample 7441691 | NCBI WGS metagenome assembly JACCDN01 (sample SAMN15323439, study PRJNA562643) | freshwater metagenome | isolation source: river surface water | place: USA:Blue River Watershed | collected 2017-08-16
AGCTACCAAAATCAAGCTATCGCTATTATCAAGACTGATAAATTCCTGGTAAGTGAACAGAAACAAGCAACAATTAACAATATTAAAGTAGAATTATTTCCTGCTCCGTGGTGGAAAAATTAAAAACCTAACCCTATCCTTAAAATAGGGCTGTCATTTTTTGAGATAATTTATACTATTCTTTAAGCAAGCCCTTCACCAACTCCAAACACTGCAAATCCTGTTATAGCAATTGTAGCGCCAATCTCCTTAGAAGCGTTAGCAATAATATCCACAATTTTTGTTTTATTATCAATAATAAAAATTTGCTCAAGTAGAACAACTTCTTCATAGAACTTACGAATTCGTCCTTCTACCATTTTAGCAATTATGTCACTTGGCTTACCTGAAGCCTTGGATTGCTCAGTAAATACTTCTTTTTCTTGTTCGACAAGAGACTGGTCTAAGCTAGAAACATCAATGCTCAAAGGCTTAGTTGCAGCAATATGCATGGCAATTTGCTTGCCAATTTGAATAAGTTTAGATTTATCCCCTGTTGATTCTAACCCTACTATAACCCCTATTTTACCTAGATCTGGGGCTACGCTATTATGTACATAAGAGGCAATCACCCCATTTTGTACCTTTAAGACACTCATGCGACGCAGCTTAATATTTTCGCCTAAGATAGAAATATGCTCAATTATTTCTTCATTGACCGTTTTGTTGCTAGTGATATTAGCAGCTTCTAACGCTACTAAATCATCCGCCTTAACAGCTATTTTAGCAATAGTTTTCACTAGTTGTTGAAACTTCTCATTTTTTGCAACAAAATCAGTCTCACAATTAATCTCCACTATGGATGCCACCTTATCACCAACTTCCATCCCTACTAACCCTTCCACTGCTATCCTATCGCTTTTTTTAGCAGCAGTAGAAAGTCCTTTCTTTCTAAGCCACGTTACAGCTTCTTCGAGGTCACCTTTAGTTTCTACCAGAGCTTGCTTACAATCCATCATTCCTGCGCCCGTTTTCTTGCGCAGCTCTTGCACTTGTGTTGCACTTATTGTCATTTTAATACCAATTAAAATTTTTAACTTTTTATAAAAAATATATTTTTATTTCACTGTATTCTTTTTTAAAGCCGCTTCAAATTCTTCTTTGGCTTGTGGGGAATCATCAGGCTTACCAACACTAGAGTCTGGAGTTCTTGAAAGTCTTTTAGGAGTCTTGAGCTTCACTATTTCTTGATTAGTATTTCCTAGCTCTGATGGTTGGTTAACTTCTCCTAAATCAACCCCGGACGCTATTAGATTATCTTCAATTCCTCTCAGTACTGCTTTAGCAAATAAATCACAGCACAGTCTAATTGAACGTATTGCATCATCATTGCCCGGAATAGGAAAATTGACATGGTCTGGATCGGAATTAGTATCTACCACCGCTACTATAGGAATACCAAGCTTCACAGCTTCTTGGATAGCCAAATGCTCTTTGTTAGTATCAATTATTACTATTAACGCAGGTACCCCGTGCATTTGTCTAATTCCGCCTAGCGAGCGTAGTAATTTATCTTTTTTACGGGTAATGTCTAAAATTTCTTTCTTTGTATAAGTATTGAGTTGTTCTTCATTACTTAATATTTCTTCAAAATTTTCTAGCTTATTGATTGATAAAGAAATAGTATCCCAATTAGTTAGCATACCTCCTAACCATCTATGGTTAACATAATGCTGACCACATTTCTCTGCGCATTCTTTAATAAGATCGCTAGCCTGAATTTTAGTACCGATAAATAAAACTTTACCGTTATTTTTTACGGTCTCATAAATTTTATTAAGCGCTACGTGTAATAATCCTAAAGTTTGCTGCAAATCTATGATATGGACGTTGTTTCTAATTCCATATATGTAAGGAGCCATTTTTGGATTCCACCATGCGCTTTTATGCCCGAAATGCATACCTGCATCAAGCAACTCATTTATACTAACAACTGGTAATTTAGACATAATCCTCTTTTAATTAGTTAAACCGCCGCAAGCGCCATCAATAGCATAAAGCTACACTAATTAAACTACTGCCTTGCGTGTGAATTTTCCTTATAATATATTTGTTTAAAGCTTTTCTCAAGTTTATTTTGACATTTCTTAAATAGGCACTAAAGCGTAGGCGACCTAAAATGCAAGTGCTTAATTAGATTTTTTACGCTTGCGAGCGGGTTGTTTAATATTACCTACCGCTCCACTCTCACCTTGATCTGTAGGAACCGGAAAGATAAATTCTTCGTCAGAGTTTAAATCTTTATTAGTTAATAAGTTCTTTATTTGCTTACCTGATAAAGTCTCATGTTCAAGTAAAGCTTTAGCAAGCAAGTGGAGCTGGGCAATATTAATTGTTAAAATATCCTTAGCGCAATTATAACCTCTTTCAATTAGAGCCTTGACTTCTTGATCAATGAGCTCTGCCGTATGCTCAGATCTTTCTTTTCCTGCCGCTCTACTACCATAGTTATACGTATCTTCATTAGAACCATGGTAGATAGGACCTATAGCTAGGCTCAATCCATATTCCGCTACCATTGCCCTTGCTAACTGCGTTGCTCCTTTGATGTCACTAGACGCCCCAGATGTAATCTTATCAGCGCCAAAGATAATTTCTTCTGCTGCTCTGCCGCCCATATAAATGGCTATTTCTGTCTCCATTTGTTCTCTCGTTAAAGAAAATCGATCACTTTCTGGTAACGTAAACACCATTCCAAGAGCACGACCACGAGGAATAATAGTAGCTTTATGAATAGGATCAGCTGCTTTAGAATACAGTCCCACTAAAGCATGCCCCCCTTCATGATAGGCGGTAAGTCTTTTTTGTTCTTCCGTCATCACCATGGAACGTCTTTCAACTCCCATTAAAATTTTATCTTTAGCATCCTCTAAATCTTGCATCGAAACTTCTTTTTTATTCCGCCGCGCCGCAAGAAGAGCTGCCTCATTGACAAGATTAGCAAGCTCAGCCCCCGATAAGCCAGGGGTTCCTCGAGCTATTACCTTAGTTTTAACTTCCTCAGTATTATATTTTATCTTCTGCAAATGCACTTCTATTATTTTTTGCCTACCTTCAATGTCAGGATTAGAAATAACAATTTGTCTGTCAAATCTTCCAGGACGCATTAAAGCAGGGTCAAGTACGTCAGGACGGTTAGTAGCAGCGATAATTACCACCCCTTCATTACTCTCAAATCCATCCATCTCAACAAGCATTTGGTTTAAAGTCTGCTCGCGTTCGTCATTTCCGCCGCCAAGCCCTATCCCTCTATGCCTTCCAACCGCATCTATCTCATCGATAAATATTATGCAGGGAGCATTACGCTTCCCTTGTTCAAACATATCCCGAACTCTACTAGCACCTACGCCTACGAACATTTCTACAAAATCAGAACCCGAAATACTAAAAAAAGGAACTTCTGCTTCTCCTGCAATTGCTTTAGCTAGAAGAGTCTTACCAGTTCCAGGAGGTCCAACAAGCAAGCAGCCTTTCGGTATCTTGCCTCCTAATTTTTGAAACTTGCTAGGATTACGCAAAAACTCTACAATCTCAGTTAATTCTTCTTTAGCTTCCTCAATCCCTGCTACATCTTTAAAACTAACCCTGACTGCCTTATCGGAGATTAATTTCGCTTTTGATTTTCCAAAACCTAGAGTTTTGCCTCCACCTTGCATTTGTCTCATCACAATCACCCAAAACCCAATCAACAGCAACGTAGGAAAGCAATAAATAAACAAGCTAAGCAGAGATGACATTTTAGTATCAGGAGGCGAGATTTCAATATACACCCCATTTTCTGCTAACATTTTAATTAGTTCAGGATATTCAGCAGCATAAGTTGAAAATTTGCTACCGTCTGTTAAGGTGCCATCAATAACCTTACCATGAATATTTACGGAGCTTACTTGCTTATCAGCTACTTTAGCAAGCAGTTCAGAAAAAGACATGCTATCTTTATCACTGGTAAAATTATTTCCATACAGATGAAAAGCTAATCCTAGCCCAACAAAAATTGCTATCCAAATATAAATATTTTTGTAATTATTCATTTTCTATAAAATCCTAACAGAAATGTGTAAAACGTGATATAAACTCCGGGGAGAAAGAAAAATCAAGCTCTCCCCGTAAATTATCACTATTATAATAACATAGATAGGGTAGCGCTATAATTTTTTTTAATATTTTAATAACTGGCAAAGTAAATAAGATCTCTAAATGATTATCACTACTAATCTCTTTCAATTCATCTAAATTTATCCTGCCCTTAACAACAGCATAATCACTAGTAGTTAGATGGGTAATATAGGCGCCAAACAGGCATGACTCATTCCCCTTAAAGCAAAATCTGCTATCCCACCGTACTGACTGCTGCAAACTTACGTCCTGCGGCATATTTTTGCCAAACTCGCGGTAGATTAATAATTGATTTAGTAGCCTTTTTACCACACAACCATGTAATGTTCTCACAAAGAATTCTGACTCGCCAGAAATACAATCTAGTAAAATTTTAGTGGAACTTGCACGCGGAACGCTTAGTTTCCCGCCAATTACTGTTAACACAAAATTAATTAGTTGGAATCTAACTTGTTCGCAAGCCTCCTTAAATTTTGATAAATCTATCGTAGCAAACCCTAAACTATAAATGCTAACCGACTCAGCGATAAAAAAAATTAACCTTTCTGCTAGGTGAGATGCCTGCTTATTAATTTCTAGCTGGCGAAGGATAATATTTTGCTTAAGCTCCTCATTTTGCCCTAGTTTTATTCTAATCCGACCACGGTGATACTGGCTAGATGAGTTAGAACTATCTTCAAACCAGGGAATATTGTGAGCCATCAAATAATCTATCAGCTCGCGCTTGCGAATATTTAATAAAGGTCTAATAACTCTAACATTATTAAAAAATTGGTGATTATTATAGCTAAGACCTAGAACAGCGCTTTTACGTTCCTGTCTTATGCAAAAATTTTCAATATAATCGTCTTGGTGGTGAGCAGTCACTAAGTTAAGAATATCTAGCTCATTACACAAATTTGTCATCAAACTGTACCGCCCCTCTCGCGCTCGCGCCTGCAAATTAGCAAAATTATTGCCATGATCCCAGCTAAGAATAAAGCAACAATGTCCTAAGGAAGCACTTAACTCTTGAACGTAACGGCATTCTTCCGCTGCCGCTGCTCTTAAATTATGATTAACTGTTAATACTGTTAGTTTAGTTTTATTTTTCTTCGCCCACCTACTCATTAGCAATAATAAAGCTATCGAATCCCCTCCCCCCGAGACTGCTACGGCACAATCCTTAAAGCCAATGGTCGTTAACAATTGGTTGAGTTCACCCTCAAACTTAGCGTAAAGCATAAGAATTAACCCACATTATTAGGCTTTTTTAGTTGCCTCTAATTTAATACCTGTGACCATTCTGGATCGGATGCATCATATAGGGTAGGCACTTCTCTTTCATTGTAACCAGTTAGATCAATTGAGTAAATCCTGGTTTTGCCTGCTGCTCTTCCTCTAGATGGCTCACCTCTATTAAACATAATAACCCTACCATTTGGAGCCCAGCATGGACCTTCAACCAAGTAGCCGCTGGCAATGATTCGCTCCCCCCTATCTTCGTGAGGAGAATTAGGGCGCATTACTCCAATAGTAAAACCCTCACCTCGTGTAAGTTTGGTAAAAGCTATATAATCACCCCGCGGTGACCAGCTGGGAGCCGTGTATTTCCCACCACCAAAGCTAATTCTCTCTACCCCCGAACCATCAGCATTCATTACATAAAGCTGCCGAGATCCGCTTCTATCAGAATTAAAAACAATTCTGCGCCCATCAGGCGAGTAACTAGGAGAAGTGTTAATACTATAACCGGTGGTGAGCCTTTGAATTTTCATACTTCGTAAGTCTATTTTATATATATGCGTGCTACCGCCTTTAGCTATAGACATTAAAGCTTCATTGCCATCCGGCGAAAAACGGGGGGCAAAGGACATGCCTGGAAAATTGCCAAGCACAGTTTCCTTGCCGGTTTTAAGGTCAAGCATATAGACACGAGGAGTTCTTCTTTTTACATATGACAGGTAAAGAATTTTATCCGCATTTGGCGAGAAGCGCGGCGTTAAAACTAAGTTTTTCCCATCCGTTAAATAACGATGATTAAAACCGTCATAATCCATTATTGCAATCCTCTTAATCCTCTTTAAAGGCGAGCCTGTTTCCGAAACATAAACTACTTTAGTGTCAAAATATCCTTCTTCTCCAGTAACTTGTTTATATATTTCATCGGCTATTTTATGAGCAGCTCGCCTCCATGCCCGTTCAGTGATCTGAAAAGAAGAATTGGCTATTTCCTTCTCAAGAATAGTGTCCCATAGCACAAAACCTACATGAAGCTTACCACCGCCTAATTTAGTCACCACCCCATTTAGCAAAAAATTAGCGTTAATTTGCCGCCACGCAGCAAAAAGCGGCATGTAATCCACTCCCTTTTTTTGCTCTATAAACGCAGCTAGAGAAATAGGACGAAATAACCCTGAATGCCTTAAATCATTCATAATGACAGTTGTCATATCCTGCCCTAGTGTGTTATTTGCCGAATTATCAGCATCAAAATGATTAATTGCAATGGGAATGGGATCAGCATGCCCACGATTTATAGTAATTGTTTCTATTGCATAGCTAGTTAAAGAAAAATTCAACAGTAAAAAAAAATAAGTTAATAACCGCACGTAAAAACCTCTCTTGAATTTTGGTTATTTAATTTTAGTTCAAAAAAATTATTATAATCTTAAACTGGCTATCATTAAGAATCAGTGTAGCAAAACTAACAAGTGAACGACTTAGTCTAATATATTATTTATTTCCTTTTACTATTCAAATGGCTGTCTGAGGCTAATGGCAGCGGACAATGTCCCTTCATCTAAATATTCTAACTCTCCTCCGATTGGCACACCACTTGCGAGCTTAGAAATCTTAATATTATGAGGCTTAAAATATTCAGTAATGAAGTAAGCTGTGGTTTGCCCTTCCAAAGTAGCATTAGTAGCAATAATTATTTCTTGAATTTGCTCACTTTCGCATCTATTTAATAATTGTGTAAGCCTAAGATGCTCAGTCGTCGCGTAGGCAGAAGCAGACAAAGCACTACCAAGCACATGATATCTTCCTTTAAACATACCACTCCGCTCAATTGCCCACAGCTCTGCCACGGTTTCAACAATAGCTAGCAGCGAAGCATCGCGAGTAGTAGAAGAGCAAATACCACAAATGCTGTAAGAATCAATATTTCCACAAATTCTACATTTAACCACCCTGCTATTGACCAACGCTAACCCATCAATAAGATTTTTCAATCTTATTTCCTTATCTTGCAGCAAATGCAAAACTATCCTTCTCGCAGAACGCTGCCCAAGACCAGGCAATTTTGAGAAAATATATATTAATCTTTCAATTTCGTTAGTTTTATCCATTTTTGCTTATATTCTAAAATGGCAGTTTAAAACCTGGCGGCAGCCCTATCTTACCAAACATATTTGACATTGAATCTTGGCTTTCTTGTTCTGATTTTTGCTTAGCATCATTAAAAGCAGCAGTTACTAAATCTTCTACTATTTCCTTTTCCTCCACCTTTAATAAGGAAGCGTCAATTTCTACCTTACGCATATGTCCTTGCCCATTAATAATCACCGTCACCAGCCCCCCGCCAGCTTTACCGACATATTCTTTATTTACCATCTCTTCTTGCATTTCTTGCATTTTTTTTTGCATGTCTTGAGCTTGCTTGAGGAATTGATTGAAATTTACCATATTTATTCCTATTTATTTTTAAGTAAGATATCAGAAATATCAGCAAAAGGAAATTTTTCGTTTATCATCTTCCACTGTTCATTTTTTTTTGCTTTATTAATTAATTGCTCTTTTAAACTAACAATCTTTGTTTGCACAATGGAAGTTACTCGCCATTTCTCTCCTGCCCACTCGGCAAGCAAATTGCTAATTTGTTGTTTGGTTTTTTCGGTAATGTTACTACCCGCTATTGTGAGTATATTGTCGGCAAAGCCTTTTATCTCTACCTCATTAAGCAATAAGTAATATATCCCTATTTCCTTGTGAGAATATACATATCGCAGGAAATCCACTATTTTATCTTCATCATATTCAGCCGCCGCCTCTAGGGGATGCGTCGGCTTGGCAATTAGCTGCTCAGGCTCCGGGAAGGTGCAAAAGTGAATTGCTTTTATTACTACCATCTCGCAAATCATCAATTGATTATGCGCCGATTTTAGCTCTATAATGCCCTTATTAAATATCTGCCATAATACTGAGATTTGAGAGAGACTGTTTTTACTTAATATCTCTTTAATCTCCGCTTGATATGATTCGTATATCGAGTCGATGTAATTAGGCAACAGTTTTGCTTTATTTAAATAAGCAAGAAAATCACTAGCTGACCTCAATAGCAATTCTATATCTCCAGAGGAGATATAGACATTATTTACTAGTTCCAAAGCTTTGCTAACTTCTTTGTTGGAAATATGCAATAGTAGCTTTATGATATTCGAGACTCCAACTAACCCTAGCATTTTATTTATCGTCTCAACAGTAACAGCATCCTCTAATCCAGCAGCAAAACAACTCGCCTGATCGAGTAAAGCTAAAGCATCACGGGCTGACCCTTCACAATTAAATGCAATAACCTTTAATGCTTCTTGCTCAAAACGTAGATTTTCTTTATTCACGACCATATTTAGTAAGCTGAGTATTTCATTAAAGGTTAGCCTTCTAAGATCGTATCTTTGACAACGCGATATGATAGTATTAGGGATTTTTTGCGCCTCGGTAGTGGCAAAAATAAATACAACTCGCTCCGGGGGTTCCTCCAATGTTCTAAGCAAAGCATTAAACGCCCCTTTCGACAGCATGTGTACTTCATCAATGATAAATACCTTATATTCAGCAAGCAAAGACTTATACTCGCTGCTTTCAATTATCTGTCGAATGTCATCTACGCCAGTTTTGCTGGCAGCATCAATTTCTATTATATCCGAATGAGCGTGGTTATTAAAGCTTTGGCAATTTAAGCAGTGGTCGCATGGTCTTACTTGCCCATCTTTTATCACCTTAGTAGTACAGTTAATCGTTTTTGCAATAATGCGGGCCGATGAAGTTTTGCCTACTCCGCGGATGCCCGTAAGTAAATAGCCAGGAGCCAGCTTATTATGCAAAATAGCATAACTCAGCGCTTTAACTAGCACCTCCTGCCCATATAATTCATAAAAATTAGTAGGACGGTATTTCCTGGCGAATGGTAAATATTGAAATGACTGCGACACAACAGAACCTTTGAAGGGACAATAACAATGCTTTCGAAATAAATTTAATGCTAGTAGCGACCCATTAAATTTTATTTTGGCTGCTTCCTTTCGAATCTGACCGAATGAATAAAATTCATGCCCGCTTCTAGCGATTTTTAATATAAAACTTTTAAGCAGCAAAAGCAAGTGCGGCAGTATTTTTGTCTATAGATCATTTTGCTTATTTTATTGATCACCATAACTAATCTTGAAATAGTTGCAAACATCTTGAACTACTGATATTAAATTAATAAGAAGCAGTAATTTTAGCATATTGATTTATGACCAACAATTTTAGAACTGCCCTTAAAACAGCGAAAGGTCTTGGTGCAGCGAAAAGCGGCAGTGCTCATTGGTGGCACCAACGCCTAACTGCAATTATTATGGTATTGCTTAGCGTATGGTTATTGCTATTTATAAAATTCAGTGCCAACCAAAGTTTAAGCAATTTTATTAATATGTTGCAAAAGCCTTATAATATCGCTCCGCTGATCGCCCTTATTATAGTGACTTTCTATCATTCTGCCTTAGGCATACGAGTCATCATAGAAGATTATATTAGCTCCATAGGGGTGCGATTTATTTTAATCATAGCCATGCAATTTTTTTGTCTGGTAACTGTCATTTGCTTGATAGTAAGCTTACTTTATACAATGATGTTGTAATCTTTAAACTATAATGCGCCTAAAATCTGCTATAGCAAAAAACGCCCTGGATTTGTAACCTAATAAATAAATTTATGACTACAGCTTATAATATTATTAACCATGAATTTGACATAATAGTGGTGGGTGCTGGGGGAGCCGGTCTTAGAGCAGTTTTGGGAATGGCGCAGCAAGGGCTCAATACTGCCTGCATTACTAAATTATTTCCTACTCGCAGTCACACAGTCGCAGCGCAAGGAGGTATTAGCGCGGCTCTTGCTAATATGGGGGAAGATGATTGGCGCTGGCATATGTATGATACTGTAAAAGGTTCGGACTGGTTAGGAGACCAAGATGCAATAGAATATATGTGCAAAAATGCTGCCGCCTCTGTATTAGAGCTTGAACATTATGGCGTACCATTTTCGCGCACTAAAGACGGCAAAATTTACCAGCGCGCCTTTGGCGGCATGACCACGGATTACGGCAATGGCAAACCAGCGCAGAGAACTTGCGCCGCTGCCGATAGAACCGGGCATGCAATATTGCACGCTTTATATCAGCAAGCTTTAAAGTGCAAAGCGCAATTTTTCGTAGAATATTTTGCCTTAGATTTAATAATGGATGATGAAGGATGCAAAGGTGTAATTGCATGGAATTTAGATGATGGTTCTATTCATTGTTTTCGCTCTCATCTCACTATTATAGCTACCGGGGGCTACGGGCGAGCATATTTTTCTGCGACTTCTGCCCATACTTGCACTGGTGACGGCGGAGGGATGGCAGTGAGAGCAGGAATTCCTCTACAAGATATGGAATTTGTCCAGTTCCATCCTACTGGCATTTATGGCTCAGGATGCTTAATTACAGAAGGTGCTAGGGGCGAAGGCGGCTATTTAGTAAACTCGGAAGGAGAAAGATTTATGGAAAGATATGCTCCTGCCGCGAAAGATTTAGCATCGCGCGATGTAGTCTCACGAGCGATTACCATGGAAATTCGCGCTGGTCGCGGAGTAGGAGAGCATAAAGATCATGTCTATCTTCATCTAAACCATTTGTCTCCTGAAATTCTTCATGAGCGTCTACCGGGCATTTCAGATACAGCTAAAATATTTGCCGGTGTAGACATAACCACTCAACCAATACCTGTATTACCTACAGTACATTATAATATGGGAGGTATCCCTACTAATTACCATGGGCAAGTAATTACTAAGGAAAAAGATAATTGCCATAAAATTGTTCCTGGTCTCATGGCAGTTGGTGAAGCTGCATGCGTCTCTGTGCACGGCGCAAATAGACTAGGTTCTAATTCTTTGCTAGACTTAATAGTATTTGGCAGGGCAGCAAGCTTAAAGGCAGCACAACTAGTAAAGCCAAACTCTCCTCATAAAACCCTATCCCCTTTAATAACTGAACAAATTATTAGCCGTTTTAATCAAATCAGGCATAAGCAAGGAGATATCGGAGTAGCAAGTCTTAGACTAGAGATGCAGAAAATAATGCAAAACTACGCTGGAGTTTTTAGAACTCAAGAAATTTTAGACGAAGGAGTAGAAAAGATTAACCAAGCCCGCAGCAAATACGCAAATATAAAAATTTACGATAAGTCTTTAATATGGAATAGCGATCTGGTAGAGGCACTGGAGCTTGATAATTTATTAGCTCAGGCAGTTCTTACTTTACATCTCGCTCGCAATAGATGCGAAAGCAGAGGAGCGCATGCCCGCGAAGATTACCAAGAACGGGATGATGAAAGTTGGTTGAAGCACTCTTTAGGGTGGCTGACTAGCACAGGTGAAACGCTGATTGACTATAAACCCGTTACCCTAACGACTTTAACTGATGAGATAAAATCCATCCCCCCAACTAAGAGAGTATATTAATAATTATAAATATTTATTTTAATAAAGAATAAAAGATATTATTATGGCTAATCTGACACTACCATCAAATTCCCAGGTACAAGAAGGTAAAGTGCATGTCGCGCTTGAGCAGGCTACAACTCCTAAACGCCTTAGAATTTACAGATATGATCCTGACCTAGCCGAAAACCCTAGAATTGATATCTATGAATTGGACCTTGAAAAATGCGGTCCTATGGTTCTAGACTCCTTAATCAAAATAAAAAATGAATTAGACCCCAGCCTAACCTTTAGGCGCTCCTGCAGGGAAGGCATCTGCGGCAGCTGCGCCATGAACATAGATGGCGTTAACACTTTAGCTTGCATTAAGCCTATTGCAGAAATCCAAACAGACATCCATATCTATCCATTACCGCATATGCAAGTAATTAAAGACTTAGTTGTAGATATGACAAATTTTTATGCCCAATACACAACAATTGAGCCCTGGCTGAAGTCTGACACCCCTCCCCCTTCAAATGCAGAAAGACTGCAATCAATAGAAGACCGTGCTAAATTAGACAATCTATATGAATGCATATTATGCGCTTGCTGCTCTACTTCCTGCCCAAGCTATTGGTGGAATGCTGACAAATATCTCGGTCCAGCAACACTTCTACAAGCATATAGATGGATTATTGATTCGCGCGACGAGCACACCGCAGAAAGACTGGATGCTTTGGAAGACCCCTTTAAGCTCTACCGCTGTCATACAATTATGAACTGCACCAAAACTTGTCCGAAAGGATTAAATCCCGCGAAAGCGATTGCGGAAATCAAAAAATTAATGATTTCCCGGCACGGAATATAGATGAATAGGAATTAGAGAACGTGGTGGGCCCGGCAGGACTTGAACCTGCGACAACACCGTTATGAGCGGTGCGTTCTGACCAACTGAACTACGGACCCGTATCGTGGATATATCAAGAACTTATATAATTTTTGTATTTTAAAGTCTAGTAAAAAGTGCGTTTAGGTCTTATTATTTGTGCAAACGCCCAGTTTACTATCAACGCTTGTCATCTCATGAAAGTTAAGAAAAAAACTCAAGATTTACCAATATTAATTGGCAACATCCTTGATCATTTTGATACTTCTCTATATAGCTTCTTGGCTCCTATACTCGCACCCATTTTTTTTCCTCACTATTCCCCATCTGTACAACTTATCCTAGCTTATAGTATCCCTATAACCTCGATCTGCACAAAGCCTCTTGGCAGTGTCATCTTTGGCATAATCGCGCAAGTAGCAGGGCCAGTCAAAGGGCTTAGCTACTCTTTAATCGGTCTAGCAATTACTACTGCTCTAACCGGTCTTCTGCCAAGCTATCAAAAAATTGGGCTACTAGCACCTATTGGCTTAATCCTCCTGAAAGGGGCAGCAAGCGTTTTTGCCGCCGGCGAGAATATTATAGCAAAATTATATATTATGGAAGATAAAGAAGAAGCGGAGGAGTTCAACGCCTCTTATTTATACCAAACTTCTTGCATACTAGGGATTGTTATGTCGTCACTAGCAAGCGCAGCTGCTATTACTGCTGCTAATAAAGGCTATAGCGAAGCTTGGCGAGTTTGTTTTTGGTTTGGAGGATGCGTAGCCTTTATAGGCTATTTTTTCCGTAAAAGTCAACTAACTGTAGCTTCTGCCGCCATTATAAAACCCAATATTTACTCCTATGCAAACTTATTTTGGCTTTCATTGTTAAACCACAAAGCTAATATATTTCGGATTGCCGTTAGTACCGGTTTTTCTTATCTAACCTACTCCCTGCCTTTTATAGTTATGAATAGTTTTATTCCATTAATTAGTCAGGTCACTTTGGAAAATATGATGAAGCTAAATAGTATTTTATTGATTTTAGATATGTTAATGATCCCCTTAATAGGCTATTTGACAAGGAAGCTTAATAATTTAAGAGTAATGATAATTGCCGCTTCATTGCTAGTAATTAGCATTATACCGCTGTGGTATGGATTACGTGACGCCTCGCTGCTTTATATCACCTTCGTAAGATTTTGGATTGTTATTTGCGGCGTTGTCTTCTTATGCCCATTAAATATATGGCATAAAAAGTTAATTAATGCTCCAGAACAATATCTATTAATTGGGATAGGCACTTCCTTAGGTTCGGTAACCATAGGATATCTCACCCCTGCTATTTGCTTATTGCTGTGGCAAATAACCGGCATGTCAATATCCATAGCTCTTTACGTAGTGCTAATCGGAGCAGTAACTTTATATGCTATAGTCTCTAGCAAATAAATAGCGTTCATTAAATTTAGGTTAAGTCTGACATAATTTTATTATCTTGCGCTTTTGCTTATCCCACCGATATTGAACATTAATCCTCCGTATTTCGGTTACTATGACATCCCCATTTGGTAGCTGCGCTATATCAAATCCTTTTTGTAATGATTCGGTAATTAAATCTGTGAACTGACAAATATATTCAATATTATTAAATATATCTTGTTCTTCTGAATTCTTAATTATATCTTCTTCGTTTGCAGAATTCTTAGCATCATCTGTAGTTTGCATACTATATTACTAACTTGCCAAAACACGCTTTTACTACTTTTACACTAGAAAATCAATATTTCTCGTAGTAGACTAATTGTAAAATATTTCTAAAAAGCATGAAACGCTACTTAAAGTCACTTTTCTTAACAGAAATAATATCAGGACTAGCTCTAACCTTTAAATATCTACTCAAGCCTAAAGTAACTATCAATTACCCCTATGTTAAAAGTCAGGTTAGCCCACGCTTTAAGGGTGAGCATGCTTTAAGGCGCTATGCTAATGGCGAAGAAAGGTGTATTGGTTGCAAGTTATGCGAGGCTATCTGTCCAGCTCAAGCAATCGTGATGGAGGTAGGAGAAAGAGAAGACGGCAGTAGGCGCACCACCAAATATGATATTGATATGACAAAATGCATCTATTGCGGCTTATGTCAAGAATCATGCCCGGTCGATGCAATAGTAGAAGGTCCAAATTTTGAGTTTGCTACTGAAACTCATCAAGAGCTTTTATATAATAAAGAGCGCCTGCTCAAAAATGGCGAGATATGGGAACAACAATTAGCTAAAAAACTCAAGGCTGATTATCCTTATAAATAATACGTGCCTTTATAGTTTAGGTAAGTTTTTCTCAATGGTTTTTATTAATTTTGCTGAACCAGGAGAAGTGAAAGAGGTAAACCATGCTGCTGGTTTACCCTCCGGGCTAATTATATATTTATAAAAGTTCCATTGCGGTCCTGATAATCTTCCAAAACTTTCTTTAGTCCACTTGAAGAAAGGATGAGAGTTTGCACCGCTTACCGGTAATTTTTCGGTTAGTAAAAAAGAAATATTAAAATTTACCTGGCAAAAATTAGCGATTTCTTTATTTGAACCAGGTTCTTGGCTACCAAAATCATTGCTAGGAATTGCTATTACTATTAACCCTTTATCTTTATATTTCTGCCAAATTTCCTCTAATTCCGCGTACTGCTTAGTAAAGCCACACAAAGAGGCGGTATTTACTATTAATATAAGCTTTCCTTTATAATCATTAAGCTTGATGGTTTTTTGCCCATTAATTGCCTTAAACTCAAAATCATAAATATTATCTGCCATCACGCTATTACTCAGAAAAACTAAAATTAACAAAAATATTGCTTTAATCATTATTAACCGATTGTATGAAATAGCGCAAGTAACCACTAGTAGCTATAAAGCTTAGCAGAGAATAAATAATTGCGATATCTAAATATGAGCTATTAACATTAAAAGAGCCAAGAAAAGCTATAAATAAAGCCACCAAATTAGTTAAAGAACTCAAAAATAGTAATTTAATAAAAATATTTGTGCTTAAACATAATCTGATGACCATAAAGGAAATCAGTAGTAACAGCAAAAATAAACATATGACCAACATTTATCCTTACGATTTATCCAACTTATTAATGTAATATTGTTGAATGATAGACAAAATATTATTCCACGACCAATAAATTAATAATCCAGCAGGAAAACTGCTAAACATTACCAAGAAAATAAGCGGCATTAATTTCATTACCTGGGCTTGTACAGGATCCGCTGGCGGTGGACTCATTGTTTGCTGCAAGAACATAGTAATAGCCATGAATATTGGCCATATCCCAATCATAAGAAACGAAGGAGGAGTAAAAGGCAATAAGCCAAACAAGTTAAAAATTGAGGTAGGGTCAGGCGCTGATAAATCTTGAATCCAACCAAAAAATGGCGCGTGACGCATTTCAATAGTTACATAAAGAACTTTATATAAAGAAAAAAACACCGGGATTTGCACAAATAACGGCAAGCACCCAGAAACTGGATTAACTTTTTCCCTTCTATATAATTCCATAATTTCTTGATTTAGTTTTGTCTTATTATCCTTATATAAGGTTTTTATTCTTTCAATTTCGGGCTGTAATTTCTTCATCCTTTTCATCGCCCGATAAGATTTATTAGCCAAAGTAAACATTAAAAGCTTGATAAGCACGGTAACAATGAGGATGCTAACGCCAAAATTGCCTACATAACGATAAAAAAAGCTTAAGGCATTAAATACTGGTTTAGTTAAGATATAAAACCAGCCAAAGTCGATAGCTCGATCAAAAAGGCGTATATTATTTTGTTTCTCATATTTGTCTAACAAATCAACCTTTTTTGCACCCGCAAAAAGTCGGTGAGTGACTGTCAAACTCTCCCCATCTCTTATAAGTTGATTAGGAGAGACAAAATCTATCTGAAACTTATCTTTACCACCTTTGAGAGCATAATGGACATTCGAACTATAACTGCCTGCTTGATCCGGAACAAACGCCGCCAGCCAGTATTTATCGGTAATACCAATCCAGTCAACTATTGACTGAGAAATTTGCTGCATCTTTTTATCTTTGATATCATCATATGAATATTCTTTAAGCTGTCCTTCAATTACTGCAATTGGTCCTTGGTGCAAAATATTAACTGCTTTCTCGCTAGAAGCATAATTACGGTTAATTAATCCATAATTTTGAAGGGAAATATCTTTGCCGCTCTTGTTAGTGATAATTTGCTTGATAGTGAATAAGTAATGATTGTCTAAAGTGATATTTACCCTAAATTCAAGACCATTGGGATTTGCCCAGCTAAAATTTACTGGCTGATTAGTTGATAGTTCGCTGCTGTCGGCTACCCACTGCGTTTCGCTAGTAGGAATAACAATATCCGGTGAATTGCTAAGCCAGCCAATTTCTGCAAAATAAGCATTATCAGTGCCTGTAGGCGAAAACAGCTCTACATCCTTACTATTAGATGATAAATCTTGTTTATAGCCAAGCAAAGTCAAATTATCAAACCGTAAGCCTTTGATAGCAATAGAACCGTTAAGCAATTCAGATTTAATGGCAACACGCTTTATAAGCTCTGCATTTTCATTGATAGAAGCAGTTTGCGCTAATGATTGCTCTTTCTTTGTCTCCTCAATTTGCTGATGATATTTTTTTTGTTCCTCCGCAAGCTTTGCTAGCCTTGGCTTTTCGTAGAAATATTGCCAGCCAAAGATAATGCCGCTTGATAAAATAATTGCCGCCAGCAAATTGGGGATATTATAATGATTCATTCTGCCAAATATTTTAATATTATAGCTTGAGTTCTATAAGATTTAAGCTAATTAATCAAGGATTTTAAGGTTAACAGCAAGATAGCACCATATTGCTAATCATAATTTAGCTGCCTCTTATGCAGGTTTTATGTATGAAAG
>JACCDN010925943.1_pt1 | contig 17670 bp, 12 predicted proteins | sample 7441691 | NCBI WGS metagenome assembly JACCDN01 (sample SAMN15323439, study PRJNA562643) | freshwater metagenome | isolation source: river surface water | place: USA:Blue River Watershed | collected 2017-08-16
CGCGATGCGCGCGTGGCCATGATTTACGAGGGCACCAACGAAATTCAGGCCATCGACCTGTTGGTGCGCAAGGTGCTGCCCGATGGCGGCGCCAGCATGAACGCCCTGTTGGACAGCTTGCAGGCGAGCCTCCCCAAAGAGCACAAATCAGGCCCCTCTGCCCTCGCCCGCATCCAGACCCTGCGTGCCGTGACGGGACAAATTGTGCAAACCGCGCCACGCGATGCGGCCTTGCCCTTCCGGGTTGCCGATGATTATTTGCGCGCTGTGGCCTTGGTGCTGATGGACTGGGCTTGGTTGCAAATCGACGCCGGCGTAGATGCAGCAACACCCCATGCCGAGGCCCGCTGGGCGGCCCCGGCCCAAGCCCTGCGCAGCTGGGTCTTGCCCGAATTTCAAATGCGCACTTTCATCATCGTGCAGCAATGTGCGGCGGTCGGCACATAATCGGCCTACCCTTACCTGACTTACTTGACTCTCCTGGATTCACAGCTTCACCTGCATCACCATGGCCGTTTCACCTGCCCCCAAGCCCACCGATGCCGGCTCGCGCAAAAGTCCTGCCAAAAAGCCGCGCGGGGCCAAAGAAAAATCGGCCAAGGCCGAGTCGGTCGACAAAATCGACACCAGTTACCTGCAAACCCTGATGGGCTACAACGCCCGACGCGCGGCGCTCAGCATCATTGAATTGTTCTTAGAGCGGCTGGCCCCTTATGGCCTGAAGCCCGTGGATTTTTCAGTCATGTCGACCATCCAGCACAACCCGGGCGTGACCTCGCGGCAACTGTGCACCGCCCTCAACTTGCTGCCACCCAACTTGGTGGGCTTGATTCAGTCGCTTGAATCACGGGGTTTGATCGAGCGAAAACCCCACCCGCACGATGGCCGTGCCGTGGGCCTGCACGCCACCGCCAAAGGGCAAGCCTTGATGGTGCAAGCGGAGCAAACGGCCACTGAACTTGAGATTGAAAAAACGGCCAAACTGACGCCGGCACAACGTCAAACACTGCTGACTTTGCTGCAAAAAATTTACCTCTGAGGCACACTCCGGGTTTCTGCCGTTTTCTTGCTCGCAAAGGTCTTTCATGCACACCTCCCTGCCCTCCTCTGGCGACCAGGCCTTGTTGATTGGCCGCATTTGGCAGGCTGAGATCGGCCCCGTGTTGGTGGCCGTGACCCCCGAGCATGTGCTCGATTTGTCGCCCCTGGCCCCCACCTGCAGCGCACTGCTCGAGTTAGACCAACCAGCCACGCGCGTTCAAGCGTTTTTAAATTCGGGCCAAGCTGCTCGTTTGGCCACGACCGCCGACGTGCTGGCCAACAGCGACGAGGGCGGGCGCAACCCCCAAGCGCCATGGTTTTTGGCGCCTTGCGACTTGCAAGCCATCAAAGCCGCTGGCGTGACCTTTGTGGCCAGCATGCTGGAGCGCGTCATCGAAGAGCAAGCGCGCGGCGATGCCAGCCGCGCCGAAGCGGTGCGCCAAGCGGTGGTGGCTGTGATTGGCGACAACCTGCGCAGTGTCAAACCCGGCTCGCCCGAGGCGGCCAAGCTAAAAGACGTGTTGCTGGCCCAAGGCATGTGGTCGCAGTATTTAGAAGTGGGCATTGGGCCCGATGCCGAAATCTTCACCAAATCTCAACCGATGAGTGCGGTCGGCAGCGGCGCCTTGGTGGGACTTCACCCCGGCAGCCAATGGAACAACCCCGAGCCCGAAATTGTGCTGGCCGTCAACTCGCGTGGCGAGGTGGTGGGCGCCACCTTGGGCAACGATGTGAATTTGCGCGACTTCGAAGGCCGCAGCGCCTTGTTGCTGGGCAAAGCCAAAGACAACAACGCCAGTTGCGCCATTGGCCCCTTCATACGCCTGTTTGACGCGCACTACACCTTGGACGATGTGCGCCAATGCGACCTGAGCCTGCGCGTGCAAGGCGCCGATGGTTTTGTCATGCAAGGCAGCAGCTCGCTGTCGCAAATCAGCCGCGACCCGCTCGACTTGGCGGCCCAAGCCCTCGGCCCCAACCACCAATACCCCGACGGCATGGTGCTGTTTTTGGGCACCATGTTTGCGCCCACCCAAGACCGTTATGGCCCCGGGCAAGGCTTCACCCACGCCGTGGGCGATGTGGTGAGCGTCTCCACCCCCCAGTTGGGCACCTTGGTCAACCGTGTCACCACCTCCGACCAAGCGCCGCCTTGGACTTATGGGCTGAACGCCCTCATGCGCGATTTGGCCCGGCGTGGTTTGTTGGGCTGATCGGTCCCAAAGCCTTTGCAAAATCCGGCGTCTTGCAGCCTGAATGGTGCTTGGGCTGCTGGCATAATTTTGCTTTTCGACCGCCCGCGCAGCCCCCAATGGGGCCAAGGGCACCACTACAGAAAGCTTTCCCCATGATCACCACCGCATCTGGCCTGCAATATGAAGACACCGTTGTGGGCGAAGGCGCACAAGCCACCCCCGGTCAAGACGTCACGGTGCACTACACCGGCTGGCTCTACAAAGACGGCGAACAAGGCGCCAAGTTTGACTCGAGCCGCGACCGCCGCGACCCCTTCGTCTTTGGTTTGGGCGCAGGCATGGTCATCAAAGGCTGGGACGAAGGCGTCGCCGGCATGAAAGTGGGCGGCCAACGCACCCTCATCATCCCGGCTGAGCTGGGCTATGGCGCGCGTGGCGCGGGCGGCGTGATTCCCCCCAACGCCACGCTGAAATTTGACGTGGAACTGTTGGCCCTGGACTGATCCGGCGCAACAAACGGGTCCGACGCGCGCGTCGGTTCGGCCCAACCCGCCGTTTGGCGGGTTTTTTCTTGTGCCCCGGCTGCTGTGGCCCCGGCACACCCCCCTTGAAGCCTGAAAAAACGCCCCTATTTACGAGGGGTATTCAATTTTGCGGACATCGTTCATGTCAGAAGCCAGCAACCACTCCAATTCCAACCCTCAGCCCGAAGCCAAGCCACAGATGGACGATGCGCTCGCCGAGTCGGCGGCCCAGGCCACGTCCGACCCTGCGGCGGCCGCAGTGACCGACCCCTTGGCCGACGCCCAAGCCGAACTGGCCAACCTGAAGGCGCAAAACGCCGATTTGGCCGACCAATACCTGCGTGCCCAAGCCGATGTGCAAAACGCCCGTCGCCGTGCGGACGACGAGATCGCCAAGGCCCGCAAGTTCGCAGTCGAAGGCTTTGCCGACAGCTTGTTGCCGGTGCTGGACAGCCTCGAGGCGGGTCTGGCCATCCCCAACGTGACGATTGAGCAGATCCGAGAAGGCTCTGAAGCCACCCTGCGCCAGCTGAAAAGCGCCTTGGAGCGCAACAAAGTGGTGGAGATCAACCCACCTGCCGGCACCAAGTTTGACCCGCACCACCACCAAGCCATCAGCGTGGTGCCCGCCGAGCAAGAGGCCAACACCGTGGTCACCGTGCTGCAAAAGGGCTACTCGATTGCCGAGCGCGTCTTGCGTCCCGCGTTGGTCACGGTCACGGCGCCCAAATAAGCAAAAACCTTTTTTGGCGTAAGGGGACTTGAAAAGCCCCCCAAGCGCCCCGCTTGCAAAACATCTGCACTTTTACTCAAGTTCGGAGCATCAAAAGGGGAAGAATCAGCGTTATTGACTTGGGCACCACCAACTCGTGCGTGGCCATCATGGAAGGCAACTCGACCAAGGTGATCGAGAACGCCGAAGGCGCTCGCACCACCCCGTCCATCATTGCTTACCAAGAAGACGGTGAAATCTTGGTCGGCGCCTCGGCCAAGCGCCAAGCGGTGACCAACCCCCGCAACACCTTGTATGCGGTGAAGCGCCTGATCGGCCGTAAATTTGCCGAGAAAGAAGTTCAAAAAGACATCGACCTGATGCCTTACACCATCGCCAAAGCCGACAACGGTGACGCTTGGGTGGAAGTGCGTGGCAACAAATTGGCGCCCCCGCAAATCAGCGCTGAAATTTTGCGCAAGATGAAGAAAACCGCCGAAGACTACCTCGGCGAAGAAGTGACCGAGGCCGTCATCACCGTGCCCGCTTACTTCAACGACGCACAGCGCCAAGCCACCAAAGACGCAGGCCGCATTGCCGGTCTGGATGTGAAGCGCATCATCAACGAGCCCACCGCCGCTGCGCTGGCCTTTGGCTTGGACAAATCTGAAAAAGGCGACCGCAAGATCGCGGTGTACGACTTGGGCGGCGGTACCTTTGACGTGTCCATCATCGAAATCGCCGATGTGGACGGCGAAAAACAGTTCGAAGTCTTGTCCACCAACGGCGACACCTTCTTGGGCGGCGAAGACTTTGACCAGCGCATCATCGACTTCATCATCACCGAGTTCAAGAAAGAATCGGGTGTCGATTTGGCCAAAGACGTGTTGGCTTTGCAGCGCCTGAAAGAAGCCGCCGAAAAAGCCAAGATCGAGCTGTCCAGCTCGGCCTCGACCGACGTCAACCTGCCCTACATCACGGCCGATGCCACCGGCCCCAAACACCTGAACGTGAAACTGACCCGTGCCAAGCTCGAGCAGTTGGTGGAAGAATTGATCGAGCGCACCATCGCCCCTTGCCGCATGGCCATCAAGGACGCTGGCGTGTCGGTTGGCGAGATTGACGACATCATTTTGGTCGGCGGCATGTCGCGCATGCCCAAGGTGCAAGAAAAGGTCAAAGAGTTCTTTGGCAAAGAGCCCCGCAAAGACGTGAACCCCGACGAAGCCGTGGCCGTGGGTGCCGCCATTCAGGGCCAAGTGCTGTCGGGTGACCGCACCGACGTGTTGCTCTTGGATGTGACGCCTTTGTCTTTGGGCATCGAGACCATGGGCGGTGTCATGACCAAAATGATCACCAAGAACACCACCATTCCGACCAAGTTTGCACAGACTTTCTCGACCGCTGAAGACAACCAACCGGCGGTGACGATCAAGGTCTTCCAAGGCGAGCGTGACATCGCCTCCGGCAACAAGTTGCTGGGCGAGTTCAACCTCGAGGGCATCCCTCCTGCCTCACGCGGCACCCCACAAATTGAAGTGTCGTTTGACATCGACGCCAACGGCATCTTGCACGTGGGCGCCAAAGACAAAGGCACAGGCAAAGAAAACAAGATCACCATCAAGGCCAACTCCGGTTTGTCTGAAGCCGAAATTCAACAAATGGTGAAAGACGCCGAGTTGAACGCCGAAGAAGACAAGAAAAAACTTGAATTGGTGCAAGCCCGCAACGCCGGCGAAGCCGCGGTGCACAGCGTGAAGAAGAGCTTGACCGAGCACGGCGACAAGATCGAAGCGGCTGAAAAAGAAGCCATCGAAGCCGCCGCCAAAGACTTGGAAGAAGTTTTGAAAGGCGAAGACAAAACCGCCATCGAAACCAAAACCGAAGCCCTGATGACGGCCAGCCAGAAGCTGGGCGAAAAGGTCTATGCCGAAATGCAAGCGCAGCAAGCTGCTGCGGGTGCTGGCGCCGCAGGCGCTGCCGATGCCAAGCCACAAGACGACAATGTGGTGGATGCAGAAGTCAAAGAAGTTAAAAAAGGCTAACCCCTTTGCCACTGCGGGTTTCCCGCAGCCCCGCCGCGCAAGCTGATTCAGACCCCTGAATCGCCTTCGCGGCGTTCTTGTTCTAACGGTTGGATTGCCTCATGGCCAAACGAGATTTTTACGAAGTGCTGGGTGTCGCCAAAAACGCCTCAGACGATGACATCAAAAAGGCTTATCGCAAACTGGCGATGAAGTACCACCCTGACCGCAACCAGGGTGACGATGCCAAGGCCAAAGATGCCGAGGCCAAGTTCAAAGAAGTCAAAGAAGCCTACGAGATGCTGTCGGACGCACAAAAACGTGCGGCTTATGACCAGCATGGCCACGCCGGTGTCGACCCCAATATGCGCGGCGGCGCCGAAGGCTTTGGTGGCTTTGGCGATGCGTTTGGCGATATCTTTGGCGACATTTTTGGTGGCCAAGGTCGCGGAGGTCGAGGCGGCGGTCGCCAGGTGTTCCGGGGCGCCGACCTCAGCTACGCCATGGAGATCACGCTCGAAGAAGCCGCCAACGGCAAAGACTCACAACTGCGCATTCCCAGCTGGGACGAGTGCGCCACCTGCAATGGCACCGGCGCCAAACCTGGCACCAGCGCCAAGACCTGCGCGACCTGCCACGGACAAGGTCAGGTGCAAATGCGCCAAGGCTTTTTCAGCGTGCAGCAAACCTGCCCGCATTGCCGCGGCACCGGCAAGATCATCCCCGACCCTTGCGGCACTTGCCACGGGCAAGGCAAGGTTAAGAAACAAAAAACCCTCGAAGTCAAAATTCCTGCAGGCATCGACGACGGCATGCGCATTCGAAGCGCAGGCAACGGCGAACCCGGCACCAATGGCGGCCCCCCCGGCGATTTGTTCATCGAGATCCGCCTCAAGAAACACGCCATTTTTGAGCGCGATGGCGACGACCTGCATTGCGCCGTGCCGATTGGCTTTACCAAAGCCGCATTGGGTGGCGAAATCGATGTACCCACCTTGGGTGGCAAAGCCGCCATCGACATTCCTGAAGGCACCCAAACCGGCAAACAGTTCAGGCTGCGGGGCAAGGGCATCAAGGGTGTGCGCGGCAGTTATCCGGGCGACCTGTATTGCCACATCACCGTGGAAACACCGGTCAAACTCACCGAGCACCAACGCAAACTGCTCAAAGAGTTTGAAGACTCGCTGGCCAAAGGGGGCGGCAAACACCAGCCCAGCGGCGAAAGCTGGACCGACAAGCTGAAGGGCTTTTTTGGGGCCTGAGGCTGAAGGCCTGAAGGTGCCGTGACCGCTGCGACGCAGCGGCGGTCACGCTCACAAAAAGCGGTCGAGCAATTTGCGGGAGTGTTTGTCCATGGCCGCCAAATCGCGGATCATGAACTGCACCCCGTTGATGTCGTTGATCAACAGCACCGTGCCCGTCAGTCGGCGAATGTCCTCTTCGCCTTTCAGCAAAAATTGCGTCTCGCCCCGGTCGGTCATCACCGTCCAGGTGCTGGGGGTGGCAAAACTGCTGACCTGAATCAGTTGCAATATTTCGGGCAAAAACTCGCGTTCGTTCAAGGCTTGTTTCACCTTGTCTCGCAGCGGCGCTTCAAGTTGCCCCAACAGCGGCACCCAGAGCAACTCATGCCCTTCTGCGTCCATCAGCGCCACACCATCGTCGGGCGCTGACACAGGGTAGGCCCGCAAAGCGGTCACGGGCACATGCGCCGTGCCGTCAGGCATCTGCAACACCCAGCGGCCAAACGCATCGCGGTTCAAATCAAAGGATGGGCTCATGCGGTCACCTTGGTGTTTGCGGCGTCCAAGCTGCCGCCCAGCACGGCTTCGGTTTCAGCCTGGCGTTGTTGCGCTTCGTACAAGCGCCAGTAGGCGCCTTGGGCCTCGATCAAGGCATCGTGGGTGCCCTCTTCCACCACCACCCCTTTGTCCATCACCACCAAGCGATCGGCTTTGCGCAATGTGGACAGGCGGTGTGCAATCGCAATCGTGGTGCGGCCGCGCACCAAGTTGTCCAGCGCGCGTTGAATTTCTTTTTCGGTCTCGGTGTCCACCGCCGAGGTGGCCTCGTCCAAGATCAAGATGCGCGGGTTGATGAGCAAGGCGCGCGCAATCGAAATGCGCTGGCGCTCACCACCCGACAGCCCTTGACCGCGCTCGCCCACCAACGAGTCATAGCCCTGCGGCATGCGCAAGATGAACTCGTGGGCGTGTGCGGCCCGTGCGGCGGCCACGATGTCTTCGCGAGTGGCTTCAGGTTTGCCATAAGCGATGTTGTCGGCAATGGTGCCAAAGAACAAAAACGGCTCTTGCAACACCAAACCAATTTGGCGGCGGTAATCGGCCACTTTCAACTGCCGAATGTCGGTGCCATCCAACTCGATGGCGCCCTCCGACAGGTCATAAAAACGGCAAATCAGGTTGACCAAAGTACTTTTGCCCGATCCGCTGTGGCCCACCAAACCGATCATCTGACCGGGCTGAATGTCCAAGTTGAGTTGCCGAATCACGGCGCGGTTGCCATAGCGAAAGCCCGCATCGCGCACCGTGATGCGCCCTTGCACTTTGGCAGGCAAAGCGGTGGGCTGAACCGGCTCGGGCACGCTGGAGACATGGTCAAGGATGTCAAAAATGCGCTTTGCGCCCGATGCCGCTTTTTGGGTATTCGAGACAATGCGGCTCATCGAGTCGAGGCGGCTGTAAAAGCGGCCGATATAGGCCAAAAATGCGGTCAACACCCCGACGGTGATCTGGTCGTCTGAGACCAACCAAATGCCAAAGCCCCACACCACCAACAGCCCGATCTCGGTCATCAGGGTCACGGTGGGCGAGAACAGCGACCAGACCCGATTCAGCCGGTCGTTGACTTGCAGGTTGTGTTTGTTGGCATCTTTGAAGCGCTGCGCTTCACGATCTTCTTGGGCAAAGGCTTTCACCACCCGAATGCCGGGGATGGTGTCGGTCAGCACGTTGGTGACTTCGGCCCAAACGCGGTCAATTTTTTCAAAGCCGGTGCGGAGTTTTTCACGCACCACATGGATCAACCAAGCAATGAACGGCAAGGGCAACAAGGTCACCAATGCCAACGTCGGGTTGATGGTGAACAAGATGACTGCGGTCATCAAGATCATCAACACATCGGTGGCGAAGTCCAACAAATGCAACGACAAGAAGACGTTGATGCGGTCGGTTTCGCTGCCAATACGGGCGATCAAATCGCCGGTCCGGCGGCCACCAAAATACTCGAGCGAGAGTTTCAGCAAATGCTCGTACGTGGTGGTGCGAAGGTCAGCACCAATGCGCTCAGAGACCAAGGCCAAGATGTAGGTTTTGGCCCAACCCAAGCCCCAAGCCAACAACGCCGACGCCAACAAACCCAGCAAATACAGGGACACCAATGCCGGGTCGATGGCCTTGCCGTTTTGGTACGGAATCAAGATGTCGTCCATCAAGGGCATGGTGAGGTAGGGCGGCACCAAGGTCGCTGCTGTGGCCGCCAAAGTCAGCAAAAAACCCGCCAACAGCGAGCGCTGGTAAGGCTTTGCGAAACGCCAGAGTTTGAACAACGTCCAGGTCGAGGGCGGCGCCAAATCTTCGCGGCCGCAGCTAGGGCATTCCTCGTCGTCATCGCTCATGACTTGCTGACACACCGGGCACACCGAACCCGACAACAGCGATTGCAAAGGACGTCCGTCAGAGGCATCGCCCGGCTGGGCCACGGCTTGGGCCAGCTGGCTTTCAAACTGGACAATCCAGCGCGCCACCGCGGCTTGTAAGCCCAACGTAAAGCGCCAGACCGCCAACTGTCCCTCGGGGCTGGTGAGGACCAGAGTGCCCACCCCGGCGTGGTCGGAGAGTTTCAGAGCAAAACCGGCTTGCAAAGCCCAACTGGACCAATTTTTTTCACCTGGCGCCCGGGATAAGACCCGCTGATCGGTCAAAATGACGACACTTTTGGCAAACCGCAAACTGCCATCCAGGTCAACCTCCAGCCAAGCTGTTGCGTTTTCATCAGGTTGCAGACATGAATGGACTTCAGCCTGCCAAGCGTCGGGCAAAACCTGACGAGATGCAGAGGCCAAAGGTGAAATTGATGTCATTGAAAGATGAACCGGAAGCGACTCGAACGACCCAGCGGCCGGCGAGACAGAAAAACAAGCATTGATGTCGCACACGACAGCCCATGAACTGCCCATGACTCTTTTGAATCCCGTGCAATCAACCAGCGCCATGACAGGCCGGTCATTGTATCGCCGCCCATTTCATTCATGAACGCCAAAAACATCCAATTTCTGCGCATGACCCATTTGCGCGGGCCCAACATCTGGACCTACCGTCCTGTCATGGAAGCGCTCATTGACATCGGCGCCCTCGAAGACTTTCCCTCCAACACCCTGCCCGGCTTTAACCAACGCCTGACCACTTGGCTGCCCGGCTTGGTCGAGCACCGCTGCAGCGTGGGTGAACGCGGTGGATTTTTGCAACGCCTGGAAGAAGGCACTTGGGCAGGCCATGTGCTGGAGCACGTGGCGCTGGAGTTGCAGACCCAAGCGGGCATGCAAACTGGTTTTGGCAAGGCGCGCGAAGCCGGTCCACGCGGCATCTACAAAGTGGTCATTCGGACCCGCCACGAAGCGGTCAGCCGACGCGCCCTTGAAGCCGCCCGCGCGCTGATTTTGGCGGCCATCGAAGACCGCACTTTTGATGTTCAAGGCGAAGTCGACCGACTCAAGCAAATGGTCGACAGCCTGTGCATCGGGCCCAGCACGGCCAGCATTGTGGATGCAGCCAGCGAACGGGGCATTCCCTCCATTCGATTGAACGACGGGAACTTGGTGCAACTCGGCCACGGTGACCAGCAACGCCGTATCTGGACGGCAGAGACCGACCGCACCAGCGCGATTGCCGAAGGCATCTCCAAAGACAAAGACCTGACCAAGCAGTTGCTCAGCACCTGCGGCGTGCCCGTGCCCCAAGGGCAAATCGTTGACAGCCCGGCTGCGGCGTGGGAAGCAGCGCAAGACATTGGCTTGCCGGTTTGCGTGAAGCCCACCGATGGCAACCACGCACGCGGTGTGTCGCTCGAGTTGTCACGCCAAGAAGACATTGAAGCCGCTTATGACATTGCGCTGGCCGAAGGCAGCGAAGTCATCGTCGAGAGTTTTATTCGCGGTGAAGAACACCGTTTGCTGGTGGTCGGCGACCACGTGGCGGCGGCCAACAAAGGTGAAACCGCCAGTGTGGTGGGCGATGGGGTGCACACCGTAGCCGAGTTGATCGAGTTGCAAATCAACTCGGATCCGCGCCGTGGTGAAGAAGAAGATTTTCCGCTGGACACGATTCGCTTGGACGAGCACACCACCTCGGTGTTAGAGCTCAAGCGGCAAGGCCTGAATGCCGAAAGCGTGCCCGAAAAAGGCCGCTCTGTTTTGATCATGCGCACCGGCAACATGGCTTGGGATGTGACCGACTTGGTGCACCCCGAGGTCGCTGCACAAGCGGTGCTGGCAGCCCGCGTGGTGGGCCTTGACATTGCGGGCGTTGATTTGGTGGCTCAAGACATTTCTCAGCCTTTGGCCGCACAAGGTGGCGCCATTGTTGAGGTGAATGCAGGCCCGGGTTTGCTGATGCACCTCAAGCCCGGCATTGGCCAGCCCCGCCCTGTGGGCCAAGCGATTGCCAACCATTTGTTCAAACCCACGGATACCGGGCGCATTCCCGTGGTCGGCCTGATGGGCGATGGCGACACCACTCGCCCGGCCCAGCTGGTGTCTTGGCTTTTGCACTTGAAGGGCCTGTACACCGGTCTGGCCTGCGCCGATGGCTTGTACATGAACCAACGCAAGTTGCAAAGCACCGGCGGCATGGACTGGGAGAATGCCCAACGTCTGCTGATCAACCGCTCGGTTCAAGCCGCCGTTTTTGAAAGCGATGTGCGCCATTTGTTGGCCGAAGGTTTGCCCTACGACCGTTGCCAAGTGGGCGTGGTCACCCGCATGCCCAAAGCCCAAGGTCTGGATGACTTGTATCCCGGCCCCGATGAAAAAATGCCCAGTTATGTGCGCACCCAAGTCGATGTGGTGTTGGACCACGGCACGGCAGTGCTGAATGCAGCCGATGCCGAAGTGGCCGAGCTGGCGCGTTATTGCGATGGCAGTGTGGTGTTTTATGCCAGCGAAGAAACCGCACCCCACTTGGTGGCCCATGCGGCTGAAGGCGGCCGCGTAGGATTTTGGCGCGATGGCCAACTGATCTTGAAAGAAGGCGAGCGCGAACACGCCGTGTTGTCAGCTAAGCGCCCCGCCGTGGCGCGCTTGCTGCAAGACGGCCGACTGAGCAGCGACGACATGCTGGTCGCAGCCTGCGTGGCTTGGGCCTTGGACATCAGCACCGATTTGATCCGTGCTGGTGTCAAAAGCTTTCCGACCAGCCCCTCTCATTAACACCCGACGAGCCCCTCGGCCTTACCGCATCACAGGAATACCGGTTCATGGAAGTGTCAAGAATTCGCGCGCTGCGCGGTCCCAATTTGTGGAGCCGTCATACGGCCATCGAAGCCATCGTGACGTGTCCCCCTGGCGAGGTGATTTTGTCGGCCAACCACCCGATTGAGCAACGCCTGCGCCGCATTTTTCCCGATGTCGGCCCGATCGAAGGCAGCCGATCAGGCCAAGCCGCGAGCATGGCCCATGCCCTTGAAAAAGTCACCTTGGCCTTGCAATCGCATGCCGGTTGCCCCGTCACGTTCAGCCGCACCACGGCCACCGAAGAAGCCGGTGTTTTCCAAGTGGTGGTGCAATATTCTGAAGAAGCCGTTGGCCGTTTGGCGCTCGAATTGGCCGAGAAACTCTGCCGCGCCGCCATGGACGGCCATGGCTTTGATCTCGAAAACGCCCTGGCCCAATTGCACGAATTGGACGAGGATGTGCGCTTAGGCCCGTCCACCGGCGCGATCGTCGATGCCGCTGTGGCGCGTGGCATTCCCTATCGCCGTTTGACCGATGGCAGCATGGTGCAATTTGGCTGGGGCTCTCAGCAAAGGCGCATTCAGGCCGCTGAAATTGACTCGACCAGTGCCATTGCAGAGTCGATTGCACAAGACAAAGACCTGACCAAAAAACTGCTGCACGCCGCTGGCGTGCCGGTGCCTTTGGGTCGCCCAGCGCAAACGCCCGACGAAGCCTGGGCCATTGCCCTTGAAGTGGGTTTGCCCGTGGTGGTGAAGCCGCAAGACGGCAACCAAGGCAAAGGGGTCAGCGTCAACATCACCGAGCGCAGTGCGTTTGACAAGGCCTATGCCACCGCCGAACGCTACGGCACCGTGATGGTCGAAAAATTCTTGCCCGGCCACGATTACCGCTTGCTGGTGGTGGGCAACAAGCTGATTGCAGCGGCACGCCGCGAACCGCCTTTGGTGGTGGGCGATGGCAAGCACACCGTGCGCCAATTGGTGGACTTGGTCAATGCCGACCCTCGCCGCGGCACCGGCCACTCGACTTCGCTCACCAAAATTCGTTTTGACGATATCGCCATCGGCCGATTGCATGCCCAAGACTTGGAGCCTGAATCGGTGCCCGAAAAAGGCCGCCGCGTCATTTTGCGCAACAACGCCAACTTGTCGACAGGTGGCAGCGCCACCGATGTGACCGACGACGTACACCCCGAAGTGGCCGCCCGTGTGGTCGAGGCCGCCCAGATGGTGGGCTTGGACATTTGCGGTGTTGATGTGGTGTGCGAGTCTGTCTTGCGCCCTCTGGAAGAACAAAGTGGCGGCATTGTCGAAGTCAATGCGGCACCCGGTTTGCGCATGCACATCAGCCCTTCATATGGCAAGGGACGCGATGTGGGCAACGCCGTCATCGACCAAATGTTCCCCAACGGTTCGACGGGGCGCATTCCGGTGATTGCTGTCACGGGCACCAACGGCAAGACCACCACCGTGCGCCTGACGGCTCACCTGATCAAGACCCAAGGCCTGCGTGTGGGCATGACCAACACCGACGGTGTGTATGTGAATGGCCGGCAAACCGACTCGGGCGACTGCAGTGGCCCGCGCAGTGCACGCAATGTGCTGATGCACCCCGATGTGGATGCTGCGGTGTTTGAAACCGCCCGTGGTGGCTTGCTGCGCGAAGGCTTGGCCTTTGACCGCTGCAATGTGGCCGTGGTCACCAACCTCGGAGGTGGTGACCACTTGGGCTTGAATTACATCACCACACTGGAAGACTTGTCGGTGCTCAAGCGCGTGATTGTGCTGAACGTTGAGCAAAACGGCATGGCCGTGCTGAACGCCGCAGATCCTGCCGTGGCCATGATGGCGCCTCACTGCCCTGGCGATGTGACGTTCTTTGCACTGGATGCCAACCACCCCGTTTTGGCCACCCACCGCGCCCAAGGCAAGCGGGTGGTGTTCACAGAAGACGGTCACATCGTGGCGCAAAAGGGCAAACAAACCTTCCGTATTCCACTGGCCAATGTGCCCATCACGCGGCAAGGCCAAATTGGCTTTCAGACCGAAAACGTCATGGCTTCGATTGGCGCGGCTTGGGCGGTGGGCGTGCCATGGGAGTCGATTGCCCAAGGCGTGGCCACCTTCATCAGCGATATCCAAGGCGTGCCGGGTCGCTTCAATGTGTTTGACTACCGTGGCGCCACCTTGATCGCTGACTATGGTCACAACCCCGATGCCATTCAGGCCTTGGTGCAAGCGGTAGACAACATGCCCGCGAAAAAGCGCATGGTCGTCATCAGTGGTGCGGGAGACCGCCGCGATCAAGACATTCGCGACCAAACCAAAATTTTGGGGCAGGCGTTTGACGAGGTGTTGCTGTACCAAGATGCGTGTCAGCGTGGCCGCGAAGATGGCGAAGTGATTGCCTTGTTGCGCGAAGGCTTGCAGGGTGCTGCGCGCACCACGCATGTACAAGACATTCAGGGCGAATTCAACGCCATCGACACCGCCTTGAGCCGTTTGTCAGCGGGGGACTTGTGCTTGATCTTGATTGACCAAGTGGAAGAAGCCTTGGCCTACATCACCGAAAAAGTCAAAGCCAGCACGGCTTGATGTTTAGGACCCGACATTCATGAGCAAGGCCAGTGCCACACTGGCCTTGAACACCCCCGCCCACAGCCACCAGCGCCACCAATTGGCGGCATGGCGCTCAACCCAGCGGTAAAGCAAAGCACCCACCAGCACCGACAACAACAGCGCCGCCAACATGCCCAGCGCATGCGCCCAGAGCACGTCAGGCCACAGCGACACCACGCTCGCACTGACCAACAGGCTCACCCCAAAATGCGTCAGAAAAACTGAGTACGACACCGTCGACAAACCCTGCACGGCCCGCCGCCACAAGGCCATCTGCTGCGTGCCGTTCGTCGATGGGGTCAACCCGTTGGGTGAGCTCATCAGCAAGCCAGCCACCAACCACGCCGTGGCAATGCGCGAACGCGGCTCCAGCGCCCAAGCCAGAGCGCCAATTAGCACAAAGAGCAGCCAAATGCCCACGCGTTGTTGCTGGGCGTTGGGCGAGTTCAAAAGAAGCCGCCGACGTCCTTCCCACGCCAGCAACCCCAAGCCATATGAGCCGAAGAAATAAATGCCGTGGCTGTCCCATTCGGGATTCAAGTTCCAGCCCCATAAAGAGGTGCAGGTCAGCCCGAGCCAGAGGCTCCAGCGCAGTGCCCAAGCCGACGGCACCACCTGCACAGCACGACATGCTTTCACCACCACCAAGCTGAGCAAGGTCATGGCATACAACTGGAAATCGATCGCCACATACCAAACCCCTGCGGACAGAGAATCCATGTCCAACAGTTGTTGTGCCAACACCATGTGGGCGAATGCTTGCCCCCACTCAGGCGTGGCGGACAAACTGGCATGGTCAAAATCAGGCCGCACCCATTCGGTGGCCAGCACCGTGAAACTGAGTGCCGCCAACAATGGGATGGCCAAGCGCAAGTAACGCTGGCCACCCAACCTCAGGGCCTCAAGTGGGCTCAGGGCTTCGAACCGAGCCAAGGCGCCAGCGGTCAAGAATCCGCTGCACACCAAAAAGAACTGCACCGCCAAACGGCCATGTTCGTCTAAAACGGACACCACGCTCGGCCACGCTTTTGCCACCACATCAGACATGGGCCCATAAAAGGCCATGTGGTGCAACACGATCAGCAAGCAGCCCAGTGCCTTGACCGCATCGATCAAAAAAGACCGCCGCACAGTGTGCGGCGGCGTTGGCAATGTCGCGCTGAGTTGCACGGACTTTAAAGGGCCAATCGTGCTCGGGCTGCGGCGTACTCTCGCTTGAGTTTGGCCACGCGCTCAGCGGTGCTGACCACCGCATCGATGGCGCCAATGCCTTGGCCGCAACCCCAGATGTCTTTCCAGGCTTTTTTGGCGTCGCCACCAAAGTTCATCTTGCTCGGGTCGGATTCGGGCAAATTGTCAGGATCAAGGCCCGAGGCACGAATGGACGGCGCCAAATAGTTGCCGTGCACGCCGGTGAACAAGTTGCTGTACACGATGTCATCGGAGTTGCAATCGACGATGGCTTTTTTGTAGTCATCTGTGGCACGCGCTTCGTGGGTGGCAATGAAAGCCGAGCCAATGTAGGCGAAGTCGGCGCCCATGGCTTGTGCCGCCAAAACCGCATCGCCCGAGGCGATGGAGCCTGACAAAGCGATGGGGCCATCAAACCATTGGCGGATTTCTTGAATCAAGGCAAAGGGGCTTTTCACCCCGGCATGGCCACCTGCGCCAGCAGCAACGGCAATCAAACCATCGGCGCCTTTTTCGATGGCTTTGTGGGCAAATTTGTTGTTGATGATGTCGTGCAACACTACCCCACCATAACTGTGCGCGGCTTGGTTGATTTCTTCGCGTGCACCCAGCGAAGTGATGATGATGGGCACCTTGTACTTCACGCACATGGCCATGTCGTGCTCAAGGCGGTCATTGCTCTTGTGCACGATTTGGTTGATGGCAAAGGGCGCTGCAGGATGGTCTGGGTTGGCGGCGTTGTAGGCCGCCAGGGTCTCCGTGATTTCGGCCAACCAGTCTTCCAACTGCGAGGCCGGCCGGGCGTTGAGCGCCGGCATCGAGCCGACAACACCCGCTTTGCACTGCTCAATCACCAACTTGGGGTTGCTGATGATGAACAACGGGGATGCGATGACGGGGAAAGGCAAATTCGCCAGCACTGGGGGCAGCTTGGACATGAGGTCTCCTAAATAATGGTGGGGGTCTGCTGCAGTTTCAGAAGGCGTCTAAGGCCATGGCCGTGACGCTGCCGGCACCTTCAACAATGCTGTCACGCACGCCCGGCGCTTTGGCCAAAATGTGGTCGGCGTAAAAACGCGCGGTCACCACTTTGGCGCTCATGAAGGCGGCGTCCTGTGCTTGCGCTTCTGGGCTGATGGCCACCAACAAGGCGCGGCCCAACTGCCAGCCCGCCATCAGATTACCGGCCAACATGAGGTAGGGCACGCTGCCAGCAAACACATCGTTGGGATGCGCTTTGGTGTTGCCCGCCACGAAGTCGACCACATCGACGAACGCTTCGAGGGCCGCCTTCAATCGCTTGGCGACAGCTTGCGCATCGGCGTTGCCCGAGGCCATCAATTCGCTTTCGGTTTGGGCCACTTGCACGGCCAATGCTTTGGCAGTTTGGCCCCCATCGCGCGCGGTCTTGCGGCCCACCAAGTCGTTCGCTTGGATGGCGGTGGTGCCTTCGTAGATGGTCAAAATTTTGGCATCGCGGTAATACTGCGCAGCACCGGTCTCTTCGATGAAGCCCATGCCACCGTGCACTTGCACGCCCAAGCTGGTGACTTCTAAACTCATTTCGGTGCTGTAGCCCTTGACCAAAGGCACCATGAATTCATAAAACGCTTGGTTTTGCTTGCGCACTTCGGCATCGGGGTGGTGGTGCGCCGCATCGTAGGCGGCCGCAGCGGTGGTGGCCATGGCCCGGCAACCTTCGGTGTAAGCGCGCATGGTCATGAGCATGCGGCGCACATCGGGGTGATGCAGGATAGGGCCGGCGGCCGGCAAACTGCCATCGACAGGACGACTTTGAATGCGGTCACGCGCGTACTGCACCGCGCGTTGGTAGGCACGCTCGGCTATCGCGATGCCCTGCACACCCACGGCATAGCGGGCGGCGTTCATCA
>JACCDN010100025.1_pt1 | contig 17669 bp, 17 predicted proteins | sample 7441691 | NCBI WGS metagenome assembly JACCDN01 (sample SAMN15323439, study PRJNA562643) | freshwater metagenome | isolation source: river surface water | place: USA:Blue River Watershed | collected 2017-08-16
CAACACAGCCGGCCCCGACTTGGCCAAACTCCAGGGTGTCCACGCCCTGACCGACATCACAGGCTTTGGCTTGGCAGGTCACTTGCTAGAAATGGCGCGCGGCGCTAAGTGCACCATTCAACTCAATTGGGACCAAGTTCCTTTGCTGCCTGGCGTTAAACATTTGGCGCAGCAAGGCTGCATCACTGGCGCCTCTGGTCGCAATTGGCAAGGCTATGGCACTGAAGTGGCCTTGCCGCCTCAGTTTGAAGCCGTTGACCAAAGTTTGCTGACCGATCCTCAAACCAGCGGCGGCTTGTTGGTGGCTTGTGCACCCGAAGAAGTGCCCCGCGTGATGGCGGTCTTTCAGCAGCATGGCTTTAACCATGCCGCCGTCATTGGCCAAGTCTGCCCTGCATCGACGCATGGCCTAAGTGTGCAGCGTTCGGGGGCAGCGTGAGCGTCCAACCCATCAGTGCCCAAGAAGCCATGCAGCGCATGGCAACGCCCATCGGCTCGCCCGGTGGCTACAGTGCCATCATTGATGCACGGACCGAAGACGAGTTTGCGTTAGATCACTTACCAGGCGCCATCAACTGGCCATCGCTAAACAACGAACAACGCATCGTGATTGGCACCTTGTACAAACAAGTGGGGCCTTTTGAAGCAAAAAAACGAGGCGCCGCGCTGGTGGCGGCCAACATCGCACAGCACATTGAAAAGCATGTGCTTGATCTACCCAAAGACTGGCAACCCTTGGTCTATTGCTGGCGCGGCGGCAAGCGAAGCGGTTCATTGGCCTTGATTTTGGGACAGATTGGTTTCAAGGTCAGCATCATTGAGGGGGGTTACAAATCATTTCGCAGCCAAGTGATAGAAGCCATTCCGCCCCTGGTCCAGCGATTGACATGGCGGGTCATCTGCGGCCCCACGGGGGCTGGCAAAACCAGGTTGTTGCATTGCTTGCGCGCGGAAGGTGCGCAGGTCTTGGATTTAGAAGGCTTGGCCAATCACCGCAGCTCGGTCTTGGGCATTGTGCCCGGGCAACCGCAGCCCAGTCAAAAACACTTTGACACCTTGCTTTGGAATGAGCTTCGTCTTTTTGACCCCCACAAACCTGTTTACATTGAATCCGAAAGCCGAAAAGTTGGTAACTTGGCGGTGCCTGAATCTTTGATCATGGCCATGCGGGCCAGTTCCTGCTACAAGCTCGAACTTGCAGACGATGAACGCGTGTTGCTGCTTTTGGAAGACTACGATTTCTTTGTCAAAGATCCCGCCTTATTTTGCAAACGGCTAGACGCACTGGTGGCCATTCGTGGCAAACAAGTGGTAGAGGAATGGCAAAGCTTGATCATGTCTGGCGACATCGAAAAAGTGGTGCGAGATTTGCTGCTCACGCATTACGACCCCACCTACTTTGCGTCCATGCAACGCAACTTTGATCAAATCGACCAAGCGCAAGTTATCAGCGCCACGGATCGCAGTCATCAATGCATGACCCTCCTGGCGCAAGCCTTGACCAAGACCTGAGGTATTGCGATGGACAAACCATGGCCGGCCTGTTGGCCGCAAAAAGCCTTGACCTCCTTCAGGTTAGGCCTAGTAGCGGCCTGCTTCACGCTGACCCAACATTCTGCCTTTGCACAATTTGAAAAAACGCCTTGGCCGGCCAATTCGAAACCACTCATCGCTGAATTCAAAGACAGCACAGGCCAAACCATCAGCGCAGAATCACTCAAAGGCAAAAAACTGGTTCTCAATTTTTGGGCCACTTGGTGTGCACCTTGCAAAGAAGAGTTACCAACGCTGCAGGTTTTCTCTGACCTGCAAGACCCCAAGCAAACTGTGGTGCTCACCATCAATGTCAAAGAACCTACCAGCAGAGCGCAGCGTTTCATGCAAAACAATCAAATCACCCTGCCCCTGATTCCTGACCCTCAAGGCGAGTGGGCCAAAAAATTTGATGTCAAAGTCTTTCCTACCACTTTGTTGGTAGGGCCCTCCGGTCGAATTCAGTGGCGTATCGTTGGTGAAGTTGATTGGTCGGCGAGTGCGGCGCAGTCTTGGGTCGACAGCCTGCGATAATCTAGCGGTTGCACAACGCTCTTGTTGCGCAATGACCTGCCTTCGAGGCATTGTCTGACTGCGAATGCTACAACGCATTCAAAACGCAGGCTCTTATGCGCCGACAGGTCTAACCTTTATTTCGGAGATCTCTTCATGACCCCCGCTCGTCGCTCCCTTCTTCAGGGCGCTGCGTCTCTTGGCGCCCTTTCATTGGCGCCTTGGCACTCAGCTTCTGCACAAACAAGCGCACCCGCGCCTGCCGCTCGCACCTTCAACCCCAAACCAGGAGACTGGCGTACCTTTGAAGTCGCCACCCGCGTCGACATCGCCAAGGCCAACGGCATCACACGTGTTTGGTTGCCCGTGCCCAGTGTGAACACGGATTGGCAAAAATCTGACGCCAGTTCATTCATCAGCAACGGCATCACACGCATGCGCAGCGATGGGCTGCAAGGTGTTCAATTTTTGTACGCAGAATTTGCTGCCAACATTGAAAAGCCCTACGTTGAAATCACCAGCCGGGTACAAACGCAAAGCCGTGCGCCCATTGCACAAGGCCAAGCTCCCGCCCCCGCAGAAAATGCCGCCACACTGCAATACTTCACGCGACCCACACACTTGCTGCCCACCGATGGCATTGTTAGAACCACCGCACAGAAAGCCATTCAAGGCGCCAAAACCGATCTTGAAAAAGTCCGTGCCATCTACGACTGGGTGGTTGCCAATGCATGGCGTGAACCCAAAGTTCGCGGTTGTGGCGAAGGCGACATCAAAACCATGCTGGAAACCGGCAACTTGGGCGGTAAGTGTGCCGACATCAATGCCTTGTTTGTGGGACTTTGCCGCTCTGTGGGCATTCCTGCACGTGATGTGTATGGCATTCGCTTGGTGCCCTCGGCGTTTGGTTACAAAGAGTTGTCTGGCAATCCAGCCAGCCTGAAGGGCGCCCAACACTGCCGCGCAGAAACCTATGTCAAAGGTCAGGGCTGGATGGCCATGGATCCCGCCGACGTGGCCAAGGTTATGCGCCTAGAAACACCCGAATGGCTCAAGTCGACCCAACACCCTGTAGTTCAACCGGTCTACAAAACTTTGTTTGGTGGCTGGGAAGGCAATTGGATGGCGTTCAACACTGCACACGATCTCACATTGCCACAAAGCAAAGGTGATCGGATTGGCTTTTTCATGTACCCCATTGGTGAAAATGATGAGGGCCGTTTTGACTCTTATTCGCCTGATGATTTCAAATACCAAATCACAGCGAAGGAAGTTAAAGCAAGCTAATTCTTTGTCCAAAATGCGCCGATATCAACGTCAATGCGCAAGTTTAGTTGACACAAATAATTAAATATTTAGGTCAACAAGTGTGTCTTCCCTGCCGTTGAATGATCACTCCCGATCGGTGGAGTTTTCAAACAAATTGAAGGAAACATCATGACTAAACTTCTCGCAACATTGATCATTGGCGCATTCTCTGCAGCAGCATTCGCCACCACACCTGCAACGCCTGCTGCAAGCGCTGCGCCCGCAAAGACAGAAGCCAAAGCTGCCGCAAAAGTTGAAGCAAAGACTGAAACGAAAGCAGACGCTAAAGTTGTTGCCAAAGCAGACACCAAGGCCGACACCAAAGCAGACGTCAAGCCTGAAGTAAAAGCCGAAGCCAAAAAGGCAGACAAAGCAGGAAAAGAAGTGGCCAAAGAAGCCGTCAAAAAATAAGCAAAGACTGTTTGAAACGTCATTGCACAGAAGTGCAGTGAGACCTCTGCAGAGCCCACTTCAATTTGGGCTCTGTTTCTATTGGGACTGCCGATGTTGCAAGCGATGTTGCAACTGATGTTCCTTCAGTTTTTCGACTGACATTGCGTCCTGCAAGATCAGGCCTGATCGACTAAGATAACAAAAATTTATTGGCAGGTCTGTATGTCTTTGTTTCCCAGCATGAACCACCGCGGTGTGTGGATCACCACCCTGATGGCTTCCGCCATTCTCATGATCACCATGGGAACCCGTCAATCCATGGGTCTTTATCTTGGCCCCCTTAACACTGACACAGGACTTGGCATTGTCACCATCAGCTTGGCCATGGCGGTGGGCCAATTTGTATGGGGTGCCATTCAACCCGTTGCAGGCGCATTTGCCGACAAATACGGGCCACGTCCTGTGTTGCTGTATGGCTTGCTCATTTTGGTCATTGGCTCTGCTCTCACACCCTTTGCCACCAGCGGCATGGGCTTGATTTTGACAATGGGCGTGCTCACCGCCATTGGCTCTGGTGCTTGTAGCTTTTCTGTTTTATTGGGTGCCGCAGCACAGCGCATGCCTGCAGAGTCGCGCGGTGCGGCCTCCGGCATCATCAACGCTGGGGGCTCGTTTGGGCAATTTGTGTTTGCGCCCATCATTCAAAAATTCATTCAGTTGTTTGGCTGGATGGGCACCATGTGGTCCATGGCAGCAGTGGCCTTGCTGGCCATTCCCTTGCTAAATCGCTTAACCAGCGACACGCATGCACCTGTCAAAACGCCAGACCCAGAAGGTGGCTTGAAAAAAGCTGTTCGCGATGCCGTGCACAACCCCAGCTATTTGTTATTGCATCTGGGTTTTTTCACGTGTGGTTTTCACATCGCTTTCTTGGTCACGCATTTGCCCACCGAAGTCGGTTTGTGCGGCCTGAGTCCCGAAGTTGCCAGTTGGTCTTTGGCCATCATTGGTTTGGCCAACATTGCGGGCAGCCTTTATGCAGGTTCTTGCATCAATTCGTATCGCAGCAAATACATCTTGGCCTTCATGTACACCTCAAGGGCTGTCTTAATCACCATCTACCTGCTTGCACCCAAAACCGAATGGACCTTCTATGCATTTGCGTTAGGCTTGGGTTTCACTTGGTTGGCCACCGTGCCGCCCACAGCCGCCTTGGTTGGTAAATTGTTTGGCATTCGCTACTTAGCAACCTTGTTTGGTTTAACCCTTTTGTCGCATCAAATTGGCGGCTTCTTGGGTGCCTACCTAGGCGGCTTGGCGCTTACCATCAATGGCGACTACCAATGGATGTGGTGGGCAGACATTGCTTTATCTCTCATGGCCGGGCTTGTCAACTTGCCGATCAAAGAAGCACCCATCGCCAAGCCCCAATTGGCCTAAGAACGCGGATTATCAAATACCCTCAAGGCCAAGCTCAACGCTGCGGCATGTCCTTCACAGAAAACCCCAGGCTGATGGTGGCATCTTCTGGGATGGGCGGCATACTGGCCTGCCAGGTTTCCCATTGGGCTTTCATGTTGGCCAATCTGGTGGGTTCTTGCTTGGCCAAATTGGCACGCTCTCGCGCGTCTTGGGCAATGTTAAACAAATAGTCGTTGCCATCCACCCGTAAATATTTCCAGTCACCTGCACGCAAGGCGCGTTGGCTGCGGTGGTTCATGCGCCAATACATGGGTCGTTCAAAGCATGCGTCACTAGACGTTAAGACAGGCAACAAAGAAACGCCATCAAAGGGATAGTCTGCATGGGCTTGACCGCCGCCCAGTTCTACCAAGGTAGCCGACCAGTCCATGGTCATGCAGTGTTGGGCTGTGGTGCGCCCCGGCTGGGCGATGCCTTGAGGCCAGTGAGCAATCCAAGGCACGCGAATACCGCCCTCAGTGAGGTCCATCTTGCCGCCCACCAAAGGCCAGTTGTCGCTAAAGCGCTCACCCCCATTGTCGCTTGTGAACACGATCAGGGTGTTGTCGAGTTGTCCCGACTTTTTCAACGCATCAACCACCCAACCAATGCCCTCGTCCATGTGATGGATCATGCGGTGATAGGTGTGGATGTTGCCACCTTGCAAATGGAAAATATTGTCCTTGATGTCTTGCGCAAGGGCATGGTCCTCGCGCGTCTCCCATGGCCAATGTGGCGCTGTGTAATGCATGCTCAAGAAAAACGGCTGATCGGGTGACGCCGACATCCGTTCAATGAAATCCACTGACTTGCGTGAGATCAGATCGGTCAGGTAGCCTTCGTGCGGTTGTGTTTCCTCGCCCACCCACAAGTCGTGATCGCCCGTTGAAGCGCAATGGGTAAAGTAATCAACACCACCCGCCATGGGGCCAAAGAACTCGTCATAGCCCGAACGCAAGGGGCCAAATGCAGGCGGATAACCCAAGTGCCATTTGCCTATCAAGGCGGTACGATACCCCTGCTCTTTTAACAAGGAAGGCAAAGTGGGATGAGAAGGCGGCAAACCCAAGGTGGTGCTGGTTTTGGCTTTGCTGTTAATCGGCTCTTCTGCGGCGCCCCTTAAACGGTATTGGTAGCGCGCAGTCATCAGGCCAAATCGAGTGGGTGAGCACACAGGCGAATTGGAATAGCCATCGCTGAATTTGAGGCCATTGGCGGCCAAGCCATCAATCACGGGGGAGACTTTGCCAAACTGGGCATCGCGGCCGCCATAACACCCTAAGTCGGCAAAGCCCAAATCGTCTGCCACGATGAAAATAATGTTGGGTCTTTGCGCCATTTCTTTCCTTACAGTCGAGCCACAATGTGGCGTATTATCAAGGCCACATTGCTTTTCACAAACCTATTTTTCATGAAAAAAATACTACTTTTAGGCTCGGGCGAGCTTGGCAAAGAATTTGTCATTAGCGCCAAGCGATTGGGCTGTCACGTCATTGCTTGCGACAGCTATGCGGGCGCTCCAGCCATGCAAGTAGCCGACCAATGTGAAGTGTTCAGCATGCTCGATGAAGCGCCCTTGCGCGCTGCCATTGCCAAGCACAAGCCCGATTTGATCGTGCCCGAAATTGAAGCCATTCGCACAGAGGTTTTGCTAGAAGTTGAAAGAGAAGGCTTTGAGGTGATTCCAAGCGCCCGCGCAGCCAACCTCACCATGAACCGCGACCGCATTCGCGATGTGGCGGTAGGCTTGGGGGTACGCACGGCCAAGTTCAATTACGCAGAATCTAGCGAAGAACTTTTGTCGCAAGCCAAAGCCATTGGTTTTCCGGTGGTCATCAAACCTGTCATGAGTTCATCTGGCAAAGGACAGAGCGTTGCCCAAACCGAAGCAGACATTCAGTCAAGTTGGGACTATGCATGTGCCGGTATGCGCGGCGATCGCAAAAAGGTCATTGTCGAGGAGTTCATCAATTTCGAATTTGAAATTACCTTGCTCACCATTCGCCAACGCAATGGTCACACTCTTTTTTGCCCGCCAATTGGTCACGTACAAGAACGAGGCGACTATCAATACAGTTGGCAACCACAGGCCATGGCGCCCGATTACCTCAAAGCAGCGCAAGACATGGCGGAAAAAGTCACAGCCGATTTGGGCGGAGCAGGCTTGTTTGGCGTTGAGTTTTTCGTCACCGCCAAAGAAGTCATCTTCAGCGAACTGAGTCCCCGTCCACACGACACGGGCATGGTCACCCTCATCAGTCAAAACCTGAGTGAGTTCGATTTGCATGCACGCGCCGTCTTGGGCTTGCCCATCCCCGTCATCGAGTGCGTGGAAGGTGCCAGTGCGGTTGTCTTGGCCGACCGCGAAGGCCACAATCCCAGTTATTCGGGCGTGCCGGCAGCCTTGCTAGAACCCGGCGTCGATGTGCGCATCTTTGGCAAGCCCACCACGCGGCCCTTCCGGCGCATGGCAGTGGCTTTGGCCAAAGGTGACAAAGCTTTGGCAAGAGCACGCGCTGCAGCATCCAAAATCGGCGTTCACGTGTCGTAAAAAAGGTGCCTGAGCACCTTTTTTATTTTTGCATCATCACTTCACTTCAGTGATGAATTTGTCGTTGGTGCGGCGAACCTTCTTCATGTTGACCAACCAGTCTTTGTCGGCTTCGCGGTAGCCCAAAGGCAAAATGACGGTGCTTCGGAGACCCCGCGCGGCCAAACCCAAAATTTCGTCCACTTTGGCAGGATTAAATCCCTCCATGGGAGTGGCATCCACTTCTTGCTCTGCCGCTGCAATCAAGGCCGTACCCAAGGCAATGTAAGACTGCTTGGCTGCGTGCTGAAAGTTGACTTCTGGGCCTTTGGCGGGATAGTTGGCCAACAACATCTTGCGGTAATTCTCGGCACCTTCGTTCACAAAGCCGCGCACTTCGTTGTTGTAGTCAAACATCATGTTGATGCGCTCTGCGGTGTAGTCGTTCCAAGCCGCAAACACCAGCAGGTGTGAGCCTTCTGTAATTTGAGCTTGGTTGTTGGCCGCCGCTTGAATTTGGGCTCGTACTTCGGGGTTGGTAACCACAAACACTTCATAAGGCTGCAAACCACTGGAGGTGGCCGTGAGGCGAATGGCTTCCAAAATGCGTTGCACTTTGGCTTCGGGCACGGACTTGGTGGGGTCCATTTTTTTGGTGGCATAACGCCAGTTCAGGGCTTGCAACAAATCCATTTGAAAATTCCAAATTAAAAAAACAATCCACGAGTTTAATCTGATTGAGAGATTTGTTCACGACAGTGCATTTTGACGATGACACAAGTCAGAGGGCACACGCCAAGCAGTTAGGATCAGGGGCATGTCCAATTGGCTTCCCCTCCTCGCAACCCTTTTCATTCAAGCCATGGTGGCCATGGCCTTGTTGACGCTTCCCGTTATGGCGCCTGTCGCAGCCAAAGCATTGGAAGTATCACCTGCGCTGGTAGGCGTCTATGTTGCCATTACCTATGCGGGCGCCATGTTCGCAAGCCTCACCTCGGGCACCACGGTCAGCAGATTGGGGCCCATACGCGTCAGTCAATTGGGTTTGATTCTGTGTGCCATCGGCCTGTGCCTTTGCGCTGTACCATGGTTGCCTGCCATCGGCTTGGGGGCATTGCTCATCGGCCTAGGGTATGGTCCCATCACACCGGCCAGTTCACAAATTCTGGCCAGAACCACCCAACCCAGTCAGATGGCACTGGTTTTCTCTATCAAACAAACGGGCGTTCCAGTGGGCGCCATGATGGCGGGCGCCATCGTGCCATCCTTGATGTTGGGCATCGATTGGCAATGGAGTCTGGTGGTTGTAGCCATGGCCTGCGTCGTCAGCGCTGCTTTGTCCCAACCACTTCGTGAAGCCTTGGACGATTTGCGGCAAGCCAGTTTGACTTTTCAGATGAGCACCCTGACCACCCCACTGCGCATGGTTTTGGGCCACCGTGCACTCAGCACCATGGCTGCTTGTTCCTTCATGTTTTCAATGGTGCAAATGTCCTTGACCACCTATTTGGTCACGTATTTGCACGACGACTTGGCCTACGGCATGGTCAGTGCTGGACTGCTTTTGTCGGTGACGCAAATGGGTGGCATTGGTGGCCGCATTGCTTGGGGCTTGGTGGCAGACCGCTGGCTAGGCGCACAAAAAACTTTGGCTTTGCTGGCCATCCTGATGGCCAGCAGTGCGTTGGCCACGGCACTTCTACTGCCCATCCTTCCCCTCTGGGGAATTTGGGCAATTTTGTTGGTGTTTGGTGCCTCCGCCATTGGTTGGAATGGCGTTTACTTGGCCGAAGTGGCCAGACAAGCCCCAGAAGGCAAGGCCAGTGTGGCTACGGGCGGCACCCTCACATTCACCTTTTTAGGCGTTGTGATTGGGCCACCTTTGTTTGGTGCTTTGTCTTCTGCATTTGGTACCTATCGCGCCGGCTTCTTGGCACTCGTCATCACTTCAAGCTTGTGCGCTTGGGTGCTGTATCGGCTTAAGCCAAGTGCTGCGCAGAACCGAAGCGAATAAAGTCGGCTCCCTTCTCTGCAATCATGATGGTGGGCGCATTGGTGTTGCCAGACACCAAGTTGGGCATCACAGACGCATCGATCACGCGCAAACCTTGCAATCCATGCACGCGCAACTCTGCGTCGACAACAGCCATAGGATCTTGCGCGGGTCCCATTTTGCAAGTGCCTACAGGGTGGTACTCGGTATCAGAGTGGTCGCGTAAAAATGATTCGATTTGCGCAGGGTCTTGCGCATTTAAGGGGTAAAGCATTTCGGACCGATAGGGGTCCAAGCCTTTCGATTCCATGATGCGAAGCCCCATTTGCGTGGCTTGCATCATGGTTTGCAGGTCTTCTTTGTGTTTAAAAAATGCAGGATCAATCAGAGGTTTGTCGTTGGGATTGCGACTGGCCAATGTGACACTGCCACGGCTTTTGGGGCGCATCAAGGTGACATGCAAGGTGTAGCCGTGACCCATGTGCATTTTGCGTGCATGGTCATCGACAATGCCCGTGCACAAAGCCAATTGAATGTTGGGGTAATCGGTGTTGCCTTCGGTCGACACAAAGCCTTGCGTTTCAGACACATTGGAGGTAATCCAACCCGTGCGCTGGGTGCGCCATTCCCACATGGCTTTGAGCATGTTCCAAGTGCCTTTGAGAGAAAAGCCCATGGCATGGTTGATTTTTTGCGTTTTGTAAATCAAGACGGTGGTGACATGGTCTTGCAAGTTTTGCCCCACACCAGGCAACTCATGCACCAAAGGAATTCCCATGTCTTGCAAATGCAGCGCTGGGCCGATGCCTGACAACATCAACAATTGCGGTGAACCAAAAGCCCCGCCCGACAAAATCACTTCCTTGCGTGCGCGAACTTCGTGCTGAACGCCCTTCACCATGTACCGAATTCCGACAGCGCGCTTGCCATCCATCATGACTTGGGTGGCATGTGCATGCGAGATGATGAGCAGATTGTCTTGATGACGGTGCGGGTCAATGTAGGCACGCGCAGCGTTCCAACGCTCGCCACCCTTTTGCGTTACCTGTCCAGGCGACACACCAAACTGCGTGGCACCGTTGTAGTCTGGATTGAAGGGAATGCCTTGTTCATTGCAGGCCTGAATAAAGGCTTGGTTGATGGGGCTTGGACTTCTGAGGTAGCTCACGTTCAAGGGACCACCCACACCGCGATAAGCATTGGCACCAAAGCATTCGTTGTGTTCTGACTTTTTAAAATAAGGCAATACATCTTGATATGACCAACCCGCATTGCCCAAAGAGGACCATGTGTTGTAGTCATGTGGATTGCCGCGGGTGTAAACCATTGCATTGACCGAAGAGCTACCGCCCATCACCTTGCCGCGCGGCTGAAAACCTAAGCGTCCATTGAACCCCGCTTGAGGAATGGTGTTGTAGCCCCAACTGTTGATGTTCAAAGAGGCCGTGGCGGCAAAGCCTAAGGGTGCTCTTACAAATACTGAATCATCCGGCCCACCTGCTTCAAGCAAACAGACTGTGTGATGCGCATCTTCACTGAGCCGCCCCGCAACACAGCAACCTGCCGATCCGCCTCCCACCACCACATAATCAAATTCAGAATGAGACATGAACATTACCTCGTGACAATGGGATTGAAGAGCGTCAATTAATGGATGGCACCCATGCCAATTTTGGCATCCGTACCACCCGCTTGCACATGATGCACCAATACTTCAATGGCACACAGTAGCGCTTGTGACAAGGTCTCTGTGCTCATGCTGGCCAATGACGCACCTGACCTTGCAGCAACCTGTGCAGGTAACAAAGGCACATGCACAAACCCACTGGGAGTCTGGGTGTGGGCCAACATATGCTGCAGGCCATAAAACACCTGATTGCAAACAAAGGTGCCAGCCGTTTGAGAGATTGCAACAGGAAATGCATGGGCTCTCAGCTGGGCCGCCATTTTTTTTATGGGCAATGTTGAAAAGTAAGCGGCTGGTGCATTCGCAATCACAGGCTCGTCGACGGGTTGAGCACCTTCGTTGTCTGGAATTCTGGCGTCGCAGACATTGATGGCCACACGCTCAATTGAAAAATCGCTTCGGCCATCGGCCTGCCCTAGCGCCACGACAGCGACAGGCTGATGAAGATGAAGGGCCTTGCTCAGTGCATCCAAGGATTTAGAAAACACACAAGGCAACTTTTCGGCCACCACATGCACACCTTGGATGTGCTGCCCGTGCAGCATCTGAGCAACTTCCCACGAGGGGTTCAAAGTCTCTCCACCAAAGGGCTCAAAACCTGTGATCAATATTTTCAAGACAAGGCCCTCGTCACTTAGGCTGCACAACGCCATGTCAACATGAAAGTGTGTCGTGGCAATTGCGTTCATTTTAGGGAAGAATCATGACATGACAAATACATCTCTGCCTGACTTAAATTCTCAGTTGCCCCATGCATCGCCCATTGGCTTCATCGGTATCGGCAACATGGGGTTTGCCATGATGGCCCGTTTACAAGCGCTAGGATGGCCATGCGCTTGTTACGACATCGATCCCCGCCAAATCAAAAAGGCTCAACAAGCAGGCGCTGCAGTGATGCATGACGCTGCGCAAATCGGCGCTGCATGCAGAATCAGTTTTGTGGTCGTGGTCGACACCGCGCAAGTCAATGAGGTGCTGTGGGGCCATGCTGGCTTGATGCGTACAGCACAGCTCGGCGATGTCATTTATTTGTGCCCAACATTAGGACCTTTAGAGGTCGCCGACATTGCAATGCGCGCGCAATCGCAAGGCGTGCAGGTCATCGACGCGCCGATGTCTGGCGGCCCTGTAAGAGCCAGAGAAGGACAAATGAGTTTGATGTTGGCAGGCGCAGCACCACTCTTGCAGCAACATGCGCCATTGCTAGATGCCATCACGCCGCATCGTTTTGTGATCAGTGAAACCCCCGGTGATGCAGCCAAAACCAAACTGGCCAACAACTTGTTGGCGGCCATCAACTTGGCAGGTATTAGCGAGGTGTTGGCCATGGCGCAATCTTGGGGCTTGAATGCGCAAACCACCTTGTCAGTGATGCAAGCCAGCAGCGGCCAAAGTTGGATTGGTCAGGACCGCATGACTCGGGCGCTTCAAAACGACTTTATGCCCAGGGCTCATACCAGTTTGCTGGCCAAAGACACGCGCTTGGCGTTGCAGGCCTGTGACGACTTAAAAGTTGCGCAACCTGCCCTTGGTCAGCTGGCTACGCACCAGTTTGAACAAGCATGCCTTCAAGCTTACAAGGAGATGGATGACGCCAGCTTGTTTTTACAAGCCGGTGGCAAGCCCATGTCCTGAGGCTTCAGAGCTTGACCACAAAGATGAAGGCCCCTTAAAAAGGCAATACAACTTAAGCCAGAGCAGGCTCGGGAGTTTGAACTGCAGCGTACCCCATCTCGTCCAGAGCAGCTGCCAAGTGCTGCACACTTCGCGAAGGGTTGTGGAGCTTTTCAAGACCGAACAATCCAATGCGGAAAGTCATGAAGTCTTTGGGTTCATCGCATTGCAAAGGCACGCCCGCAGCCGTTTGAAGACCCAAGGCCAAGAACTTTTTGCTGTTGTGAATGTCGGCATCTTGGGTGTAGCTGACCACCACGCCAGGCGCTTGGAAACCTGTGGCGGCCACACTTTGAAAACCGCGTGACAAGAGCAAATCTCGCACTTGATTGCCAAGGGCCAGTTGCTCTTGCTTCACTTTCTCAAAACCATACGCCTGCGTTTCCTGCATCACTTCGCGCAACTTGGACAACGCATCGGTGGGCATGGTGGTGTGGTACATGTGCGTACCCGCTTCATAGGCTTCCATGATTTGCAACCACTTTTTCAAGTCGCAGGCAAAGCTAGAGCTTTGCGTACCATCGATGGCTTTGCGAGCGCGCTCACTCAGCATCACCATGGCGCAGCATGGAGAACCGCTCCAACCTTTTTGCGGCGCACTGATCAAGACATCGACGCCTGTGGCTTTCATGTCCACCCACATGGCGCCAGACGCAATGCAGTCCAACACAAACAAACCACCGACCGCATGAATGGCTTTGGATACACGCGCAAGATAATCATCGGGCAGCATCATGCCAGCAGAAGTTTCCACATGGGGCGCAAACACCACAGCTGGCCTTTCGAGGGCAATTTGAGCTTCAACGTCCTCAATGGGGCAAGGGACCCAGGCAGACTTTGTGTTGGCCGATTGCTGCTTGGCTTTCAAAATGACAGAAGACGCGGGAATAGATCCCATGTCAAAAATTTGCGTCCAGCGATAACTGAACCAACCATTGCGAATGACCATCACTTTTTGGCCATGCGCAAATTGACGCGCCACGGCTTCCATGCCAAAGGTGCCGCTGCCCGGCACCAAAGCAACTGCGTGCGCTTTGTAGACATCTTTCAAAATGGCGGAAATGTCTTTCATCACGCCCTGAAAGCGCTGCGACATGTGGTTTAAAGCGCGATCTGTGTAAACCACAGAAAACTCGAGCAAGCCATCTGGATCGATGTTGGAAAGTAAAGCAGGCATGGGATATCTCCTTGAGAGCCGGGAGGTGAATTATGCGTAAAAAGCCTCAACCGTGCCCTTGAGTTTGATAAGCAAGGGATTACCCTTGCGGTCAAGCGTTTTGCCTGCAGGCACTTTGACCCAGCCTTCACTGATGCAATATTCCTCTACATCTGTGCGATTTTTGCCGTTAAAGCGAATACCGATCTCGTGTTGGAACACCTCGGCTTTGTAAAAAGGGCTGCGTGAATCGATGGACAAATGGTCTGGCAATTCGGGGCGTGAGTCAGTGTCGCTCATGTGGATGTATTGTCATGAAATATAAATAGACCCAGATTCTCCAACATTTCGGGGATCAATGGGATGACCGACGATTCAATTATCGATGTAAAGCGCGATGTCACGGTCAAGGGACAAGTCAGTTTAGCCGCTAATGCAACCGCAGTCCCCTAAACGTCGTACGGATATGGCGGTGACGCAAACTCATCCCTGTCATCTAACAATTTTGGTGGCAACGCTAGCAAATTTGATCTTTATAAAATAGGTTTTTTTAAACAAACCTATTTAGCCAAAGTCTCTGGCGTTTCAAGGCATGAACACCACCGAAATTTACCTGATCGCCATGGCCTTGGTGTTCACTGTTCCTTATCTTATTTGGCGCTTAGGCAATACTCAGTATTTCGCGCCATTGGTGGTGGTGCAAATCATCACGGGTATCTTGTTGGGTCCCGGCCTGTTGGGTGACTTGTTCCCTGCTTACTACCAGTTTGTGTTCAACCCCCAAGTGACTCAATCCCTGAATGGCTTGGCTTGGTGGGCTGTGATGTTGTTTGTTTTCATTGCAGGCATTGAATTGGATCTAAGCCAAGCATGGCAACACAAAAAAGAAAGCACGGTCACAGCAGGTCTGGCTTTGGGCGTGCCAATGGTATTTGGCGCTGGCGCTGCCTTGGTTTTGTTGTCGGGTGTTTTGGGGAATGATTGGATTGGCCCCAAAGCTTCCGCTTGGCAATTTGTCATGGGTGTGGCCATGTCGTGTGCCGTGACGGCCTTACCCATCTTGATTTTGTTGATGGAACAATTCAAAATTTTGCGCCTTCCCATCGGGCAACGCATCTTGCGCTATGCCAGCCTTGACGATATCGCCATTTGGGGCGTCTTGGCACTCATCTTAATGGACTGGACGCGTGTCGGTAAACAGGCGATTTTTTTACTGGCTTTTGCAGTTCTCAGCTATGGCTTGCGACAACTCATTCAACGCGTACCTAGCCAAGACCGTTGGTACCTTGCCCTGATGTGGCTGATCGTTTGTGCTTTTGGTGCAGATTGGTGCGGTTTGCATTTCATGGTTGGCGCCTTCTTGGCTGGTGCCGTGATTGAATCAAAGTGGTTTGACCAAACACAAATGGACATGATGAGGCACCATGTGTTGCTCCTCATGATGCCTGTATTTTTCTTAAGTACAGGACTTCGAACCAATTGGGACATGGGCGGCACCACCGTCATTTTGGCGGCAGCCATGCTGTTGCTGGCTTCTGTGGCAGGTAAATTATTAGGTGTTCACATGGCAGGCCGTTTGCTCAAATGGCAAGCAGGAGAAGCTTCGCTCATCGGCTGGTTGCTTCAAACCAAGGCTTTGATCATGATCATATTTGCCAATGTTTTACTGGACAAACAAGTCATCACCTCAGAGACCTTCACGGCATTGCTGCTGATGGCTGTGGGCAGCACCATGTTGACAACGCCAGTTGTAACGCCGCAGCTTAAGCACTTGAAATACTTGTTCAACAAAACAGGCTGAAGTTCAAAACAACCTAAAAAATCATTCCACCGTGATATTGGCTTGTTTGATCAAGTTGCCATACTTGGCAAATTGTATTTTCAAATCGGCGGCCAACTCTTCGGGACTGGTGCCCTTTGGGCTGAGACCGAGGCCAAACAATTGTTCTTTAACGGCAGGGTCAGCTATGGCTTTGACAATTTCTGCGTGCAACTTTTGGAGTATGGGTTTGGGCGTGCCCGCAGGTGCCATCATGGCAAACCAAGAATTGAATTCGAACCCACTCAAACCAGACTCAGACACCGTGGGAACATCGGGGAATTGCGGCAAGCGCTTGGGTGTTGTGACCGCAATCAGGCGCAATTTGCCAGCTTTGATCAATGAGCTGACTGTTGCAATGCCTTGAAACGCCACTTGAACTTCATGGCCTGCGACGCCCACAGCTGCTTGCGTAGCGCCCTTGTAAGGAACGTGCGTCAATTGAACGCCTGCCTGTGATGAAAACAAAGCCATGGCAATGTGCTGCGGACTGCCATTGCCACCCGAACCGTAGTTAATTTGGCCAGGTGCCTTTTTGGCGGCTGCAATCAAATCGGCAGCGGTGCGAATACCAGAATCTGAGGGAACAACAAGGCCCCACTCTACTGTGGCCACTAAAGAGATCGGTTCAAAATCTTTTTGAATGTCCCAAGGCATTTTGGCTTGTAGGTTTGGCAGCATGGTCATGATGCTGTCGTTGAATCCACCGAGGGTGTAACCATCGGGGGCTGACTTGGCAACTCTGTCAGCCCCAATTAAACCTGCGGCACCCGCCTGATTCTCAATAGCAATGCCCGTGCCCAAACTGGTAGCAACTTTTTGCATCACGATACGGGCTGCATTGTCGACTGCACTTCCAGCTGCCAAGGGAACAATGAGTTTGATCGACTTTTGTGGATAGCCGCTGGACTGAGCCAAAGCAGGAATCGCAACAAGTGATAAAAAACCCAACAGCAATGCGCTGAAATACTTCAAACCAACACGAAAGCTCGTAGGCTTTGTCCATGCAGCAAGTTGACTCATCACAATCTCTTTCGGTTTTGATTAAAGGGGGCTAAGGGAGTTGAGGGGGCTCAGCGGGCTGACCCCCAATTGTGCCGCCAATTCATTCAGTTGCTTGACCAAACTTGGCGCCAACAATACCCCCTGCTTCTCATGTGCCAACCGATTAAGATGGCTTTGCTCGCCTGGTAGCCAAATGCGCTCAACACCAGGCATACGTTCCGCGTTGCGAAGCTCACCAATCAGGCGATCAACATTTTGTTTGAATTCGAGAATGTCGCCAAATGCGGCTGGGTCGATGACCGCAATTGCTTGGCCTGTGTTGGTTGTGCTGCTGAAGTCTTTGTTGAAATCAATCACTTGGCTGCCCATGGCCGCGCCATTCAAAGTGCCGGCCAAAATACCCACAACCAAAGACAAACCATAGCCCTTGTACCCCCCAATCGGCAATAAAAAACCCTCTTCACTTTTGGTGGGGTCGAGCAAGGGTTTGCCTTGGCGGTCAATCATCCAGCCCTCGGGCATCATTTCGCCGCGCTGCGCTTTGGCTTTCACTTTGCCGTAGGCCGCCACGGTTGTGGCCATGTCCAGAACAATGGG
>JACCDN010017141.1_pt1 | contig 17668 bp, 20 predicted proteins | sample 7441691 | NCBI WGS metagenome assembly JACCDN01 (sample SAMN15323439, study PRJNA562643) | freshwater metagenome | isolation source: river surface water | place: USA:Blue River Watershed | collected 2017-08-16
GATGGTTGGGACGTATTAACGAATATTGAGAACCTTTTAGGTTCTTCATATGATGATTTTTTAGTTGGAGATGATGGATCAAATGCACTAGATGGTGGTCTTGGGAACGATCGCCTTATCGGTGGTCTTGGGGATGACGTCTTCGTTGTCTTTTGTGCGCCTGATGTTCCAAATCTTAAATATATAGCTGATTTTGTCTCTGGTGAGGATCAAATAGTTTTAAAGAAAAGCGATGAGTCATTGTTCAATTCTATTCCTGAAGGAAGTCTTGATTCGACCAATTTTTTTACCTCCGATATCACCAGTTTTAGTGGGCAAGGTTTTGTTCATGATTTGAATAGCAATTCCCTATTTTATGTATCAGATCTAGGCGTAGCACCTCAAGAACTTTTAGTTTTGGGTTCGAGCTCTTCGCTTGTTTTTAACGATATTATTATCGGCTAGGAGTCTTAGGAAACCCTTTTGACCGAGTTTTTTCAAGGACTGGAAATGAGATAAAGCCAGCTCAAGAAACTCCTATGAGAGGCTCAAAGCTGGACTCTTAGGAAGTTGCCGCCCAAATCCTTCAGTCAGCAAGCAGAAATTCTTTTTTACCCGTGTCTTATTGACATGAGAGGCTACACGTACCCTTAACTGTGCAAACACTATGAATAAATACTTTTTGCCTTTTGCGCTTCCGGAAATTGGAGAAGATGAAGTTGCAGAAGTTGTCTCGGCATTACGATCAGGTTGGGTTACTACCGGCCCCAAGACGCGACAGTTTGAGAATGAATTTTCCGAATTTTTGGGAGGTGCTGTTGAAGCCATCGCGCTTAACTCTGCAACGGCTGGCCTTCATTTAGGGCTAGAGGCATTGGGCGTCGGGCCGGGAGATGAGGTTATAACCACGACGCATACTTTTACTGCGACTGCGGAAGTTATCCGTTATCTGGGAGCAGACCCTGTATTCGTTGATGTTGACCCAGAGTCGCTGTGTATTGATATTAAAGCCTTTGAGGCTGCCATCACGCCCAGAACTAAGGTGGTAATTCCAGTTCATTTTGCCGGCCGCGCAGCTGATATGGAAGGCTTGCTTCGCATTGCCAAAAAATACCGACTGAAGGTGATGGAGGATGCAGCTCATGCATTCCCTACGACATGTGGAGGCCATTTAATTGGTTCGCTGCACAGTGATGTTGCTGTTTTTAGCTTTTACGCTAACAAGACGATTACAACCGGCGAAGGGGGTATGTTGGTTACTCGCGATCCAGAAATTGCCAAGCGAGTTCGTGTTATGCGGCTCCATGGCATAAGCCGGGATGCGTTTGACCGTTTTACTGCCAAAGTACCTAGTTGGTTTTATGAAGTGGTTGCGCCGGGATTTAAATACAATATGACCGATGTTGCGGCGGCCATGGGTATCCATCAGCTAAAAAAAGCGTACCGTTTTCAGGCGCGGCGCGAACAAATTGCAAAAATGTACGATGAATCTTTTGCCGAGCTTCCCATTATTCTGCCGCCGCAGCCTGCGGCAGGGGATCGACATTCGTGGCATCTGTATGTGATTAGGCTAGGTGATTCTATCGCTATGGAAAGAGATCGTTTCGTTGAGCAAATGTTTGAGCTTGGCATTGGGTGCAGCGTCCATTACATTCCGCTTCATTTACATCCATACTGGCGTGATACCTATGGGCTACGACCCGAGATGTTCCCAGTGAGTCAGCATGTTTATGAACGGACGCTCTCACTTCCCATGTATTCTGCAATGAGAGATGCCGACGTAGAGAGAGTTATCAGTTCTGTTAAGCAGGTTTTTGGGGTGTGATTAAAAGACTCTTTGATCTTTGCGCAAGCGGCGTTGGCTTAGTCATTTTGTCGCCGATCCTATTATTAATTGCTGCGCTGATCCGTTTAGATTCGCGAGGGTCTGTTTTTTTTCGCCAAGATCGTGTTGGACAGTTTGGCCGCATCTTTAAAATTCACAAATTCCGCACTATGGTTGTCGATGCAGAAGCCCGTGGGATGCCAATTACGATCGGTATGGATCCCCGTATAACTGGGGTTGGTGCGTTTCTTCGTCGTTATAAACTAGATGAACTACCGCAGCTGATTGATGTTTTTCTTGGTGATATGAGTTTGGTTGGGCCTCGGCCTGAAGTGCCCCGGTATGTAGCGTGCTATCCGAATAAATTGAAAGAATTGGTGTTGTCTGTTCGCCCGGGAATCACGGATATGGCTTCGATAGAATTTAAAGATGAGAATGAGATTCTTGGCCGAGCAATTGACCCACATAAAGCATATGTGACAGAGGTTCTTCCTATCAAATTGAATTTTTACGCTGAATATGTGGGGAGTCGTTCTCTGCTTGGTGATATTAAGATAATTTTTTTGACATTACGCGCGATTGTACGTCGTGATTGATTTTGGAAGAAAGCGGGATCGAGATTTGTTAGGATGTCTGCAAGCGGGACTCAAAAGTCCTATGCTGGTTTGAACAATATTTCATACGAACATGCCATTAAGTAAGACTGCTTCAGTATTCGTCTCATTGCCACGTGGGGCAAAAAAATGCATTGTTCTTACATTGGATGTCGTCCTATGTTTTGTGACGACCTGGTTGGCCTTTAGTTTACGTTTTGACGATCTGGTGCGACTTTCCCCGGCGCTTAGCTTTGCAGCTGGCACTTCGGTGTTTATAGCAATACCCATATTTATTAGCTTGGGTCTTTATCGCGCCATCTTTAGATTTAGTGGTTGGTTTGCGACGCTTTCTTTGGTGAGGGCGATTTCACTCTATGCCTTGTTGTACTCAGTGCCCTTTTTGATCATCGGCGTTGAAGGGGTGCCTCGGTCGATTGGCATTATTCAGCCGGTGTTGTTGTTTGTGGGCGTTGGTTCATCCCGATTGGTGGCAAAGTCTTTGCTCAATGGCTGGGTACGTAAAGCGGCACCTGAAAACCGTCAAGGGGTTGCCTTGATTTATGGAGCAGGCTCTGCTGGCCGTCAGATTGCATCTGGCTTGCGCCAAGGAGTAGAGATCAAGCCAATTGGCTTCGTGGATGATGACCACCGCTTGTGGAAAGGTACGATTAATGGGTTGCCGGTATACCCACCGAAAGATGTGCCAGGGCTGATTCAATCAGGTCGAGGCATTACCGATGTGCTGCTGGCCATGCCGTCAGCAAGCCGCGCGCGACAAAAGGAAGTGCTAACGGCACTGTCTGATTTGCCAGTGCATGTACGCACATTGCCCGGGCTGTCTCACCTGGCTAATGGGGTGGTGAAGGTTGAGGACATTCGCGAAGTTGAGATTGAAGATGTGCTGGGGCGAGAGCCAGTACAAGCGAACGAAGCTTTATTGCACCAGAACATAGCCGATAAGGTAGTTTTGGTAACCGGTGCAGGCGGGTCGATTGGTTCTGAATTATGCCGTCAGATTTTGGCGCAAAAGCCAAAGACGTTGGTGTTGTTTGAGCTTAGTGAGTTTGCGCTTTATGCCATTGAACGAGAACTAACTTTGATGCAGGCTCCGGTAACCATTGTGCCGGTATTAGGGTCGGTATTGGATGCTAATAAACTTAACCGTGTTTGTCGCCGATTTGGCGTGCAAACGGTATTTCATGCAGCAGCTTACAAGCATGTACCGATGATTGAAATGAATCCGGCAGCAGGGGTTTGGAATAACGTGTTTGGTACATTACGTACCGTGGAAGCGGCATGTCAATGTGGTGTGGAGACCTTTGTATTGGTTTCAACTGATAAGGCTGTGCGGCCGACTAACGTCATGGGCTGCTCTAAACGTATGGCTGAATTGGTGCTGCAGGCCAAGAGCTTGCAAGAAAATCGATTGGGCGTGCACGCTACAAAGTTGACTATGGTGCGTTTTGGGAACGTGCTGGGCTCCAGCGGTTCTGTTGTTCCTGTATTTCGTGAACAGATTAAGAATGGTGGGCCAGTTACCGTAACGCACCCGGAGATTATTCGTTACTTTATGACTATCCCCGAAGCTGCACAGTTGGTGATTCAGGCCGGTGCCATGGGTGAGGGCGGCGACGTCATGGTGTTGGATATGGGAGAGCCCGTAAAGATTGTCGATCTGGCCAAGCGCATGATCCACTTGAGTGGGTTCTCGCATAAAGACGAGAGCAATCCGGATGGCGATATCGAGATTCAGTTCTCGGGGCTGCGGCCGGGCGAAAAACTCTACGAAGAGCTGCTGATTGGTGATAACACCTTGCCGACATCTCACGCGCGCATTATGCGTGCATCTGAAGATGCACTGCGTTGGGATGAGCTGGAGCCTTTGTTGTTTGAGCTAGAGGCTGCAGTAAAGGCTGAGAATAGTGATGCTATTCGTTCGCTCCTTAAGAAGGCTGTGCCTGAGTTTGCGCCGCAGAGTGAGAATGGGGATGTGCTAAAGGTCAACGGAGCGGGTGGTGCGATTGAGCAATTGGATTAATTCGTTGTTAGCTGAATTCAGTCCTTATGTTGAACTGCTAGCAGTTTTGTCAAACATAGCTACTGTTGCAGCAACTATATTGGCTCTCAGTATCTATTTCAAAAACCGTAAAAAAATTTCCGCTGCAATCCAGTTGCTTATTAATTATTCGTTTCAGACAACCTTGGCGGAACTTAAAGAGAAGTTGGAAAGATTGAATGAATATAATGCAGGAAACTCTTCAGAGGTTCCCGAAATAAGAAATATTTTGCACGAGGTTGCAGGGCAGATGCGCGGCAACAAAATAGTTAGTGAGAAAATGTGTGATCTTATTAATAAGTTTGAGCGACTTGCAAAGTCTAAAGTTCTACTTGAGCAGCGTAAACGTTCATTGGTTTCCGAGGCGAGAGAGAGTCTAAGGTATATGCAAGTTAATAGTTTGGATTTGGAGGTGAATGATGAGTAAAATCGTTCAAGCAGTCAACTCGATGATCGTCAACAAAAACTATATTACGGATGTAATCGATAGCTCAAAAGAGTATTTCTTTTTGTACAAAAGCAAATATAAGTGGTCTATGGCTGATCGCGATGATGGCTATCATCTCTGGTTTTACCCTGGTACAGATAAAATAGACTGGTTGGCCGCAATGTCCAGTAGCAATTGGGATACGAACACCCCAATGGTGCACTATTCGGATGCAGAGATTGGGACAAAGGAAGCCAAGGCATCCTTTGCTGAACTCTATACAGTTCTATCTGAAAAGGTATATGGCGTTGATGCAGTACTTGATGACATCATTGCTGACGACGATATTCCCTTCTAAAAATAATGGCAGGTGATCAATTAAAGTTAAAACTAAGATTTTACGGGGTTGGGCAGGGCCTATTCTCCTATGGTGAGGTTGCGCATGCAAAGTCTGGTGCAGCATTTCGGTGGGTTTACGACTGTGGCACTCTATCTTCGCAGGCTCTATTAACACGGGCGATTAATCACTTGTGTTCGCATGATTTGACAAGGAAACCGCATCTAGATTTGGTAGCTATATCGCATTTTGATAAAGACCACATTAGCGGCTTGGTGGAATTGCTGAAGCGCTGCTCAGTTGGTGTGCTCTTGCTGCCATACGCGCAGCTTTGGAAAAGGCTCTTGTTAGCATTTGAAGATGAAAAAGGGTTGGATGCTGATTTTTTAAAATTCCTTGTTCACCCGGTACGTTATTTAGCAAATGTGTCAGATGCTCAGATAGATAAAATCGTTTTCGTACAGGCTGGCGCTGAAGATGGGCCGCTCAACGATAGAGAACAGCCTGAAGAGGGCTCAGAATTTAATTTCGAGGTTGTGGCTAGAGAAGAGTGGAATGAAGAATGGCGTAAAGACCTAGATGGTGGCTCCTCAAACGTTCAGGTCGAGGTTTTAAAAAAAGGAGCTCTTTTGGCATGGCACGGTTGCTGGGAATTTGTTCCTTATAATGATTCGGATATTTCATCAAAAGACTGGCAAACAAAAAAAGAAAGAATTGAGTCTTTTCGAGAACAGTTGATTGAAGATCCAGATATCAGTATTTTGAATGCAATCAAAGCAACCTATGATGAAGCGTTTGGTTCTAATCCAAAGGCGCGTAATTTAATTTCTTTGTTTTTGTACGCTGGGCAAATGCCAAATGAAAAACGTGGTTTCTGGGAAAGTTTCCGTGGTCACCGCTACAATCATCGGTTGAGCATAGATTATAGAAGTGGTTTTTTTAAATCGGGTATTTTCTATACGGGTGACGGTTATCTTGATACAGCTATCTGTCTTCAACGATTTAAAGCCTTTATGGGACCTCGCCGAATAAATAGACCGCTGGCCTTCCAGGTGATGCACCATGGCAGCAGTGGCAATTGGCGTGCTGGCTTGGCAAAACAATTTAGGCCGAGTATTAGTGTGTTTTCATCAGATCCGTTGCGAGGGAAGAAGCCTCATCCGCATGCTAATGTTGTTCGTGACTTTCTGCCTTACAACCCGGTTCAAGTAGATAAATTTCACAGCCTGGAAATTTTTGCCTGTTTCGGTTAATGCTTTGTCATATAAGGGTTGCAGGTAACTGTAATGCGCTTGGAGATTAGTCGGTGTTTTATGACTATCCCCGAAGCTGCACAGTTGGTAATACAGGCAGGCGCCATGGGTGAGGGCGGTGATGTCATGGTGTTGGATATGGGAGAGCCTGTAAAGATTGTGGATCTGGCCAAGCGCATGATCCACTTGAGTGGTTTCTCGCATAAAGACGAAAGTAACCCCGATGGCGATATCGAGATTTGGTTCTCGGGGCTGCGCCCGGGGGAGAAGCTCTGCGAAGAACTGCTGATTGGTGATAACACCTTGCCGACATCTCACGCCCGCATTATGCGCGCTTCTGAACATGCGCTGCGCTGGGATGGGTTGGAGCCTTTGTTGTTTGAGCTAGAGGCTGCAGTAAAGGCTGAGAATAGCGATGCTATTCGATCGTTGCTGAAGAAGGCCGTGCCGGAGTTTGAGCCACAGAGTGAGAATGGGGATGTTTTGATGCAGCGGGTTGGGGCTGCATGATTTCAGGGAAACCTAAATCAAGATAGGATGGCTACACAATGAAAACCAAAACTCACAATTTCGTTTTTGGTATCGGTAGCGTTATGGACTTAGCGCCTGTACGCGATCTACGTGCTTTTGGTCGTCGCCAGACTGCGGCTGAGCGTATGGCTGCGCATTTTATCAATGTGGGCCAGTCTATTGCAGCGGCTAGCCATGCGTATCAAGCAGATACAGATGCAGCCACGGCAAAAACAAAAAACGCCTAAGAATTCAATGTCGGCAGCAGCGGAAGGTGAAGTAAAACGCGGCCAATGGTTTGGATTTGGTATTGGCGCAATGGCTTTGATCTGTTCTATTGTGGCGTTGTTGCTGGGCTCTCCAACCGTTGCGGCAATTATCGGTGGGTCTACGGTTGTTGGTTTGGTTTCTGTTTTTATTATTGGGCGTGTTGTTAAGCCGAAACAGGAATAAATTAACCCAACGCTTCTAACTACAATCGCTAAAAAACCGCGATGAACTCCAAAAAACTTGATTCGCTTATCGAATCGGCGGGTTTGCCTGATTTGCAGCGTGCCGTACGTGTTTCATAGTGCCTTTTACATTTGGCGGATATGTTCTTGTTAAGCTTTATGACAGGATAAGCTTTACAAGCATCCAGTTCTGAAATAAAAACCGATGACCGCGATGCTGCTACAAGCTCTAGAAAGCCGAACGCCACCCGAAGGTGGCGCCGACTCTTTGCACATGGAGCCATCATCACGCAGGGTGAGAGCGGGACATCCACAGACTTCAACTGAAGTATAGTGCATGAATCTATGACAGGCAACTCAAAGAATCACCTTGTTCATTTTTTGGCACCGGCCAGAATCTCTCGGTATCGAAGCTTTCTTAAGCTAACAACCAATGAAGAGGTGCATAGAGCCTATGCCTGGAATTATGCAATTGCAGCAATGGTTTTCCCCTTGCTGGGTTGTGTTGAGATGCATCTAAGAGATTCGGTTCACCGTGTTATGTCTCAGCGGTATGCGCCAGCAGGGTCTGTAGGGCATCATGGGTATCCATGGTATGACGATGCGCAGGGAGCGCACTATCCGTTTGCCGGTGATGCTAAGGCAGCCATTGACAGGATCTTGAGTGATAAAAAAACTAAAGCCCGAATAAAGCCGCAGCCTACAACGGATGATGTTGTTGCGGCATTGACGTTTGGTTTTTGGACCAACTTCTTTCGAACTTTATCGCCGGTTGATGCGCCGCAGGTTATCCCGAAAGTTTTTCCCAATCACCCAATCTTGAATCCCAAGCGGTGGGGCGATCCTCAGAACAGGCAACAGCTTGGTCTGCATCTACAGATTGCTAATACTTTTAGAAACCGAGTGGCCCACCATGAGCCGTTGTTCAAGTTCAGGTATCAGGGGGGGTACCCTAAAAATTTGTCTATAGGTCTGAACAACCTGCGTGGCTGCATGGATCTTTGCCTGACAATGAGCGGCTGGATTGATAGTGGTGCAGAGTTGGTACTACGTCAGTCAGACTGGTTTCAGCACTTTCAGGTGTTGTCGACGGTGGCCTGTTTTGATGATTGGGTTAGAAATGGTCGGCCACCTGCTCATAAGTATTTCGTGTGAAGCTGGAAAAGGGATAGCTGACATTGATTTGGCACTCTTTGTCGCCTCGCAATACGCAGTTACGCATTAGCTTCAGAGAAGGGGGTTATACCCCAAACTCACCTTACAAGTCTGTTGAGACTCTGTTCAGCCCTTGGCTATCGCTAGATTTATTGCGCGGTAGCCTGGATGTTCAGGAAGTGAATACGGGCAAGCAATACAACCTCTTGGGCTCTTCTGGCATTGAGTGGTCGTTAGTCGCTTATCGAGGGCAGCCGAGTGAGCATTTGCCCTGTTTGCCGTCGATCGGCAGATTAAAAGATCCGCAAGAAGAGCTTCTTGCCTTTTGTCGCTGTATTGCGTTTGAAATGGTGATCGGAGAGCATCCTTATGTGCGGCTTTGTGAAGCGGCCAAATTCTTGGATGCGCCACTGTTTATTGATCGAGAGGGTTTGGCGCAGCACTATGGTTTGCCGACAGATCTGTTAGACGTCAGTAATAGTTTCGATGTGGCGTCTTTTTTTGCGACATCGGTGTGGGATTCTGCAGCGCGGGGGTACGTACCGGTTAAGTTTTCTAGTGCACCAGGTGTGATGTATCGGGTTCCCTCGTGTTTTTACGTGCCGGGTCAGTCAGAAGCAACGTTTCGTGATGTGGGTTGGCAACCTTTGCATAGGCCGGCGCAGCAGCGGGCGGCTGCATTTAGGCTGAAGAAGGGTGTGGATTTTGTGGCTTTGCCCAGGGTGGAAAAGGTGTTGTTCTCCCATAGTGCCAGGGTATCAACCAGAATCTGGAAAAGCTTTGATGGCGGAAAGGCGTTGTTTCCAGACGATGCGCCCGCTGAGCTTTCAGAGCGAGCGAAGGGGCTTTACCAATTTACACGCGAGCAGATCGATTTAGCCTGGGGCAGATTTGATGCATGGCACGGAGCCGTTTCAGACTCTGAAAAACGTCAGCGTTTGGAGACGGCCACAGGGCTAGTGGTGGTTGATGCGCCTGTTCTGTCGTGGGATGGGCTCGCTGTTGAAAGAGACGAGAGCAAACTGCGCGATGAACTGAATGAGGTTTTGAGTCGAGTCCGTTTTCGATCGGCGTCTTATGGGTAATATGCCCCCAATGCACTGTCGACACTGCTGTGATAATCTTCGGGAATACTTTTTATCCACACCAAAAGTTTGGACATATGCTGCGTTTTGTTGAAATAGCGAATTTCCGCTCTTGCGAAAAGGTACTCTTGAGTGATCTGCAAGGGGTATTAGCGCTCGTCGGAAGAAATGGCGCTGGTAAGACCAACATTCTGCGTGCTATTGAATGGGCTGCAAAGACAGCCGTAAGCACGCAGCCGCAGGCGGTTGATGTGTTTCAGTTTTTGGTCCGTGATGCCTTGTCTAATGTGACGCTGTCTTTTAATACGGCAAACGGTTGTTTCATCTATACCGTTGCTCAAGTGTCATTAACGCCAGATAGTGGCCGTGCCCATTTTTCTGTTGGGTTAAATGAGAGTCTGAGCGAAGTTCAGTCTGGTGGGCCGGTTCCTATTGTTTCTCGTTTTGCAGAGAAGGTGATAATTCACGCTAGGAACCAAGAGTTGGCTATTGGCGCTAATACCCCAGTTCTGAAGTCTCTTTTAGCGATTTTGCCAAAAGAAGACTCGCTGCATGGTCTGCTCAAAGACGTAACTTCTTATTTAGAGGGCGTTCGGTATTACCCCTTAGAAAAGCTGGACACTAGTTCGCGTTTTATTCAAGGGGCTGATTATCAGTCATGGTCTGATGCTTTGAGTGCATCGTCCCAGATCTCAGGGGAGTCTGTGGCGATGAGATTAATTGAACTTAAGCTTCACCGGCCAGAAGATTTCGATGAAATTGCAGAATTGGTTGGGCCAAACGGCCTAAACATTATTGCGAAAATGTCTGTTGAAGCAGTTCGTATACCGATTGATGCCCAAGGGGATGAGGTCGAAGAAAAAGCCGCCTTGCCGCCGGATTTTTACTTAGTTTCTTTTTGGCCAACCGGATTTGATGAGAAGAAAAAAGGTCAAATGCCTTTTGGTTTCGATGACTTGTCCTACGGAACTAAGCGCTTATTAACTATTGTAACGGCGATGGTTTTTGATCAGTCTACCGTGTTGCTCATTGAACAGCCTGAGGATGGGATCCACATTGGTCTTTTGAATAAATTGACGCCGATGTTGCGTGCTTATTCCGAAAAGATGCAGTTCGTGCTCGCAAGCCATTCCCGCGATGTGCTTGATCGTTTTAAGCCTCGTGAGCTTCGATTGGTGAGTCTTAATGCAGGCAATACAAGTTTACGCGCACTGACAGAAGACGAAGTTAAGGTTGCTGAACGTTTTATTGCGGAAGACGGCCCCCTTTCTGATTTCATCGAAACGTTGGGAGATGAGTAATTGTACGGCGTTATCGGAGAGGACCAATCAGACGTAGAGACTTTGAAGGTTTTAATAAAGCGCCTCGCCAATAACGAAAAATTGCCGGTTTACACAAAAGGCTATGCGGGGTGCGGAGAAATGCTTCGTAAAGGCGCGGCGCAGTTTAAGGTTTTTGCCAGTAAGGGGGCTGTTCGGTTTGTGGTTTGCTACGATGCAGACCGTAGCAAACCAGCTGAGCGCGAGCTTGAAGCACGGCAAAAGGTTTGGAACAGGGCACTAGCAGATGGCATTAGTGGTGAATGCTGCATTGTTGTTCCTGTGCAGGAGTTGGAGGCTTGGATCCTTGCGGATTTGTCTTCGGTTTCAAAAGTCATTAGCTCGTGGACCCCAAAGGACGTGGGGTCGCCTGAGTTGATAAATAATCCGAAGGAACATCTGGAACGGTTAAGTAGGTCACATCAAAAACCGAAATATATTCATGCCGTGCATAATCCAAGGATTGCCCACCATTTGAATCTCGAAAAAGTTGCGGACAAATGCAGCTCTTTTGTTCCGCTTGTAAGATTCGTCACGGCTTCTTATGGATTGGCTTAAGGGGGCGGCATGGTCGTACGCTAATGCCCGATCCCGTTAATTTGAAACGGGTGTAAATGGGTGTTTATTTGTATGCGCGCGAGTAAGAAGCCGGTGCAAGATGGCAAGCTTAAGCAACAGGGACTCGGCCGAGGTGTCTGGTATGGCCTTGGCTGAGTCCTGCAATCATGATGAAAAAAATGCTATTGAAAGTTGCTGATGCCAGACGTACGTGAAAACCCTTTCTGGGGCTGGCTTGTGCCTGCTCTAGTTGCTTTAGGTCTGTTTTTTTCCATTTCGACACACCTGCGCGTATTGACTGGCGGTACGGTCGGGCCGGGTGAGATGCTTGTGGCCGGGGCGGCTGGCTTGGGGTGGCTCTTTGGTAAGCCATGGCGGCAAATTAAAAACCCGATTCTGTGGTTTTGGGCCTTGTTGGCTGTCACGATGGGCTTGGGTGCGGTGACTGGTCACCTGCACGGGAACTGGGTGATGCGTAATACCCAGGCGTATGTATTTACAGGCTTTGTGGTCGTTGGGTTCGTGAGCCTTTTTAGCAGGCTGTCGACTGAGGCGTTACGGCGCATGGTGGCGCTCCTCTGTTTAGTGGCCGCAGCCGGCATGTGGTTCGGATTTGTGATTTATCTGAAGGGTGATGCAGCACTTATCCAGAAATTTGCGCTGAACGATATGGGTGACGTGCGGTATGCCGGTTGGTCGGAGAACCCGAACCAGTTGGCATTGTTCTTTATTCCATTGCCGGTGTGGTTGGCGGCACTGTGGCGGGATGTGTTGAAGCCTCGATTGAGCCAGACGGTGGGATTTGGGTTGTTATTGCTTGCGCTGATGCTCATGGGGCTGCTGGTACGTAGTGACGGCCTCTTTGTGGTTTGGGTGTTTGAATTTGCGGTGCTTTTAGTCCTGCGGCTCCGCTGGGATCTCAAAGTCAGTCGGTTGTCGCTTTTAGGGTACGCGCTCGCCATGGTGCTCTGCGTGCTACTCGTTAAAACCTTTGCGCATGGCGAAGTGCGCAAGTCCTTTCAATGCGCGGCCCAGCATTTGAGCCAAGGGCTGAATCCCTGGAAAGCCAACTGCTACCAAGAAGAAACCTTCCAGGATAAAGAGGCGATGCGCATTGGCTATAGCGACCCTGTCGAAAAAACCGGAATCCGCCAGGATCTCTGGAAGAATGGATTGAAGGCATGGAAAGAAGCACCTTTGTTTGGACATGGGCCAGGTGCTTTTTCTGGGTATACGACACCCGCTATGCAAGACGCGATGAAGGCCGAAGGCAAGATTGCCGAAGAAGCGCACAACATTACGATTGACCTGATGACACAGGGCGGTGTTTTGTTGGGGGTGGCTTGGCTTGGTCTGCTTTTATATCTCCTAATTGGCGCTTGGCGAATTCGTGATTCATATACCTTCAGTGTGGTGCTGATGATTGGCGTTTTTACGATGTTCCACTATCACCTGCGTCAGCCCTATCTCTGGTTTGGCTTGGTTTTATCGTATGAAGCGATTCGTCGGCGCTTGTTTGTGGGCGGTACTCGTTGAAATCTTGGCTTAATCGAGTGCCAAACGCTGTTTGGTTAATGGCGTTGCTTGGGCTGCTTGGGCTGCCTGGTGTACTCTTCATCCCGCTGCTTCTACGTTGGGTGGGAACGGAAGTGATGGCCAACGTTTTGGTCATGCAGGTGTATGTTTATTACCTAACGCTCCTTGTTCAATTCGGGTTTAACTGGAGCGGGCCCGCGTCACTTGGGCGATTGAGCGATCCGGAAGCGCGCCTAACAGTGCTTAAAAACTCTATTGCCACGAAGCTTTTATTGTTTGTGCTGCCGGCAACACTGGTTTTTGTTCTGATTATGGCCAAGATGTGGGGTCAGGCCGGTGGGTATTTGGGGCTTTTTTGGGTTGCCTTATTGGGCTTTGCTTTTAATTCGAACTGGTTTTTACAGAGCCAAGGGCGATTCCGGACAGGAGTGGGCCTCGCAGCGAGCGGTCTCGCTCTAGCGGTGGGCATATTGTCAGTGCTTTTTGCGATTCGCAATCTCGAGCTATCGATCGCAGCATATCTGGCTGTGTTGGCCCTCATCTTGCCGCAGTTTTGTTTGGGTGTTGGGTCATGGTGGTCGTCTAGCAAAGAGACAATCATTCCTGTTGAGGCTCCAAAGAAAACCTGGGGCCACGTGCAGGCGCTACTGGCTTCGGGCTGGGTTTTGGTGTTGTCGCAGATCTTTTTGCAGGCATCGACCACGCTGGGCACGATTGTTGTCCATGAAATCGCCAGTACCGACGTTACGGCCGCTTATGCGGCAACTGAGAAATTTTTTAATCTAGGCGCGACCTTTCTGGTGGCTATTTACACAGCTGCGTACCCGAAGCTTGCTGAGCAGTACCATCAGAATCGGCCTCGCTATTGGCGCAATCTATCCTTGCTGGGAGCTGGAATCTTTAGTTTGGGTATCTTGGCGGCACTCTTTATGGGTGTCTTTGGGGATTGGTTGTTTGAAATTTACCTCGGGCCACAGCTTTCAATGCTTGTTGCACCGATTCTCGTGGCATTTGGGCTGTGGCTCAGTTTGGCGGTTTTTCAGCACATGGCATCGAGCCATTTGGTGCTAAAAGGGCGTAACAGCCATGCACTGTTCTTAAATCTGGTGGTTTTATGCCTTGTGGTAGCGTTGGGCTGGATATTTGCCAGTTATCAACCGGTGTTCTGGGTTTATGGAGCGCTCTTGGCGCAGGTTTTGCCGCTGATGCTTTTAGTGAAGTTTTATTGGTTCGATCGGCGGGCTGCGGTCGTATAATTCAACCCATTGCATTTAATCGGTAGCGTTTAAGTGCGGCGGTAGCTATGGGTTGTTCAAAAGCAAATGGATGGTTCTAATTTCATGAAAAAAGTTGCGCTTATTACAGGTATTACGGGCCAAGATGGTTCTTATTTAGCCGAGTTTTTGCTTAACAAGGGCTATGAGGTTCACGGGATTAAGCGCCGCGCATCTTCTTTTAATACCGAACGCATCGATCACATCTACGAAGACCCGCACCGCCCGAACCCGAAACTTAAGCTGCATTATGGTGACCTGACGGATACCTCCAATCTGAACCGCATTCTGCAAGAAGTTCAGCCGGACGAAGTTTATAACCTGGGGGCACAGTCGCACGTTGCTGTTAGTTTCGAATCCCCCGAATATACGGCAGATGTTGATGCCATTGGTACGCTGCGGCTGCTAGAGGGCATTCGTTTCCTAGGGCTAGAGAAGAAGACCCGTTTCTACCAAGCTTCGACCTCAGAGCTTTACGGTTTAGTACAAGAAATTCCCCAGAAAGAAACGACACCGTTCTATCCTCGGTCGCCCTACGCGGTCGCCAAGATGTACGCCTATTGGATCACGGTGAACTACCGGGAAGCCTATGGCATCTACGCTTGTAATGGCATTCTCTTTAACCATGAGTCTCCCCGCCGAGGCGAAACCTTCGTTACCCGCAAGATCACCCGGGGTATGGCCAATATCGCTCAAGGGCTCGATCAGTGCCTTTACATGGGCAACCTAGACGCATTACGTGACTGGGGTCACGCCAAAGACTACGTCGAAATGCAGTGGCTGATGCTGCAGCAAGAGCAACCGGAAGACTTCGTGATTGCCACCGGCGTTCAGTACAGTGTCCGCTCCTTTATCGACAAGACCGCCCAAGAACTCGGCATCACGATTGCCTGGGCAGGTGAGGGGATCAACGAAATCGGCAAGGTTGCCAAGATTGAAGGTGATAAGGCGCCTGCCGTCAAAGTCGGTGATGTTATTGTGAAGATCGACCCGCGCTACTTCCGCCCAGCCGAAGTTGAAACTCTGCTCGGAGATCCGACCAAGGCTAAAGAGAAGCTCGGTTGGGTACCGAAGATCACACTGGATGAAATGGTCGAAGAAATGGTCGCCAGCGACCTTGATAAGGCCAAGCAGCACGCGCTTCTTAAGAGCCAGGGCTTCAAAGTCTCGGTGGGGCGCGAATGACCAACCCCATTCAAAAAGACGCGAAGATCCTTGTTGCCGGCCATAAAGGCATGGTGGGTTCGGCCATCGTCCGGAATCTAGAAGCTAAGGGTTATACGAACATCCTCACCAGAACTCGGCAGGAACTGGATCTGCTGGATCAAAAGGCTGTCCTAGAGTACCTAAAGCAAGAACAGCCAGCATACATCTTTATTGCCGCTGCCAAGGTGGGTGGTATTCAATCGAATAACATCTATCGGGCGGACTTCCTCTATCAGAACCTCATGATCGAGGCGAACATTATTCATGGGGCACATGAAGCCAATGTCCAGCGCCTCTGTTTCCTAGGTTCAAGCTGCATCTATCCAAGAGATTGTCCGCAGCCCATCAAAGAGGAGTATCTTCTCACGGGTCCGTTGGAGCAGACCAACGAACCCTACGCGATTGCCAAGATTGCCGGCATCAAGCTCTGTGAGAGCTATAACCGACAATATGAACGCCAATACATTAGTGTCATGCCGACCAATCTATATGGTCCGAATGACAACTATGACCTAAACAATAGTCACGTACTGCCCGCGCTAATCCGAAAGGCACGTGAAGCCAAAGAAAAGAACGAGCCGACACTGACTGTGTGGGGCACGGGGACCCCAAGGCGGGAGTTCCTCTATGTCGATGACCTAGCCGAAGCTTGCGTATTCCTAATGGAAACAGGCTACGATGGCCCGCTTCTCAACGTCGGCACCGGAGAAGATGTCACCATCCGAGAACTTGCTGAGATAGTCAAAGAGATCGTCGGGTTCAAAGGCGAGTTGGTATTTGATACATCAAAGCCTGACGGGACGCCTAGGAAATTGCTGGATGTGTCTAAATTGAAGTCATTGGGCTGGCAGCCTAAGGTTTCACTGAGTCTGGGCGTTGAATTGGCGTATAAAGATTTTTTGTTCTAGGGTTCAATTGGATAGGGGCGGTATAAAAGACGACTGCTAACAAGTCCGTTAGTATCAATGCGCTGTAAATCTTATTTAATTGTTAAATGATACGAATAGCATTCTCTGGCTTTTGGCCAAACTTTGATAAAAAAAGAAATTTCATTACTGATGCATTGAATATTGCAGGCATGAGCTATGTTGTAACTAATAGCCCCCTGATGGCAGATGTGATTTTTCATAGCCATTTCAAGACAATGTATGAAAAATTTGCTTTCAAAAAATTACAAAAGCGAAAAATAAACATTTTCTTTTCCGGTGAGGCGACTGAGTTTGACCCCGGCGAATACGATGCATCGATTAGTTCGAGGCGATACATGTCAGACGTGCACTTTAGGTTGCCTCTTTGGAAAATTTACATAAATTATGACGCTGATTTGCCTGGTGCGTTAACAGAATACGATATTCCAAAATGGCACCTTGAAAACACGATTTTGTCAATAAAAAAAGAGAGAAAGTTTGCTGCAGCAGTGTTTTCAAACATGAATAGCGTTCGTCGCTATTTGCTTGATGGCTTGTCTTTACGGGGTTCTGTAGACATCTACGGACGTTATGGGCTAAGTCTGAAAAATAAAATGACTATGCTGCCAAATTATTGGCTGAATTTATGCCCTGAAAACGCGATTGTTCCCGGTTATATAACAGAAAAAATTATACATGCGAAAGCATGCGGATGTATTCCTGTGTGGTTTGGTGACCTTAACTATCAGACTGACTTTAACAAAGACTCCCTTGTCAACATGCTTGAATTCGATATGAATTTCGAAGCAATGATGGACTGTGTTGATTTTTCCAGGATTGCTGAAACGCCGTTGTTGGAAAAGGCAGAAGATTACAGGCCTGATCTTGCAAAATTTTTGTTGAGATTTATTTCATGAGAGGCTTGGTTATAACATCTAAAGGCGAGCATGATTTCAGCGAGTCAATTGGCGCCTATTGCCGACCATTAAGCAACTTAGTATTCCAACGTTTTGAAGCAATATTTCCGAGAGCTATTGATGAAAAATATTCACATAAATTCTACGAGAACTATAGTAGGGAGCCATTGTTGGGAGAGTTTGGGTGCTATTTATCGCACACAACGATTTGGGGGCTAAATCAAAAAGATAGTGCAATAGTTGTACTCGAAGATGATGCTATATGTGGCAATCAA
>JACCDN010599194.1_pt1 | contig 17667 bp, 14 predicted proteins | sample 7441691 | NCBI WGS metagenome assembly JACCDN01 (sample SAMN15323439, study PRJNA562643) | freshwater metagenome | isolation source: river surface water | place: USA:Blue River Watershed | collected 2017-08-16
AGCATCTATTTCGCCTAAGCAAACATCTGATGAGCCAATATAGAATTCACCTAATTCAAAGCACATTGGCTGTGAACCATCACAGCACCCTCCAGACTGATGAAACATGAGCGGACCATGTTTTTCTTTGAGCTCCCGAATAACAGCGCTCGCTGCAGGTGTAATTTCAACTCTGTTGACCATATACTAAGGTATAAAAAAACCCGGCTAAGCCGGGTTTTACTGAAACCTAAATGAATTAGAAGAAACCTAATTTACTTTTGCTATAAGAAACCAACATGTTTTTAGTCTGACGGTAGTGAGCTAACATCATTTTATGTGTTTCACGACCAAAACCTGATTTTTTGTAACCTCCAAATGGTGCATGCGCTGGGTAAGCGTGGTAGCAATTTACCCAAACACGGCCCGCTTGAATAGCACGCGGCACTGTATATAATTCATGGGCATCACGTGTCCAAACACCTGCTCCCAAACCATAAAGCGTATCGTTGGCAATTTCGATGGCTTCTTCTGTCGTTTTAAAAGTAGTTACACAAGTTACCGGGCCAAAGATTTCTTCTTGGAAAATGCGCATTTTATTGTGTCCTTTAAAGATGGTTGGTTTGATATAATAACCGTTTGCCAATTCTCCACCTAAATGGTTGGCTTCACCACCGCAAAGTACTTCTGCACCTTCCTCTTTACCAATTTTTAAATAAGACTGAATTTTTTCATACTGATCATTAGAAGCCTGAGCTCCCATCATGGTTGTTCCATCTAATGGATGTCCACAAACAATTGCATTAGTGCGGGCAACAACACGCTCCATGAATTTTTCATAAATAGACTCGTGCACCAAAATTCTAGAAGGACAAGTACACACCTCACCTTGATTGAGTGCAAACATGACGGCACCTTCTACTGCTTTATCGAAGAAATCATCGTCGTGATCTGCAACAGAAGGGAAGAAAATATTAGGTGACTTTCCACCCAATTCCATCGTTACAGGAATTAAGTTTTCAGAGGCATACTGCATGATCAAGCGACCAGTTGTGGTTTCACCAGTAAAGGCAACCTTCTGAATGCGCGGTGAAGTAGCAAGTGGCTTACCCGCTTCAGGACCAAAACCTGTGACAATATTTAAAACACCAGCAGGTAAAACATCTTGGATTAATTCCATGAAGACCATAATGGAGGTTGGTGTTTGCTCAGCTGGCTTCACAATTACACAGTTACCTGCAGCCAAAGCTGGCGCAATTTTCCAGCAAGCCATTAATAAAGGGAAGTTCCAAGGAATGATTTGCCCAACTACCCCTAATGGCTCGTGAACAACAATACTAACAGTCGTTTCATCATGCTCAGAAATAGCGCCTTCTTCTGAACGAAGAACTCCTGCGAAATAACGGAAATGATCAATACATAATGGTAAATCAGCTGCTCTGGTCTCACGGATCGCTTTTCCGTTGTCCATTGTTTCAACAGTAGCTAAATATTCAAGATTGGCCTCCATGATGTCGGCAATTTTTAATAGAATATTACTTCTGGTTGCAACTGCTGTTTTTGACCAAGCAGGAAATGCTGCATGGGCAGCGTCTAAAGCTAATTCGATATCTTCTTTGGTAGATCTTGCTGCTTGTGTGAACACTTTTCCGTCAATTGGAGAGGTATTATCAAAGTAGACGCCATTAACTGGAGCTACCCATTTACCACCAATAAAGTTTTCATACTTAGCCTTAATTGTAGGTTTTTGTGCTAAATTGCTCATAGTGTGTTTTTTTAAGTTTTAGTAACACAAATGAAGCTGCAAATCAGCACTTTCTATAGCACTAACCTTTCAAGAATTAGCATTGATTATTCAGTTGAAAATCAAAAAAAGAGAATCAAAGCGCTGCCACTAACTGCGCAATTTGCACCGCGTTGGTAGCAGCTCCTTTGCGAAGGTTATCTGCTACAATCCAAAGGTTTAAGGTGTTTGCCTGACTTTCGTCACGGCGAATTCGCCCTACAAAAACGTCGTTTTTACCCTCAGCAAAACGCGGCATCGGATATTCGTAGGCCTTGAGATCATCCTGAACAGTAATACCAGGAGTGGCTGCTAAAATGGCTTTAACTTCTTGAAGATCGAATTCGTTTTCGAACTCAATATTAACCGCCTCTGAGTGCCCCCCGACAACCGGAACACGCACAGCAGTGGCTGTAACAAAGATACTAGGGTCTAAGATTTTCTTGGTTTCGTTGGTCAATTTCATCTCCTCTTTGGTGTAACCATTATCGGTGAAAACATCACATTGAGGAATGCAATTTTTGTCAATTGGGTATTTGTAGGCCATCTCACCGCTCATGCCATTGCGTTCGTTCTCTAATTGCTGCACGGCTTTAACACCAGTACCGGTTATGGACTGATACGTCGAAACCACTACACGCTTTACTTTAAAGCGTTCATGGAGCGGCGCAAGTGTCATGACCAATTGAATGGTGCTGCAGTTCGGATTCGCAATAATGAGGTCTGATTTTGAAAGCAGGTGTCCGTTAATTTCCGGAACTATAAGTTTTTTTGTTGGATCCATTCTCCAGGCTGAAGAGTTGTCTATAACCACTGTTCCTACCTCGGCAAAACGAGGTGCCCATTGAAGTGAGGTTTCTCCACCAGCTGAAAATATTGCGATATCTGGTCGCGCTGCAACTGCGGTTTCGAGGCCAATAACAGCATATGTTTGGCCCTGAAACGTTATTTGCTTTCCGACGCTGTTTTCGGAGGCTACCATGAGCAATTCGGAGTATGGAAATTTTTGTTCGGCTAAAACCTGCAACATCACTGATCCGACCATGCCTGTTGCGCCAACGACAGCTACTTTCATTTGATTTTTTTTTTGACAAAATTAAACTTTGTTTGCAATGCCGCGCTTTTCTCTTTTGCTTTTCCTTTTTTTTCTCAGATTCACACTTGCTGCCCAGAATCAATGCTATGATGATTTTCAAGACCAAAATTTAAGCCAGCATGTCTTATGGCAAGGCGACACCAGTCATTTTGTCGTGAACAGTCCTCGACAATTACAACTGAATCAGTCCGCAGCTGGAAGTTCGGTATTGTGGACGCAATTGCCGGTACAAACTTCAGATACATTGAGTTTTGAATTTTGGCTGCGCGAAAATTTCAGCCCCTCAAGTTTGAATTTTGGCTGCTTTTATTTGTACGCTGACGCAACTGATCTTCCTAATGCGCCCAATGCACTTTATATAAGATTTGGAGAAAGTGGCTCGGCAGATGCCATTCGCTTGTTTAGCCGCGTTCAAGGCACAGACAGTTTGCTTGGCTCGGGGCCGCTCGGCGACATCGCAGCACCTTTTTCTAGAGCAATTAGATTTCTTTATACAAACGGCACCTTCCAACTTTGGTCAAGTTCGACAAGTACTGCAAGCCATGAACTGCTCTTTAACGGCGCTATAAATATTCCAAGCAATGCACCTTACGCAGGCCTCTATTTTGTTTACTCAGCTGCCAATGCCGACGCGTTTTATTTTGATGATTTTTATTTTGGGAAGGCGCTGAGTCATCAGAACGTAAATTTGATTTTAACAGAAATCATGGCTGACCCAGACACGCTCTTCGGCCTGCCTGCTTCAGAATATGTGGAGGTATTTAATGCCGGAACTGAGCTTGTGCAACTCAAAGGTTTAAAACTTCAAGACGGAAACTCAACTTGCACCCTGCCCTCATATTGGCTAGAACCCGAAGCTTATGTTGTGCTGGTTGGCACCAATCAAAGTAGTGGTTTTAACCTTGAGAACGCAATCGAAGTCAGTGCCTTTGTGAGTCTGAACAATTCCGGAGAATGGCTGCGTCTTTTGGATCAGGAAAATCTAATGATTGATGAGGTCAATTATAGCGCTAGTTGGTACCCAGATAGCCTGATACTGACTGACGGCATTAGTTTAGAAAGACGATCTTTATTAGACCCTTGTTCAAATGAAGATAACTGGAGCGCGTGTCAAGGTATTCTTGGTGGAACCCCTGGCCAATGTAATTCAATGAATGATACGCTGCCCGATGAGCATTTGCCAACTTTGATTGAAGCCGAGGTACTCGATGCTCATTATGTAGCGCTGGAATTTTCAGAACCGATTGATAGCCTGACACTAGTGAATGCAAATTTTATAATTGTACCTGATCTAGGTAGTTTTCAACGCTTGGTGTTTTCTTATGACAATTGTATCAACAGTGCACAATGCTTGCTTGTTTTCAGTCAGGAAATACCGAAGAGTACACCTTTCGAGATCCAAATTGAAAATATAGCAGATTGCTGGTTGAATTTCACAACGATGGCCACAAGCACGGTGCGCTACGAAGCGCCTTCGCTTGGTGAGCTCAAAATAAATGAACTGCTCTTTGATCCTCCAAATGAAGGCGAGGATTTTGTGGAGCTTTACAACAACAGTCAAAAATATTTAGAGCTGTCAGGCTGCGGTATTCATAATGGGCAAGATTCCATTTATTTAACGGCCTGCAAAATTTCACCTCAGCAATGCTTGGCCTTGAGTTCGGACACCCATTTTCTAACAGCATTCTACCCCTACGCACTTCAGGAAAATCTGAAAGAAATAAACTTGCCCTATTTCTACAATGACTCCGGATCTTGTGTGCTGTTCAATGACATAACTATACTTGATTCACTTCGCTACTCAGCAAGTTGGCATTTCCCCTTGCTTCCCGACTCAGAAGGATTCAGCTTAGAACGGCTCAATTTCAATGCGTCTACTCAGGATCCTGAAAATTGGTTTTCAGCCGCTGCAAGCTACGGTGGAGCTACACCCGGAAGGGCCAATTCACAGCAGAGTTCAGCAACTGCAACTGGTGCCTTAAGCTTGAGTTTTCCAGAACTGAGCCCTGATCTCGATGGTTACCATGATCAATTGGAAGTGACCTACGAAATGAATGCTGCAGCTTTGTTTGCGAGTGCAAGTATTTTTACGCTGGAAGGTCAAAAATTAAAGGATTTACTGATTAATGAAAGTATCGGGACAACTGGACAATTTTTCTGGGATGGCAGCACTCAGTTTGGCACTTTGGCGCCGAGCGGAATCTATGTCTTATACTTTCAAGCTTTTTCCACAAATCTTGGTGTATTTTTCGAAAAAAAAATCTTGTTCAGCTTGTGTTATAAAGCTTAAATTTGAACATGCCAAGTGCGTTCAATGCCATTGCTTTTTCACCGGGATCCAAAAATTGGATTGCCAAGTTTTTTGAACTTTATGAGCAAGGTATTTTCACCGTCGACCAAGAACTCATTGAGCAAGATGTAGAAAACTTAACGCATTTCATTTCACACCAGACTGGCCTTATCTACGGCACTCCTAAAAATTTTATTTTTTCTAACGCCCTAGACAAGAAACAAATGAACACCAATGAGCAGCTCAAATTACTGCTCTTTGAAACCCATTTATTCACGTACCTCAGAAAAAAACAACAGAAAATAGATCAGGCCGAATTCATAGATTCGCTCATTCAGTTTTACGATGGCACCCGACACTTGGGATTTTTAAAGCACCTTCAGCTCCGTTTACTCAAAGCGCCTTCGAGTAAATTAGAACTTATACTTGAATCCAGAGTAAAGATTAAAACAGCATTTTTTGGCGTTAACTTTTGGCTCAATCATTTGTCAAATGCTTTTATTTTCCTCGATGTTATTCTGTATCGAGCTTTTCTGGAAGGAAAACAACAAAAATTTGATGCCGCTTATCAAGGTGCTGCAATTTCCGTACTCAATGGTCTGCTCTACGCTGGTTTTATTGATCAGCAAATGGAAGAAAAGGAACAAAAAATCTTTAAGCATTTTTTGGCCTCCGCTGCCTTACCCCGTTCGATACTTGCAACCTATCAACAGCGAATTCAAATTGGCATTCCACTCAAATTGCTCAAACAAGAATTAGTCAAAGACCACTTGCTCAGTCAAATAACTTATGAATATGGGCATTTCTTAATTCAGGGAACGCATGAAATCAGTGAGTCCGAGCGTCAAAAACTGATGGAATTGGGCAAGGTGCTTGAAATGACTGAAACTCAAATGTTGGCTTCGGAAGAACTTTGTTCGGCATTTATCGCACAAAGCAGTGCAGAGCAACTTTTAGTTTACAAGCAATCGACAGAGTCCAGCTTTGCTTACAAAGAAACAAGTAAGCGCTGGCTAAAAATCATCGGAAGAAATAGAGACCGACTCATTTCAGAAATCAAAGAAAGTAAGGAGCTTATGGCCCTGCTTCAAAAATCTACCAAACAAGAACTCAGCCCTCAAGAAAAAGAACAAGTCAAAGAGCAAGTTTATGACATTCTGAAGTCTATGCCCTCTTTGGCGCTTTTTTTACTTCCAGGCGGAACACTTATTTTACCAATCGTCATGAAACTCGTGCCGGAACTCATCCCCTCTTCTTTTAAAATCAATGAAGTAGAGAAAAAACAACCTGAAAATGAATTGTAAAATCCATATCTATTTGCTCAATGATCTCTTTTCTCAAGAATTGGCCGATGCAGAGTTCAACGGAAAAGAATCAGCAGACAACCTCAGATACGAGTGGGAAGATGAACTTGAAATCAATACTGAAGTCAAGGAAGTTATAGAGTTGGCAGATACTAGCTACACATTAGCTGGTTATGACGAAAACGATGAAATGTTTGCCCATGAGATTCCAAATATGCATTTATTTGAAATTCATTCAGCTGATCACGCACCTACCTTCGTTGGAGCTTCAAAAAGCATTGTCGATCATTGTGAATTGACACAAGAACAAAATACCTACAAGATCTCTATCTTTTTGAAAGATTACGAACCAATGGCAAATCCCGTTCCAGGTATATTTATCGCCTCCAAATCTTTTCCTAAAGCGCTGATCCGATGATACTCCTTAAAAATATCATTTTACAATATGACAAGCCCATCCTAAAAGGCATCAATCTGCAAGTCAAACGCGGAGAAATATTAGGGCTTGTTGGAAAAAGTGGCGCCGGAAAATCATCGCTACTCAAAATTTGCGCAGGTCTTCTCGATGCTTCGGAAGGGGAAGTCCACATAGAAGGTAAAAAGCAAATGCCCGCCAGACACTTACTTGTTCCTGGCTACCCAAGCATTGCAATTGTGAATCAAGATTTCAAGCTTGACCCCTTTCATACAGTGGCCGAAAATATCAAAGAAGCCATTTTGCACTGGCCACTAGCCAAAAGAGACCAAAGGGTGCAAAAATTATTGCAGCTTTTTGGCCTCAAAGAAATTAGTCAAACCAAAGCGCACTTGATTTCTGGTGGCGAGCAGCAAAGAGTTGCTATTGCACGTGCCATTGCAGATCAACCCGCTTATCTTTTACTTGACGAGCCATTTGGCCACCTCGATGCCAATCTGAGACAAAGACTCAGTTCCTATTTAATGGACCTCAGAGATACAGAAGACACCGGGATAGTTTTGGTTTCTCACGAAGGCCAAGATGTTCTTGGGCTCTGTGATCATATTTGCATTTTACAAAACGGAAAAATTTCCAAAAAATACCTGCCAGAATCGCTTTATTACCGCTACAACGCACCTGAAAAAGCAAGGCTTTTTGGGCCTTTAAACACCATAAAGTTAGCCGATGGCTTAACGCATTTCAGACCCGATGAATTCCAACTGAGCTCGAAGGGTATTGCACTTCACTTCGAACGCGCCGTTTTTGTTGGTGGCTTTTACCACAATTATTTTCGGACGACTAATCAGGAACGCATTTTGCTTTATGCCTTTGAGCCTTTACAACAACTGAGTCATATTGAAATCAAAAGAAAATAAATCAATTAGAAAAATTGAAGTGCTTGCATTTTGGCAGGCCCTCAAAGATTATGTCCAACAAGGGGCTTTTCATCATGGAGCCGCACTGGCCTATTATACGCTTTTTGCTTTCATACCAATTCTATACTTAACCACCTCCATTTACGGTCGGATAATAGGCGCAAAAAACATGCGCGTCATTGTTACAGATTTATTACATGACGGTTTAGGCCTCACCGATTCAGAATCAATTTTACAACTCGTCGACACCATGTCTTTGGAAAAACCAAGTTTTTTTCTTGAGTTAGTCAGTATTGGTGTTTTACTTTATACCTGTTCCGCCTTTATGCTCTCCTTGAAGCGCAGCCTCAATGAGTTTTTTAATGTCACCAAGAAAAATAGACAAGAATCGAATCTATTTATGGAGCTCATTGGCTTTAGATTTGTGAGTGTCTTGATGCTGGCCGTCTTTGCCTTGGTTGTTATCTTGTTTTACTTTGCCCAAGTCTTCGTTTTTTCAGCACTAAATAGTTGGATACACTGGCACAACGGTTTCATCGATTTCTCTTTCAAATTGCTGCAAATCGGGCTCACCTTACTTTCCAATGTATTGATTTTCAGTTTGATTTTCAAATACATGCACGATGCAAAAGTCAGTTGGAAAGTAGCACTTAAGGGTGCCATTTTAACCGCTATTTTACTTTACTTCAGTCAATGGATACTCAGCTATTATTTGCAGCATTTCTTTATGCTCGGGCAACTAGGTATTGCTAATTCCATCTTTATGATGTTGGCTTGGGTGCACTATTCAGCACAAATCATTTTCTTGGGGGCAAAATTTACATATCAAGTAGGAAAAGCCACTGGTGACCGTATTTCATCTTGACAAGCTGGCTTACAAGAACGCTGGTGGCCTGCGGAATTCTAACTTCGCATCTCTGAAAATACTCGATGTATTTCGAATGGTTAAGAGAAAGCTCTTGTTGCCGCCAATGGGCACGTAATAAAAAGACAGCGCCCAACAATGCATATTTCTATTTAAAGAAAAGTAAGCATTGGTCAATCTTTTCTCTTGGACATTGAAATTCAAGTTTCCGGAAATATTCCAACGCTTGGTAAAACTGATGTCGCCACTCATGACCAGCGTCTGAACAAAATTCCAAGCGGCAGGATTTTCTAATGAAATTTCTTGATTGGCCTGTATGCTATATACATGTGAGAAATTGAGTTTCCACGGAATATCATAATAAATAGCCATTTCCGGATGTAGCGCATAATAATTGAAATCTGCATTCCAGTCTTGTTCATTAAAAAGGGCACTGTGATCTTGAAGTTTTTTGCGATCCTTTTTAGGTGCTAAAACCATCGTGGTCGTTAGGTTGGTGGTCGTTAGACGGCCTAATTGCTGACCCGTTTGCCAAGCATAATCTTTGACGGTTTGCCCGGTTGTATTCCAACCGTAGGGGCTCCAATTGGCATTCGAAACAAAATTAATCCAGTTGGCTGGGCTAATTCTTAGGTTCAAAGACAAGTTGGATAACTTCATGGTGTCTTTAGTGAAATCATAAAAACCAGTCACAGAAAACTGATCAATGAGGCGGATCTTTTTAAAACCAGTTACGGTATCTTGTGCGGACTTAAATTTAATTTCAGCTGTATTATTAATACCGAAAGTAAGTAAGGATGCTTCGCGGGTTGAACCTACACTATAAATACTATTTTCGAAAGGAGAATAGGTAATTGGTGTTTGATTGGGCCCTGCATTTACCGTAACTAACGGATTCCAACCAGGCGTGTATCTGTAACCAATATTTGGTGTAATGAGATGGCGTAGACGCGGCTGGTTTTTGCCTAAAAATTTATAGTAAGCATAAAGAACGGTGGTCGCACTCAAGTTAAAATTCATCTCGTGTGCTATTGCGAGTTGCTCAAGGGTATCAACTTGGGTTTTATTCGTGAGGGGGTTGTAACTCTTTTGTATTTGCTGAAAATTAATTTTGGTGCCGTAGCTTAAATTCGGGTTGATTTTTACCGCATTTTTAAAAAGTCCGGCACTCGTTTGAATGCTGATACCTTGACTAAAACCATTCATAAAACGCTGCCCAATAGCAACATAATTTGCTTGTGAAAGTAAACTATCTTGAAACTGCGCCCTGTTTTGCCCCTCAAAGTTGTATGTAAGACCTATGCGTTGAATGGTTTTTTTCCAGTTTTTATCAGCTGTTTCAAAAGCATTCTTGAAAGGAAAAACGCGGGTTACGTTGACGTTCATGACAGGGCTTAGCAAGGAAATCGTTTTGGCTTTCGAGTTTTGTCGCAAAGACATTTTTAAACCTGTGTTGATGGGTTTTCCAGGAAAATTTCTAGCCAAATTGATGTCAGAATTAAAACTGTTGTTAAAATATTCTGGGTTAATGGGGTCTAAAGAATTTTTGGAGTTGTTATCTGAAATAAAATTGACATTAGACGAAAAATCCCAGAACGGATTAGACTTTGGCGCCTTGCGATGCGACCAAACAACAGTAACTTTATTTTGCTTCAGATTGGTCGGAAATCCACTATTAAATTGCTGAAAGCCCAACGACAAACGCCCGTTGTAACCGTAGCGCTTGGCATAATCGAGGTCATTGCGCAGGCCCCATGAACCGCGGCTATATAAATTGGCATAAACTGAGGTTTGAAAACGCTCATTGATTGGGAAATACCACCCAAGATTTTGAAAGCCAAAGCCATAGGCCGAAAGCGGAATAAATTCAGGAAAAAGTAGCCCAGAGGTGCGTTCTTTTTGATTGGTTGGGATAAATGCAAAGGGCAAGCCAAGTGGAGTTGGAATACCCGATACATACAAATTCATGGGGCCGGTAACAATTCTTTCATTGGGCACCAAGACCCCTTTACTGAGTTGAAAGTGATAATGCGGTTCAGGTAGATCACAAGTGGTGAGAATGCCCTGTCTGAGATGTAATTCTTCATTAGACTGCCGCTTTGCTGTTCCCATTCGAAAATAAAACTCATCTTGTTTGATGGCCAAAGCCTTGATATAGGCTTTTTCTGTTCGGTAATTGAGCTTTAAAGATTCACAATTTATCGTTTCTGAACCTTCTGTGAGTTCTGGGAATTCAACTTGATTGCTGTCTTTGTCGAGGCGGTATCTGGCTTCAATTTGGCTTGAATCGAGGTCAATAAGAATGTAACCAGCCTTGATGGAAAATCCCTCACTTTCTACCTCTGCGGCACCGTACAGGTGAATACGGCGATTTTTTACATCGTGAAAAATTTTTTCAGAGGCCTTGTAAGTGACAATTTGATTGAGGCTTTCCCCACTCACAAAAAGGGTGTCTTGGGCCGTAACGAAACACAAAGGACACATTATTAACAATGTGACGAAGAAAAGTTGTGCGAAACGAAGTCGTTGACTCAAGAGTGGCTACTTAGATTTGTAATATGCAAGAAAAACACACAAAGCTACCAATTTTCAATGGCTTGCAAAAGAACGTTCTCAGACTGTTTTTATTGGTTGGGCTACTCTCCTTTTTTCAAGTTGCTGCCAGCGCGCAATCAGGTAAAATAAAAACGGTTGTTATCGATGCTGGTCACGGTGGTCATGATCCAGGTTGTCATGGGGCCAGTAACAACGAAAAAGAAGTTTGTTTATCCATGGCTTTGAAGCTTGGTAATTTAATCAAAGAGCGCTATCCGGATGTCAAAGTCATATACACCAGAACCACAGATGTTTTTGTCGAACTAGCGGAACGAGCAAACATAGCTAACCGCAACAATGCAGACCTTTTTATTTGTATTCATGCCAATGCCGGAAGCACAACTGCTTATGGATCTGAAACTTATGTGCTTGGTTTACACCGAACAGACGCACAACAAAAAGTAGCAGAACGAGAAAATGCGAGTATTTCCCTCGAGGATGACAAAGGTGCCAAATACCGTTCCTATGACCTCACACCAGATGGGATCATCGCTCTACAATTTCAATTAGCGGTGTTTCATCGACAATCTATATTGTTCGCAGAAATGATTCAAAAAGAATTCAAGCGCATTGGTCGCTATGACCGTGGTGTAAAGCAAGCTGGTTTTTTAGTGCTGTATAAAACCACAATGCCGAGTGTTTTAATTGAAACTGCTTTTTTACCAAACCCAACCGAAGAACGATTAATTGGCAGTGCTGAAGGGCAACAAAAAATGGCTCAAGCCATGTTTCAGGCCTTTGTCAACTTTAAAAATGCAACTGAAGGAAAGTCTGCCGCGACCGGCACTATTGAGCAAAAGCCAGTTGAAAACAAACCAGTCGAAAGCAAACCTATCGAAAGTAAGCCTACTGAAAATAAACCCACAGAAACCAAAGAGCCACTCGCAGGAAATACGGACAACAAGCCAAATATTTCAAATGAATCTGGTCTAGTTTTTAGAGTGCAAATTGAAACCTCAACACAAGTGCTTCCAAAAAATTCTAGCCGCTTTAAAGGCTTGGAAGTATTTGAATATCAAGATAATACACTTTACAAATACTGTACAGGCACCTTCCCTAACGACCTTCAAGGTGCAAAAAATTACAAAAACGAGTTGATTGAAAAAGGTTTCGAGCACGCTTTTGTTGTGGCTTTCCTCAATGGAGAGCGCATCAGTATTGAAAAAGCGATTAAATTAGCAGAAAAAAAGTAGCTTGAAATTTTCAAAAGAAATAAAGGCAGCGCTCATCGCTATACTTGCTATTGTCATCCTAATTGCGGGTGTCAATTTCCTCAAAGGAAATAGTTTCTTTGGTGGCGATGACGTCTACACTGCTTATTTTCCAAATTCTGGGCAATTAATGGTCTCTTCTAACGTCACGCTCAATGGCGTAGAAATTGGAAAAGTTTTAAGCATTGAATCAAATCCAAGCGGTGATTCCTTACACCGTGTGAAGCTATCATTTAATATACACAATCCAGATATTCGCTTGCCAAAAGGCACTATCGTTGAAATCGGGGCCCTCGATTTTTTCAGTAAGGCACTCATTGTTCACCTTCCTTTAGCGGGCAATGGTCAATTTTACAAAGTGGGGTCCACCATACCAGGGCGCTTATCTGTAGATATGGTCTCGCAAGTTAAAGCCTATGCCGATCCAATTTCTCAAAAACTTCAAACCATGATGCTGTCTATTGATCACATGGTGGAGTCTTTGTCGTCTTTTTGGGATACTACGGCTACCTCTGAATTGGAGGGCAGCCTCAAACAAGTCAAGTTAACCATTAAAAAATTGGGCCGTGTTGCCGATGAACTTCAAGGTTTTGTTGCAGCAGAAAGGGCGCAGTTTGGTAAAATCATGGATAACGTTGAGGCCATCACCCTTAACCTCAAACGCAGTAATGACCAAATTACTGGTATCATCGGAAATACTAGAAAAATCACTGATGACCTTGTTACCGCTGATTTCAAAGGGACCATCCTAGACGCCCAAACCACATTGAAAAAATTCAATATGGTACTTGCCGAGGTCGAGAAAGGTCAAGGCACCCTAGGCAAACTCATCCACGACGAAAAACTTTATACAGAGCTTGTGAATACCAACAACGACCTTCAAAATTTAGTCACAGATCTTCAAGCGCACCCTGAGCGCTATGTGCATTTGTCGCTAATTGGAGGGAAATCTAAAGGCCTACAACTTTCAAAGAAAAACGAAGACAAGCTTCAAAAAATGCTCGACAGCTTGCCTGAATAATCGATCATCATGCAACAACTACTCTTTGGCGTTCTTACGCTCTTCAGCTTTGGTTTTTTTGCGTTCAACCTGCGTAAAATTGCTCAAAACATTCATTTAGGCCAGGCCCTAGACCGCTCAGATAACAAAGCCGAGCGCTGGCGCACCATGTTGCTAGTAGCTCTTGGGCAAAAGAAAATGTTCAGCCGCCCAATTCCAGCTTTGCTGCATTTAGCGCTCTATGCCGCTTTTGTCATTACGCAAATTGAACTGATCGAGATTTTAGTCGACGGACTCAGCGGCTCTCATCGTTTTTTCCAAGATAGCTTAGGTGGTTTTTACACCTTCATGATCAGCTTCATAGAAGTGCTTTCAGTTCTAGCTTTCATTGGCACGCTGGCCTTTTTAGCGCGTCGAAACATGCTCAAGCTGCCGCGCCTCAATATGAAAGAATTAGCGGGCTGGCCTACGCAAGATGCCAACCTCATCCTAATTATGGAAATTGTGCTCATCGCTTGTATCTTCACTATGAATGGCGCCGATGAAGCAGCGCTTCAATTAAAAGGCAACGGTGGGAATGGATTTCTGATCAGTTCAATTGTTGGTCCTTTGTTTTTTGGATCTATCCAAGATTTACACACATTACACCTGCTTGAACAAGTGGGTTGGTGGGGACACATCATCATGGTTTATACCTTCATGAACTACCTTCCTTATTCGAAGCACCTCCACATTTTCATGGCTTTCCCAAATACTTATTATTCCAAACTCGAGCCCAAAGGACAGTTTACCAACATGCAAAGTGTGACCAACGAAGTCAAACTCATGCTTGACCCAAATGCTGATCCATATGCAGCAGCTCCTTCAGATGCAGCTCCTGCTCGTTTTGGTGCCAAAGATGTCACCGACCTTACCTGGAAAAACCTCATGGATGCCTACAGCTGTACTGAGTGCGGACGCTGTACATCAGCTTGCCCCGCTAACACAACCGGCAAATTACTTTCACCACGTAAAATCATGATGGATACGCGTGATCGCATGGTAGAACTCGGAGATTTCAAACGAAAAAATGGCCAAGACGCCGAAGATGGCAAAAGTTTACTTGGGTCATATATTACCGAAGAAGAACTTTGGGCTTGTACAAGCTGTAACGCTTGTGTACTAGAGTGCCCGGTCAATATTGACCCACTCTCCATTATTATCGATCTACGTCGCTTCCTCGTTATGGAAGAGTCAAAAGTACCAACAGAATTAACCGGAATGCTCACCAATATTGAAAACAACGGTGCACCTTGGCAGTTTGCTGCCACAGAGCGCTTAAATTGGGCAAACGAAGATTAAGCAAATCATAAGCAGATGAGTCTACAAGTACGTACAATGGCCGACATGATGGCCACAGGAGAAACGCCAGAAATATTATTTTGGGTAGGTTGTGCCGGTTCTTTCGATGACCGTGCCAAAAAAATCACCAAGGCGCTCGTCAAGATTTTAAACCATTGCAATGTGAATTTCGCGGTGCTAGGTAGTGAAGAAAGCTGTACCGGAGATCCTGCCAAACGAGCTGGTAATGAATTTACTTTTCAGATGCAGGCACTCATGAATATTGAGTTACTCAATGGTTATGAGGTCAAAAAAATTGTGACCGCTTGCCCGCATTGTTTCAATACACTCAAAAACGAATATCCTGGCTTAGGCGGAACCTATGAGGTCATTCACCACACACAACTGATCCAAGACCTCATCAATACAGGCAAACTCACCTTAGCTGATAACGGCACTTTCAAAGGCAAGAAAATCACTTTCCACGATCCTTGTTATTTAGGCCGAGCCAATGATGTTTACGAAGCGCCAAGAGCATTAATAGAAAAACTAGACGCTGCCTTAGTAGAAATGAAACGCTGCAAAACCAATGGGCTTTGCTGTGGTGCAGGTGGCGCTCAGATGTTCAAAGAAGCTGAAAAAGGCAACAAAGAAATCAATATTGAACGTACCGAAGATGCCCTAGAAACAAAAGCTGGCATCATTGCAACAGGTTGTCCGTTTTGCAATACCATGATGACAGACGGCGTGAAGCATTTCGAAAAAGAAGAAGATATCAAAGTACTCGATATTGCAGAACTAATAGCCAATGCCGCAGACCTATAATTTACCCGCTCAGTTTGATGCAAATTGTCGTGTTTGGGTTTTTATCTCAAACAGAAAGCTCAGTGCTACCGAAAGTGCTTGGGCCAAGGAGCAGTTGCAGCAATTTACAGCTACTTGGCAAACACATGGCCAAACCATGAACGCTACAGGTTTTGTATTTGAAGACTTGGCTTTGGTGCTTGTGGCCAATGAAGAAGGCGTGAAGGCTTCTGGTTGTTCCATGGATAAAATCAATCATCAAGTAAAGCGGATTTCAGAAGAAATTGGCATCAATTGCTTGGATCGTATGAATACGCTGGTTCTCGATCAAAATGAATGGATTATAGCGCGTTACGACGCCAATGAGCAAAGACGCTGCATAACAGCTGCTACACAAGTTCTCGGAGCCATCATTGGTTAAGGGGTTTTTTCGCTTCTCAACTTTTTCCAGGCCTCATAGACCCATCTACCCCAAACTATTGTCAAAATAGGAAAAACAAGCACAACAAGCTTGTTAAACTGCCAGGCTGCTTGAAACTCACAATGCACAAGGTGTTGCACAGCACGCGTGATTCCGCAAGCAAAGCATTCTTGATCCAATAACAAAACAGACAGGCACAATGACTGCCCTTTATCAAAGAAAGAGGCGGGCAGACTCACCAATATGAATGGAATAGTCAATAGCCCGCCTAAACGAATTTTGAGAAATATTTTATGCGTAGCGGCCAACGATAATCAAGGCATGAATGATACCAGGGAAGCCACATAAAAGGGTCCACAAAACATTGTAAATAATGATTTCAGTGTCCCAGTCCGTTGCTAAACCGACAGCTATAGGAGGAAAAATAAAACACAAAATAAACAAAACAATCATGGGAATGTAATCCTTTGAATTTTCAGATGTTTTATTTAAAAGCTGCGTCAAACGCTGCGCCTTTTTGTGATCAACTTTAACCGCATGATAGGCTGCTTTTGAGCTGCTTTCTTTTACAAAATGTTGTTGAACTACAGCCGCCAACTGTTGTTTTTCAGTTGAGCTTTGGTTAACAACAAATTCTTGAGAGGTAGTGTTGAGCTTGTATCCTTGTAAAGGATGCGTTGAGATTTGTGCATCAGTTGAAAGTGATACCCTGGCTGAATTCTTTCCTTCATTCATTGATTTTTCCACTTGAGGGCTCGTAGCAGAAATTTCCTCATTAGCAACTTGTTCTGGTTGTTGATTTTTAACTTTTAAAGAAGTATGCCATTGGATATTATAGCCATTTCGATAGACACGTTTCTCTATGGTACAGGCACCAAGTAGAAGCAGGGAAACGAGAGAGAGTAAGGTAAATTTTTTCATCGTTTAAAAATGTTTTGAGGTTGATACCCAAATATAGTTATTTACTGCTATCAAATTTTAGCTAAAAAGAAACATGTAAACCTTTCTTTCATTTAATACCCACCCATTCCACCGGCAACCTGTTCAATAGGATGCCAGGTCGTTTTAATTTCTTGAAAATCTGTGATGTATTGCATTCCTTGGGAACTTGCTGCTGAAAAATCCTCGGCTTGCAAAATACAGCGCTTGAGATTGTCTATCGCTGACTCTTGTGCAGTAACAATGAGTTCGGTAGGTATTTTTGCCAAGCAAAGGGCATTGACGTCCATGTGCCCAGCTAGCGTGGGTAACATCTCGGCTACATTACCTGTTAAGATATTTACCACTCCTCCTGGTACATCAGAAGTGGCCAATACTTCACCTAAAGTGATGGCACAAAGTGGTTTTGTTGAGTTGGCGATGAGTACAGCTGTGTTTCCACCAACTATTATGGGCAAGAGTTGAGAAATAAGACCACTCAAAGCAGTTTGCTGACAAGCAACGAGGCCAACAACTCCCATTGGTTCGGGTACTGAAAAATTAAAATGCGAAGAAGCAACCGGATTCACACTAGAACTGAGGGCTTGGAATTTATCGGCCCAACCCGCATAGTAAACGCAACGGTCAATAGCAATTTGCACTTCTTGCGTTGCCTCTTCAACAGAAGCCCCTAAACTGCAAATCTCTTCGATGAATTGTGCTTTTCTTCCTTCTAGTACTTCTGCAAT
>JACCDN010476254.1_pt1 | contig 17655 bp, 20 predicted proteins | sample 7441691 | NCBI WGS metagenome assembly JACCDN01 (sample SAMN15323439, study PRJNA562643) | freshwater metagenome | isolation source: river surface water | place: USA:Blue River Watershed | collected 2017-08-16
GCACAAAGCCCTTTGCTATCTCGCATGTATAGCAAAAAGCTCAGCAGCTCAAGTGAGTTAGAAACTTTATCAGAATTAACGACTTTGGATTTAGCTGATGCTACCACCGGGGCAAAACTTGGTGGACCGTGATTTCTCTAGAAATTATAATATTATTAAGATTTTTTAATACGAAAAAATAAATACCCAGCATTCATAGTTAAGATACACTAATTTTTTTCATGCTATATTAATTAAGATACTATAAGTTGGAAATATAATATGTACAATGGCTCGGCTCTTGTCTAGCATAGGTCATTTGATTTTTTGTTGGATGCAAAAGTATTTGATTAAATTAAAATAGGTATATTATGGATGAACTTCGAAAACTATTAAAAGAAAACCATTTTATTTTTAATGATGATGGTGTATTAAAATATATCGGAAAAAAGACCTTAAATACTACGAGTGATCTTCAAACATTTTCGAGAATCATCGAGTTACTTAAAAACCTAGGCCTAGCTGATAAAGTAACCGCTATACAGATTAGAAATTACAATTTGTCTGGGGATAAGCAACTTGATTTTTCCAGCTTTATTAATCTTAAGAAACTTAAACTGTATAATACTGAATTATCTGTGCCTCCAATTATCACAAACTGCGAAAAACTTGAAGAAGTAGATCTCACAGCAAATAAATTACCAAACGAGAGTTTGATACATCTTAGATTAATGGGTAATAAAATAACTGGTAAAGCTCCATATATATTGACAGATTTTCCACGAGATGAAGAATTTTCCAACAATATAAAAGATTTTATGCCTCAGGAATTACTCAGCGCATTTGTGGATGCTATGAATAATATGACTAAACTTAGCAACCTTATGTTTCCAAAAAAAGTTGATGAATCATCCACTAGACAAGGATTCTCAATATGGACTCCATCAGCAATAGGGAGCGGCCTAGCGAATTCCAATTATACAATAGATGAATCGCAAATAAACAAAGAATTTCTTAATTTATCTATCGTTATCCACGAAATATGCTTAACTTTTATGGAGCAAATTAAAAACTCAGATCGCCGAGAATCTTGGCAAGATTTCATCGATAAACGTGCTGATCCATTATCATATTCACAAATGCAAGCTCTACTATATTGCGCCAAATTTTACGATTATTGTGTAGAGCCTGACCAAGTAGAGCAATTAAATGACCTTGTTGAAGAATATAACGAAGATTTTTTAGCTTCTAACGAAGTATGGTTACCGAATTTATCATTTTTAAGTGAAACCATGCCGTCCCAATCTGCAATAGGTAAAGCCAGAGAACAAGAGGAGCACGCATTTCCTAAAGGGCTTTTATTGCCTATGCAATATGAGTTCTGGCAAGAGGATGGAGAAACTGATCTCAGCTACTGGAGTACCAAGACAAAGAAAGAGAATAAAGCTCGTCCTACAGATGTAAGCTACCAGATAACAGCTAATTCTATATCTAATAATAATGCTAGTAAATCTAGCAACCGTAGCGAAGTTTGTGAGGACGGTGATTATATTTATGCTGTAACTTTAAATGGCGGGCTTATTTTGGAAAAAAACATATATGACCATCATCATTCTCAATTTAGGGGAGGCCAATACGTTGTTTGTGCTGGTCACTTAAAGATCAATGATGGTAAAATTACCGATATGGATAATAACTCTGGTCATATGTGTCCAACAGAAGTGCATTTAATGTGTGCAGCAATATATTTGCATAACAAAGGACTTCTAGATGAAAACTGTAATCTACATACTGTAGAGACAGATGAAAAAGGTAAAACTACGGTTGTACCCAAGTTTACAGTAAAAGAATTAATTGCCAGCAAAGATGAAATATTTAACAATTTACCCGGAATTTTAAGCTGGGTTTATAGCACTTTGGGTATGCCACCTTTATCCAAACGTGGAAAAAACTATGACCTTTAACTAGAATAAGTACATTTCTCCGATTTTTGCAGTTATTCAACAAAATTATTTGCAACTGCCCCAGGAGTGCCCTTTTGACATTTCTAACTTATTGAAAACTCATCTGGAAACATGGTGGGCCGTGAGGGATTCGAACCTTCGACCAAAGGATTAAAAGTCCTCTGCTCTACCGACTGAGCTAACGGCCCTTAGCAATAAGGCTGAAATTATACCCGATTGGTCCGCAAGGTCAAGCCCAAAACGCGGATATTTAATATCCACCGCTTCTAATGCTAGAATATAAAAAACTAGCAGAACCATAATAAGGAAATAAAAGTGGGCAATACAAACTCATCGCCAGTGGTCCAGCCAAAAACTATAGCTAAAAATCAGTTATCCACTGAAATTATTGTTAAGCCTAATGAAGCTCTAAAAAGCATGCTCAATCAACATTTAAAACATAAGTTAAATCCTGCTGGACAACTGTTTGCATATCGTAAATTAAATGCACAAACAGAATCTGGTAAGAATCACGACGCCGACGTTGTATACTCAATATCGCGCGTGGATAACAGCAGAATTAAATTATGGATACGTAAGCCTTTATACCACGCAAAATTTCCAGCTATTGATTACACTTTGGGTTCCGCTGCACGTGAAGTATTTTTTGGCAGTATCGCAGTAAAGCTATTTGGTAAAACCAGGGCTGCAAAGACCAAATTTAACTTAAACAGCAAAGGCGCTATTTCGCGCATAGTTGGTGATAATGAACAGCTGGTCTTAGATTTAGACAATTACCTGCGCCGCAATAAAATAAAATTTAGCCAAGAGGCACAAACCTGGTTAGTACGCACCATAATTTTTGCCTTAATTATTGGCGACCGCGATATTAGAACGACAAACTTTATTGTCGGCTTCGCAGATGCGCAAACAGACTCGCCAGCTAAATTTGTTTATAAGATTGACCACGAATATACTTTTTGTTTAGATGATCGGAGAAGACCGAGCTTGCATAGTTTAATGTCGGAGATCTTAAAAAAACCAGAGATTTTGATCCATTTATTGTTCTGCAATAACTATCATTGGAATCTTACTCATGGCGTTGAATTCTCCAACGTTAACAATGCATTAAGATATTACATAAATACCATAGGGCAAAATATAACTAGTGAGTTAGTCTTAACTGAGCTAAAAGACCTGTATTCAAGATTATCAGCCGATAATTTTGAGCTATGTAATCAAGTCATGAGTGATATTAAAATCAGGTTTGAAACTAGAAAAAATATTTATACAAAACAAGAATTAACAGGAATCATATACCCCAAGATAGAAGTAGCTTACAATAATTTGCAAAATAACCTAAGCAGCTTAAAACCGCTGATAAATTAAGCTATAACTAACGACCCGGCTCATCACCCCAAATGTACTTGTGTAACTGAATCTGGAAACGCACTGGTAATTGTTCCTGGATGATCCAATCTGCTAGTTCGCGATTAGTTAGCTGTTGATAGCTAGGCGAAAATAATACTTCGCATTTAGCTGCGAGATCGTACTCTAACAGTATAGCCTTGCTCCAATCAAAGTCGGCACGATCACAAATGACAAATTTAATTTGATCATGCGGCGTAATATACTGAATATTAGAATATAAATTACGACTTGACTCACCGGAAGCGGGAGTTTTTAAATCTACAACTTTCATCACGCGCGGATCAACTGGCGCAACATCTATGGCGCCACTAGTTTCTAATGACACGTTATAACCTAAATCACATAATTCGCTTAACAACGGTATGCAACCTGGCTGCGACAGCGGCTCACCGCCAGTAACACAAACATTACGTGCGTAATAACCAGCTACTTTGGCTAATATCTCACCACGTGACATTATAGTTCCACCCTTAAATGCATAGGCAGTATCACAATACTGACAACGCAACGGGCAACCGGTTAAGCGGATAAAAGTAGTCGGTAAACCAACCGTTTTGGTTTCACCTTGTAAGGAAAGAAAAATTTCCGTGATCCGGATATTATCAATATTTATATTTGACATGTTATTATTCTGTTATTGTCTGGTCTAATTGTAATTCTTGTTGCACTGCTTGTTCTTGTTGTTCTGCCACTTGATCTATTATGTCTTTAATTTCTGAGGCTGGTTGCGGCGCGGTAGTAAGCACCGGATCAGCAATTATTTCGGTCTTAATATTAGTATTGCCACCTAAGCGACTATCTAAATTAGTAAATATTTTATCTTGTTTCAAGCTCAACAGCTGTAGATTATGTTGCTGCTCTTCGATTTTACCACGCAACTCTTGCACCTCTAGCTGCAAGGCATCAAGTTGCTTTAATAATTCGCCATTTACTTGGCTATCAACAATATTTTCGATTCTCTCTAAACGCATATCCAGCGATGACCTTGCCCAACTATAAGTGGGCAAAGTCACACCAACCACGACGGCACTTATCGCCAACCATGATTTAGTAAATCGCATTAGTTAACATCCTCGTATTCTAATACTGCACGACGATTTTGCGCCCATGCTTGTTCATTGCTCGCAGTATCCATTGGCTGTTCTTTGCCATAGCTAACGACTACTAATTTGTCTGTTGCCACGCCCAAAGATTCAATGTAACGCGCTACTGCTTTAGCTCTACGTTCACCTAGAGCAATATTGTACTCACGACTACCGCGTTCGTCAGTGTGTCCAGCAACACGCAATTTTAATTTGCCATGATCTAATAAATATTTAGCATGTACTTTTAATAAACGCAGATCGCTGTTGGTGAGTTCGCTGCTATCGAAAGCAAAGTAGACGATCTTTTTATTTAATAATCCTAACTCTTCTTCCGCGCTTATGTGTTCGCCATAAAAACCAGATACTGATTTAATCCCAGCGCTGCTATCTTCCATCGGATCATTAGCACCACTTTTAGCGCCACAACCTACCAAACCCATTGTCACGCCAACAACTACTGCTAACGTAGCAAATTTATTCACTAACATCTTCTTTCTCCTTATAACGAACTAACTCTACTGCCAATCTTCCAACAAAAACGGCGACCACGAAGGCTCCTTAACATTGCTGTCTTGAACCGGCAACCGCATTCTAAATCTACCGTCTAGGGTAACAGCACCTAGTACAGTTTGACTAGTTTCACGCATACCATACAGTATCATCATACCATTTGGCGCCAGCGTAGGCGACTCATCTAATCTGGCATTAGTTATTGATTTGACTTTACCAGTACTTAGGTCTTGCACCGCTATATTATACGCACCCTTTTCACTTTGATGTAGCATAATTAACTTCTTGCCATCCGGAGTGAGTGACGGAGTAGCATTATAATCGCCATTAAAAGTAAGTCGTTGTACTTCGCCGTTATGCAATGCTACTTGGTAAATTTGTGGTTTACCGCCGCGATTGGATGTAAATAATATCGAGTTACCCTGCGGATGCCAATATGGTTCAGTATTAATTGACATGCCGGTAGTCAATTGTCGCAACTGTTTAGAAGCTAAATCTAGTACATATATATTTGGTGACCCATCTTTAGATAAAACTAACGCTAACTTATTGCCATCTGGCGACCAAGCAGGCGCACCGTTAATTCCTGGGAAACGACTAATCTGCTCGATTTCACCATTAATCAAAGTAACAACGTTTACCGAAGAGCGATGACCACGAAATGACACAAAGGCAATCTTCTTGCCATCCGGCGACCAACGTGGTGACATTAACGGATACGTTGTAGAAACAACTGGTTTGTCATTAAAACCATCCGCATCCGCGACAGTGAGAGTATGGATAGTTTCATCTTTATAGCGATCCATAGTTATATAAGCAATCCGCGTGGAGAAAAAACCCCGGATGCCGGTAATTTTTTTAAAGATCATATCGCTAATATAATGTGCCAAGGCGCGAAATTGTTCTGGGTATTTATCTTTAAAACGGATATTAATTAGCGGCTGCTGATTGTCTTTATAAATGTCAATTAATTGGAAATTAACATCGTAGGCACCATCGCCTTTACTAATAATTTTACCTAATACTAAATTCGCCGCACCTAAATTTTTCCAATAGCCGCGATTTACCTCGTTACTATCTTTAGGTTTTTGATCGACATGCTGTACATTTAAACTATGAAAATGACCACTATTATGTAAATCATTACTTATTATTGCCGCCAAATCTTCCACTTCTACCATATCGTCAATTGGATTGGCGGAAGAGACCGTTGTAAAAGGCATTACAGCAATCGGGATCCCAACGTTTTGTCCACCAGTAATCTCGATGTACAATTGCTTAGCGCCACTGTTAAAACAAGTGAGTGTCAGCAAAGCCAGTAATAATATTTTTTTGATTTTAAATTTAATTTTAAGCATCGGCAGCTTGTTCCCCATTTCTAAAAGATAACACTATATCGCGTAATTGATTGTACAGTTCATGATCTTCTGGCATTGGAAACGGCGCGGCTTTATATACCGCTGAAATTTGTAACTCATCATATGCCGGATTGCCACTAGGTTCTGCTATATTGACACTTAAGATCGAGCCATCCGGTAATAACTGAATCCGCACCGCACAGCGTATATCTTTAGGAAATACCGACGAGATAATACGGTTGTCTTCAATAGCCGTTCTAAATTCTATTTTATATTTTTCTAATTCGGTAGCTATAAAAGCGTTATGCTCCGCCTGCAGTTTATCGCGCTGGGCTTTTAAACCTGCAGCTTGCTTAGCTAAATTTTGTTTTTTTAACTCAGCTTGTTTCTGAGCCTGCAGTTTTTTCTCGAAATTTATTTTTTCTTGTTGGGCTTTTTCTTGCGCGGCTTTTTTAGCCGCCAGTTCCATTTTGGCTTTTTGCACTTTAGCTAATTCCGCGGCTTTCTTAGCCTGCTCAGCTGCGACCTTTAAGCTTTCGAGTTTTTGTTGTTGTTCTATTATCGCTTGTTGTTTAAGCTTCTCTTCTAAAGCTTGACGCTGGAAAGCTTGATCGATAGATCGCTTATCTACTACCCCAGCTTTAATAATCTTGGGATTAGGGTTTTTCAATAAATTAACCATAATCGGCTGACTAGTGTTGGTTTTTGCTAGATTAGTTAATAAAAAACCAAACACTAGCACATGCATCGCTAACGACAACAATAAGCTGGGCGTAAATCTAAATGGCGATCGCAAGCTACTCAATCTTTACTTTACCCCGTCAAGTTGCTAGTTTCTAAACCAATATTTGGCACCCCAGCCTGTTGCAATAATACCATTGCTTCCATCACAGTATTATACGTTACGCGTTTATCAGCCTTAACGATAACCTGGCGTTTTGGCTCACGTGCAATCGCCGCCATAACTTCAGATTGTAATTTAAACGCGGCAATCGGACTTTGCGGAACTGGGCTTATGTTTAAGAATAATTCGCCTTTTAGGTTCACACTAACAATAATTGGCAACGGCACATCTTTACTCAAAGGCTTAGCACTAGCGGTCGGCAAATCTACATCTACGCCTTGATTAATCATCGGCGCGGTAACCATAAAAATTACCAATAGTACTAACATCACATCCACATACGGTACTACGTTAATTTCAGCTATCGAACGACGCCGTTGACCGCGATTACTAATATTCATCATGCCGATCCTCAACGACTAAAGTACGGCGTTGCATAATGCCCAAAAATTCTTCGACGAAAGTACGATATTTTAACGAGATACCGTCGACCCGATTTATATAACGATTGTAAGCAATACCAGCTGGAATTGCGGCTACTAAACCCATAGCGGTAGCAATTAATGCTTCCGATATGCCTGGTGCCACCATCGCCAGAGTTGCTTGTTGTACTGTGCCTAATTGACGAAACGAATGCATAATTCCCCATACGGTACCAAATAACCCAATGTACGGACTCATGGACTGGACGGTGGCTAAAAACGGCAAATTACTTTCCAACCGTGATTCTTCGTTAGCTAAACTAACCCGCATAGCTCTTTGAATAACTTCCATGTATATTTCTGGTTGGCTCGAGTTCTGTTTTTTGAGACGAATATATTCTTTGAAACCAGCAACAAAAATAGCTTCTAACCCGGATAATTTTCGCTCACGGCTAGATAATTTTTGATACAATTTATTTAAATCCACCCCAGACCAGAAGGCAGATTCAAAATCGTCAGCTGCAGATCTACTAGTGCGTAAATATTTACCTTGCTGAAAAATAATTGACCATGAGTAAACCGAGGCAGCTAGTAACAACAACATAACCAGCTTGACTAAAGTACTAGCATTTAACAATAAACTTAGCAATGACATATCAGCAGTCATTCGATGATCTCCATTAAGTAGCCGATTTTCGTAACTATAATATAGTATCTAAATTATAGTGTGAGTTCAAACCCAAAATGCTGCCTAGCCTTGTCGGTTACCACTCGTCCGCGTGGAGTGCGCATCAGAAATCCCTGCTGAATTAGGTAGGGCTCTAACACGTCTTCAATAGTACCACGTTCTTCACTAATCGCTGCGGCTAAACTATCGATACCTACTGGCCCGCCAGCAAATTTTTCGATCACTGCCAGTAATAAACTGCGATCCATATCGTCAAAGCCAGCTTTGTCTACACCTAAAGCTGTAAGCGCATAATCTGCTACCGCTCGATCAATATGTTGATCCGTGCGCACTTGCGCGTAATCGCGCACTCTGCGTAATAAGCGATTGGCGATCCGCGGCGTACCGCGCGAACGCATGGCTATTTCTAGCGCTGCATCTAAATCAATACTGACATTAAATATTTTGGCACTACGTAGAATAATTTGCTGTAACTCGGCGTCAGAATAAAATTCTAAACGCTGCACAATACCAAAGCGATCGCGTAACGGCGAGGTTAACAATCCAGCACGGGTAGTGGCGCCAACTAAAGTAAACGGCGGTAAATCTAATTTTATTGATCTAGCAGATGGCCCCTCGCCGATCATAATATCTAACTGACGATCTTCCATTGCTGGATATAAAATTTCTTCGACTACCGGACTTAAACGATGTATCTCATCAATAAATAACACATCTCCAGGTTCTAAATTAGTTAACAGCGCGGCCAGATCACCAGCTTTATCTAATACTGGCCCCGAAGTCTGACGCAAAGATACGCGCATTTCTTGGGCAATAATATGCGCTAAAGTAGTCTTACCTAAACCTGGTGGGCCAAATATTAACACGTGATCTAATGGCTCGCTGCGCTGTTGCGCAGCGGTAATAAAAATGCTCATTTGTTCACGGACTTTTTGTTGGCCAATATAGTCATCTAATTGTTTGGGACGAATCGAATTATAAAATTCTTCGTCGCTTAATTGTGCCACTGCACTAGTTAATTTATCTTCTTCGATCATAACTGGGCCCTATCTAGCAATAGACTGTAAAGCTAAACGAATTAAAGTTTCACTATCTGCGTCATCAACTAATACTTTACGAATTGTAGTTTGTGCATCTTGCGGTTTATAACCCAACGCAATTAACGCACTAACTGCATCTTGCTGCGCATGATTGCCAGCTGTTAACAATATCTGGTTAAAGCTATCTGGCGCCAAACTAGTTTTACTATCTAGTTTGTCTTGCATTTCGACGATTAAGCGCTCCGCAGTTTTTTTACCTACTCCAGGAATTTTAACTAAACGACTAATGTCACGATCGGCAATACACTGCAGAAAACTTACCACATCCATGCCGGATAATATGGCTAAAGCTAGTTTCGGACCAACACCAGAAATTTTTATTAACTCACGAAATAAAATTCGTTCGCGTTCGTTGGCGAAACCATATAACAATTGCGCGTCTTCACGCACCACAAAATGTGTATGCAATTTAACTTCGGCACCAATTGCTGGCAGCGCATAAATAGTATTCATCGAAGCTTGAATTTCATAACCTATACCATGCACTTCGATTAATAAAAACGGCGGTTTTTTTTCGGCTAAGATGCCACGTATTTGACCAATCATGCTAGCTCCCTGCGAATATTATTGCCATGACACAAAGCAATTGCTAAAGCGTCCGCAGAATCTATCGTCGGTAACGCATTTAAATTTAAAATTGTTTTGACCATTTGTTGCACTTGAAACTTGTCAGCGTTGCCGTAGCCAACTATTGCTTGTTTGACTTCACGCGCGGCATATTCAGCAATCAGCAAATCTTGACAGGCGGCAGCAGCAATAGCTACCCCACGTGCTTGCCCTAGTTTCAAAGCACTAGCGACATTTTTGTCGACAAAAACTTTTTCGATAGCTACTTGCTGCGGCGCATGTTGATTAATAATCTCAGTTAGATCTAAAAAAATTTGTTTTAAGCGTAACGCCCAGTCTAATTTGCCTAGTTTAATACAACCGCTAGTAACATAACTGGACTTACCAGCTATATGGCTAATAATCCCATAGCCCATGGTTACCGAACCAGGATCTATCCCTAGTATTAACATAGATCTTACACATCCAGTTATTTTTGATCCATTGCCTCTTGTGCAAAATCAGCGTTAGTATAAACCGCTTGCACATCATCCAAATCTTCTAACATATCAATCAGCTTAATGGCTGTTTCAGATAGTGCCTCATCTAGACTAACTTCCGTAGTTGCTACCATTGAGACTTCAGCAAAACTTATCTCAAAACCAGCTGTTTCTAGAGCAGCTTTTACCGCGGCAAATTTTTCCGGCGCAGTTTCTATCGCAATACTGCCGTCGTCTTCAGTATCTACTTCATCAGCCCCAGCTTCAATCGCGATTTCAATTATTTTTTCTTCGCTATTACCAGGCGCAAGCATAATTTGGCCGATATTATTAAACAGGTACGATACTGAACCATTAGTGCCTAGATTACCACCATGTTTCGTAAAGGCATGACGAACTTCTGAAACTGTACGATTACGATTGTTGCTTAAGCATTCTACTATAACAGCAACTCCACCTGGACCATAGCCTTCATAAGTAATTTCTTCAACGTTAGCCTCACCCTCACCACCAGCGCCACGCTTAATCGCACGATCAATTACATCACGCGTCATGTTGGCGCATAAAGCTTTATCAATTGCAGTGCGCAACCTAGGATTGGCACTAGCGTCACCACCACCAATACCGGCGGAAACAGTGATTTCACGAATCAATTTAGTAAACAACTTGCCGCGTTTAGCATCTTGTTTTTCTTTGCGAAATTTTATGTTCGCCCATTTACTATGGCCAGCCATGCTCGCTCCTACTGCCTCAGATTTAAACCTAGTTCTTTCAAATGCGCACCACTAACTTCTGCCGGAGCATCGGTTAACGGGCAACCAGCAGATTGGGTCTTGGGGAAAGCGATAACTTCGCGAATCGAATTTGAGCCGGTCATTAACATTACGATCCGATCTAAACCAAATGCTAAACCACCATGTGGTGGACAGCCAGATTTTAATGCGTCGAGCAGGAAGCCGAATTTATCTTTAGCTTGTTCCGGACTAATACCCAATAAATCAAACACGGTTTGTTGCATTTCTTGCGTGTGAATACGAATAGAGCCACCACCTAATTCAGTGCCATTTAACACTAGATCATAGGCTCGCGATAAAACCGCACCTGGATCCTGCGCTTTAAATTCTGCGACCGTAGCAATTTTAGGCGCAGTAAACGGATGATGAACTGAACTCCAACGCTGTGCTGCCTCATCCCACTCAAACATTGGGAAGTCTACCACCCACAACGGCTGCCACTCACCAACTAGCAGATTTAAGTCGGCACCTAATTTATTGCGTAACGCCGCCATCGAATCATTAACAATCTTCGCCGGACCTGCACCAAAGAAAATTATATCGCCGGTTTGCGCGCCAACTTTATTTAGTATCGCTTGCAAGACACTATCATCACTAATGTTTTTTAAGAGCGAAGATTGCAAGCCTTCCCGACCTTTAGTTAAATCATTTACTTTAAGATAAGCCAAACCTTTGGCGCCATGATTAGTAACGAACTCGCTAAGATCATCCAGATTTTTACGACTGAGTTTTTCTGCACCCTCTGGTAATCGAATCGCTACCACGCGACTCTTAGGATCATTTGCCGCTACAGCAAATACCGGTAATTCTACATTACGCACTAATTCGGCAATTTCTACTAATTCTAACGGGTTGCGTAAATCTGGACGATCGATACCAAAACGGGCTATTGCTTCTTGGTAAGTCATAACCGGGAATTGTGCGGGCAATTTAACGTTAAGAATTACTGCAAACAACTCGCGAATCATCTGTTCCATCATCGACATAATAGCTTCTTCGTTCATAAACGAAAATTCCATATCGATTTGCGTGAACTCTGGTTGTCGATCAGCGCGCAGATCTTCATCTCTAAAACAACGGGCGATTTGGTAATAACGATCAATACCGGCAATCATGAGTAATTGCTTAAACAGCTGTGGCGATTGTGGTAACGCAAAAAACGATCCTAAATAGGTGCGGCTTGGAACTAAATAATCGCGCGCGCCCTCAGGCGTGGCTTTAGTTAAAATCGGCGTTTCTATATCTAAAAAATTACGCTGATCTAAAAAATTACGCAAAAACGTGGTAATTTTCGATCTAATTTGCATGCGTTTGTACATATCAGGACGACGTAGATCTATATAGCGATATTTTAATCGCACTTCTTCACTAATTTGCTGATTTTCATCTGGGTAAAATGGCAAGGGCACCGTGGAATTTATAATTTCCAATGCCTCAACCCCTAGCTCTAAGCTGCCAGTAGCAGCGTCGGTATTTACCGTGCCAGCTGGCCTATGTCGTACGATGCCAGTGATACGCAAAACATATTCTTTGCGGGCACGCTCGGACAGCTTGAATGCCTCTAAACAATCTGGCGCTACTACCGTTTGAATTAAGCCTGTGCGATCGCGTAACTCTAAAAATATAACCCCGCCAAAATCGCGACGATTATGTACCCAACCACAAATAGTTATGCGTGAGCCTATATGGCTTTCATTGATTTCACCACAGTAATTTGTACGCGCTACCTGTTGCATTGCCTTACCTTAATTATGCTATTTGTGTAACTTTAATCTTCTTCATTTTAAGAGATGAAAAATAACACAATGATAGCTATATCGTCTATTCCTTTTTTTGATCAACCCAGGCACAATATGCAACCATGAACTTATTCAGAATTGCATTGACAGTCATTATAGCAGGTGTGCTTTGGCTAGGCCTAAGGTTAATATTTCGTATATTTGCTTTTATGGCCCATGCTAAAGCTGCAGTTAATCAACATCAGCAACAAGCCAGCGGCAATGCTCGCCATTTGGATAGTAACACCATGGTAAAATGCGCGACCTGCCAATTATACATTTTGGAGCAGGACGCAATTATCTCAACTGGTAAAGCATACTGTTGCAAAGATCACATCGCCTAACTGGACTTTTTGCTTATACTTTAATCGAAATACTGCTGGTAATATCGATCATTGGCGTAGCTGTCGTGGCAGCCATACCAACGGTCAGCAAATTCGTCTATACACAATACGCAGCGCTTACTATTCGACAAATCCAACAAGCGATTAATTACGCGCGTAGCGAAGCTATTTTACATCATCAAACTGTAACCATCTGCCCCAGCTTTAATCGCTACAATTGTAGTAATAATTGGGGGCAGGGGCTTTTAGTACTAGTGCCTAATGGCAATTCTAGATTTTTCCCTACCTATGTTAATTCTCAGGTACAATTATCGTTAGTGCAAAATGGTTTCTCCAATAATAGCGTGCAAATACAGGCAAATGGGTTGAGTTACACTAACGGACATTTCACTTATAGAGCCCTAAATTCCACATATATTCCTCAGTTCAATTTATACTTTAATAGGGCCTTAAGAACTTATGCCTCGATGGACGGTTATTGAGAATATGAAACAAAAAAATAGCATGCAGCCTGGGATGACGTTAATCGAGCTAATTGTAGTGATCGCAATTATTGCGACTCTTACAGTTTTGGTTTACCCAAGCTTTACGCGTGCGAAGCTAGAATCTAGACGTTCTGAAGCACATAGTGGCTTATTAGCATTAGAGGGCATCATTGAGCGCTATCTAGCAGAGAATAATAAAGCCAATTTTGATACTAATGATTTAGCGCTAACACAATTTGCAGATTATGACACAGCTAGCAGCAGCGCAATATTAACTAAAAGTGGTTACTATCGCCTAACTATTACGCCAGATAGCACTGGTTACACGATTACTGCGACCGCAACTATTGATAATACTTTGACCTCTTGCGATACCTCTGGTAATGAGAATAGTTTACAGTGCCAAGATACTGAATGTCGCGAGATTATTATTGACCATGGCGAGCACCATTCAAAAAATAGCTTAGGAGTAGAGGTAGATGCAGCAAGCACTAAATGCTGGTAAGACTAAAAATTTAGGATTTACTATTGTTGAAATTATGACCGTAGTAGTAATTTCTGCGATTCTAATTACCGCAGCTATCCCCGGCTATGAAAATTTTGTGCGTAATAATCAATCACTAATGACCGCCACTCGCTTGGCAGCATCGATTCGTTTAGCTAAAGCTGAAGCAATTAAACGTGGCATACCAATTACTGTCTGCGCCATAAGCTCTAGCTTCAATCCTACTGCTGCGTTTAACGAAGCGACTGAAGAATGGCCATGCCAAACTGGCGCTAGTTGGAACGCATGGAAAGTATTTGAAGATCCAAATTTCGACGCTACTGAAGATTTTACTAATGGCTGGCCAATAATTGAATATGTAAAAAGCCCTATAGACGACGCTATAACCAGCGATAGTGCTGGCGGTAAAATTACTTTTGACCCTATGGGTTTTGTCAACCTAACTGCCAAATCAGGCTGGAGCGCTAGCAGTAGTAGTGGCGAATGGGGCTGGACTTATAACTCGTCGGCAGCAGGCGCTGGTGCTAGCATGAACTTTACTATTACACCACCCGGCTGTAGTGGTAATAACGCACGTATTGTCGCAGTAAGCGTCAACGGCACTGTAACCATAACTCACGCAGATTGTCCGTAGGAATTTAAATATGCAAATACTCAAAACTACAATAGGCGTAACGTTAATCGAACTAGTAATCGTAATTGCAATTGTTGGCTTATTGGCAACGATCGGTATTCCTTCGTATCAAACGTATTTAATTGAATCCAGACGCAATGACGGCATTAATACGCTACGCGAAAATCAATTGTTAGTCGAAAATTATATGCAACAAAATGGCATTTGTCCCACCAGCGGCCAAATTACCGTAATTACTAGCTCGCCTGGGGGTTTTTATACTATTGCGTATACGCGCGTAAGTGATAGTCGTTATAAATTAGTAGCTACAGCTGTGAGCGGCACTTCCCAAAATAACGACTCTGGTTGCACTGTGTTAACTTTGACTAGCGAGATGGATGATATTTATCCGATTGCGTGTCACTAGGAGCAACTTGCACCAGCAGCAACAACCCCGCTCCTACACAAATCGCGATATCTGCAATATTAAACGTGTACCAGTGCCAGTGTTTAACATAAAAATCGATAAAATCTACTACATGCCCGTACATAATTCGATCTAATAAATTACCTAATGCACCGCCCAAAATTAACGCCAAGCCCAGAACTTCGAGTTTACTACTAGCCTTTAGTTTTTTAATCCACGCTACTATCACTATACTAACTATTACTGCTATCGCGATAAAAAACCAACGTTGCCAACCAGCTGCGGTACTCAAGAAACCAAATGCCGCACCATGGTTATGCGCCAACACAAAGTTTAAATTCGGCAATACGATTAATTGCTGGTTAGCGTCTAAACAAGCGCTAACTAATAATTTAGATCCCTGATCAGCTATAAATACTAAGCCAGCAATTAATAGCCAGCTTAGATTGCGAGTCTTGCTAAGCATATGATCGCTGCTCCCCGACAGTTAAATTATCTACGCAACGCTGGCATATTTGCGGATATTCTGGATTTTGATCAACATCCGCACGCCGATGCCAACAACGTTGACACTTACTATGCGTAGATTTAACCACACTTACTAATAAGCCCGGCACTTCAGTTTTAACTGCCGTGACAGGTGCTTGCGCAAGTGGTGCTAATACCGCTTGCGAGGTAATTAAGACAAAACGCAATTCGTCTTGTAATTTAACCAAGTCTTGCTGTAACTCATCGTCACAATACAATACTACTTCTGCTTCTAGCCCTGAACCTAAGCCAGATACTTTACGTTCGTTTTCTAATACTTTATTCACCTCATCGCGCACCGCTAATAGTTTGCGCCAGAAGTTATCTTGTAGTTCTGTGTTATTGCTGAATACCGGAAAATCAGTATACCAGCTACTAAGAAATACCGACTCTGCGCGTTTACCAGGAATATGCGGCCAAATTTCTTCGGCGGTGAAACTCAAGATCGGCGCAATCCAACGTACTAAAGCTTCAGCAATATAATACAATGCCGTCTGCGCCGAACGGCGCGGAATGCCATCAGTTTTACAGGTATATTGCCGATCTTTAATTACGTCTAAATAAAAGCTACCTAATTCATACGAACAAAAATTATGCACTCGTTGATAAATAACATGAAACTCATAGTTATTATATGCTTCTAAAACCGTGTCTTGTAATTGCCGTGCTTGATCAACGATCCATCGATCTAACATTAACATCTTATCTGCTGCTACTAGATCTTTAACCGGATCAAAACCGTGCAAATTAGCTAGTAAAAACCGCGCCGTATTTCTAATGCGGCGATAAGCATCACTGGTGCGTTTTAAAATTTCATCTGATACGTGCAACTCGGTACGATAATCCGTGGCCGCCACCCATAAACGCAATACATCTGCACCTAACGATTGCATGACTTTTTCTGGCGCAATAACATTGCCCATAGATTTAGACATTTTGCGTCCAGTAGCATCAACGGTAAAGCCATGTGTTAAAACTTGCTTAAATGGCGCAGTATTGTTAACCGCTACTGAAGATAATAACGAAGTTTGAAACCAACCACGATGTTGGTCTGAGCCCTCAAGATATAAATCAACTTCGCAGCCAGCTAATTCTGGCCGTTCAGCAGCTACACAGGCATGTACTGCTCCAGAGTCAAACCAAACGTCTAACGTATCTGGAGCTTTTTGATAATTTGCGGCTTCTGCAGCTGGAATTAAATCGCTAACTTTAAGATCAAACCACGCTTCGATGCCATTTTTTTCGACTAAATCCGCAACTTTATTAATTAACAGCTCAGTATTAGGGTGCAAATCACCAGTTTCTTTGTGCACTAATACCGCTAACGGCGTACCCCAAGTGCGCTGCCGCGAAATACACCAATCTGGCCGCCCAGCGATCATGCCGGTAATCCGCGCTTCACCCCACTGTGGAATCCATTGCACAGTTTTTATTGCAGCTAACGCATTAGCACGCAGGCCATTTTTTTCCATACTCACAAACCACTGTTGCGTCGCACGAAAGATTAACGGCGCTTTATGCCGCCAACAATGCGGATAGCTATGCGTTAATTTAGTATGTGCTAATAGGTTATTTTTTTCCGTTAAAACTTGAATTATCGCTGCATTAGCTTTAAATACATGTTGCCCACCAAACAATGGTGTTTGCGCAAAAAAGCAACCATTGGCATCCACTGGATTGTATATTTTTAGGCCATATTCAAGTCCCACTAAATAGTCGTCATTACCATGCGCTGGTGCAATATGCACGCAACCAGTGCCAGTTTCTAGCGTGAC
>JACCDN010532526.1_pt1 | contig 17651 bp, 16 predicted proteins | sample 7441691 | NCBI WGS metagenome assembly JACCDN01 (sample SAMN15323439, study PRJNA562643) | freshwater metagenome | isolation source: river surface water | place: USA:Blue River Watershed | collected 2017-08-16
CCTAGGCCGGTTGCAAGTGCAAGAGGGTAATTTCCAACAACGCCCATGAGAATGGTGAGAACGCCGGCCATAAGTGCAGTCATCGCTGCAACGAGAGCGAGATTTGGAGCATCTCCGCCACCGATGTACTTACCATCTGCATCCTTTGCCAGGCCGATGATGAGTGGATTGAGGGCGACGATATACGCCATTGTGAAGAATGTGACTAGACCTCCGCGGATTTCACGTCCTACGGTTGAGCCACGTTCAGATATTTTGAAGTAACTATCGAGCATGTTAAACCTTCCTGATTTTGTTAACGGGGGTGTTCGCGACCCCGTGTGAAGTGACGGCTCACAGACCGAAGGAAGGCCTTAAGGCTAGTTCAGGAGCTTTGGGAAGTACGGGAAATACGCGCCACTAAGCCCAGGAAAATCGCCACTGACTGGCCGATAAGGAGCGCAAAGAGCGCAGTGCCTATTCCGACCGTTCCGCCGAGAGCCCAACCGGCCAGTAACACTGTGATTTCTATTCCCATTCGAACACGTCCTACGCGGATGCCGCTGCGCTGGTGAATTCCCGTCATAGCGCCATCTCTTGGTCCTGGTCCAAGGCCACAGGTGATGTAGAGAGCTGAGCCCAATCCAACGAGTGCGATACCCAAGAGATCGTATGCAATTCCAGCTGGAATGGAATTAACCTCCGAAAAGATCATTGTTCCTATTTGAATGAAGAGTGCGATCAAAACAATATTTGAGAGAGTTCCGAAACCTGGGCGCTCTCTTAGTGGTATCCAGAGAAGCAGGACAAAGACGCTAATGAAGAATGTTGCCCATCCAATCGAGAGATTACTTTTCAAAGTGACGCCTTCGGCGAGCACCGTCCAAGGGGCATTACCGATATTTGCCTGAATTAGTAATGAATCTCCGAGACCGAAGATTGCTAGACCAAAGAAGAGGATCACGACTCGTGAGAATGAGAGATCCCAGCGCCCAGTTGCTGTCCATGGTGTAACGGGGACAGTTTTATGGGGACGTAACGCATTCGTAAGTGATCTCAAATTCATTGCTTCAGTCTATAGTTACTCACATGCTTGTTGGTTCTGGAACTCTTCTCAATGTTGCCGCAATTGCTATTGGTTCAGGAATCGGAATAACACTGGGCAACCGTTTACGGTCGACCTCGCAAAAGTTGATTACAGATGTTCTAGGCCTAGTAACGCTTCTCGGGGCCGCTTCAGCTCTAGCTCCTCTATGGGCAGACTCCTTCAATGACAATATTCCAAAAAGTACTGGCCTACTTCTAATTCTTGGCTCGATGCTCATTGGTGGGTTGATTGGCTCTGCCCTTAAGTTAGAGCAACGCTTAGATTCTTTCGGGGAGAATCTGCGAAAGCGCTTCAGGGCTTCGCAAGAGAGCCCCTTTATCGAGGGATTTGTTTCAGCTTCACTGTTGTTCGTGATTGGCCCTCTCGCAATTCTAGGAAGCATCAGTGACGGCGCGGGTCAAGGAATCGAGCAGTTGATACTGAAATCTTCTCTCGATTTCTTCGCAGCAATGGCATTCGCATCTACGCTGGGGTGGGGCGTTATGGCATCCATAATCCCCGTTGCTATCTATCAAGGGTTGTGGACCGTGGCCGGATTCTCACTCGGCAACGTGCTTAATCAATATCAGATAGATGCAATGACCATCTGCGGCGGTTTGATGCTGATCGCGATTGCCTTTAGATTGCTTGAGATAAAGAGAATTGCAGTTGGAAATTTACTGCCAGCACTTTTCCTAGCTCCAATGCTGGCAACGCTCCTCAATGCTTTTCTATAGCCATTTTCTCTAGATAGTAGAAGCATCGATGACAAAGCGATATTTCACATCGCTTGCAACGGTGCGCTTATATGCCTCATTTATATAGTCAGCTTTGATGACCTCAACATCGCTTGTGATCTTATGTTCACCACAGAAGTTGAGCATCTCTTGAAGCTCTGGAATTCCACCAATCATTGAACCGCCGATTGAACGTCGTCCATTGAGCAAGGACCCAACCTGAACTGCATATGGCTTGCCAGGTAGACCGATCACCACAAGAGTTCCATCCAGTCTTAGAAGGTTGAGGTAAAGATTGATATCGATCTCAGCACTGATGGTATTGAGGATGACATCAAAGGTCTTCTCATGTTTTGTGAAAATTGATTCATCCTTTGTTGAGATGAAGTGATGCGCTCCCATTGCAAGAGCATCTTTCTCTTTCTGAGGTGAATGCGAGAGCACAGTAACTTCTGCACCCATCGCCACAGCAAATTTAACGCCCATATGACCGAGTCCGCCAAGCCCCATCACGGCAACTTTCTTTCCCGGCCCAACGTTCCAATGCTTGATAGGGGAGTAGAGAGTTATTCCGGCGCAGAGAAGTGGAGCAACGCCTTCGAGTGGAAGGTTTGCAGGAATTTTCACCGCATAATCCTCATTGATAACGAAGTAATTTGAGTATCCACCCATAGCGACTGTCTTACCATCACGCTCGAGACCGTTGTATGTACCTGTCATTGATTCAAGGCAATACTGCTGTAAACCGGCTTTGCAATTTTCACAGACGCGACATGAATCGACGAAAACGCCGACGCCAATAAGGTCGCCAACTTTGAATTTTGATACTGATGACCCGACCTTAGTTACAACCCCTGCGATCTCATGTCCTGGGACCATAGGGAAGATTGCTGGACCCCACTCCTCGCGTACCTGGTGAATGTCAGAGTGACAAATTCCCGCGTACTTAATGTCAAGTGCAACATCGTGAGCCCCAACTTCGCGGCGGTCAAATTGGAAAGGAACTAGATCAGCCTTCGCTGACATAGCTGCATAGGCGCGTGTATTCATCTCTCTACCTGTCTCTCTGTATTCCTGCGTTTATTCGGTGAATGGAAGTGGATCTAAACTCATATGACCAGAGCGTGAGGCTCGAGCGGTGACATTTCGCATGTGATGACGTCTGCACAGTACTTCATATGCAATCTCTTCGCTCTTTCCAACATCACCAACTACGACCTGTTCACCTTCGGTAACCATAACGCCATTGACCGTACGAGCATTATGGGTGGCGCGGGAGCCGCACCAGCAGAGTGCTTCCACTTGAAGGGTATTTACTCGATCTGCCAGTTCCACCAAGCGAGCAGAGCCGGGAAAGAGTTTCGTTCTAAAGTCGGCAAGAATTCCAAAAGCGTAGACATCAATTCCCAGGCCATCGACAATCTTCGCTAAACCATCAATCTGATCTGGTTGGTAGAACTGAGCCTCATCACAGATGATGTAATCAATTCGGTCTCCCATGGAAAGATGTTCGACGACAAATTTATGAATGTCTAAGGATGGTTCCACTTCAATAGCTTCTGATTGAAGACCTAGACGGGAACTGATTACTCCAGCGCCGGCACGGTCCTTGCTGGTGAAAATGAGGCCAGCACGACCTCGAGATTTATGGTTATGTGCCGTCTGAAGTGCGAGCGTGGATTTACCGCTATCCATCGTTCCGCAGTAGTAAACAAGTTCGGCCACGGCTGAATCTTGCCATGTAAAAGTTAATTGCGCTCACGTTGCGCCGGTAAGGCTAAACCTGAAGGAGAGCCTCGAGGGAACCTTGATGTTTAGCCATTACCAGTTCACGACCTTTTAGAGATGTAATCTCAATGAGGACTGAAATCACCGGAACTATTCCACCAACATCGCCAATCAAATCGAGAGCGGCGGAGATTGTTCCGCCCGTAGCTAAGACATCATCAATCAAGAGAATTCTTGAACCAGGGAGAAAGGCATCCTGGTGAATTTCTAACTCGTCCTCGCCGTATTCAAGTCCATAACTTCTAGAGAAAGTTTTTGAAGGAAGTTTCCCTTTTTTGCGTATAGGAATAAATCCTTTTCCGGTTTTAGCGGCTAGCGCACTTGCAAGGATGAAGCCTCGAGCTTCGATACCCGCAACAAAATCAATCTCGTGAGTTAAGGGCGATAGATTCTCTAGAATGACTGCGAAAGCATCTGGATTGGCTAAGAGCGGAGTAATATCTTTAAAGAGAATTCCTGCTTTTGGATAATCTGGGATATCTCGGATCAGGGATAGGGAGCTCTGAATATCGAGTTCTCTATCCATTTTTTAACCACCATTACTTGTGTCCGAAAGGGGACTTGAACCCCTAATCCCTTGCGAGAACTAGCACCTCAAGCTAGCGCGTCTGCCAATTCCGCCACCCGGACAAGTACCGCGGGGCAAATATATCTTTCTCACGCCTTGTATGCAAAAGAGGGTCTATTAGCGAGAGAATAACTCCATGGCTACATCACAGAGCGCGCAGACATTCCCATCGATTGAGGAAGAGGCTGTCTCTATCTGTCAGGATCTCATTCGAATACCTTCCGTCAATTACGGAGAAGGAAAAGGCGATGAGAAGGCTGTTGCCGACTATGTTGTTAAATCACTGAGCGAAGTTGGAATCACAGTAACCATTTATGAATCTGCACCCAATCGCTGCAATGTCATTGCGCGAATAAAGGGGAGTGATCCCACTCGAGCTGGGTTGATTGTTCATGGTCATCTTGATGTTGTTCCCGCAAATGCAGATGACTGGTCCGTTGATCCTTTCTCAGCAGAGATTCTTGACGGAATGATCTGGGGTCGAGGCGCAGTCGATATGAAGAATGTTGATGCGATGATTTTGGCGATAGTTCGATCATGGGCGCGAACAGGCTTTACGCCAGAGCGCGATATCGTCTTGGCGTTCTTTGCCGATGAAGAAGCGGGAATGACCTACGGGTCTAGATGGATGACAGCCAATCACCCAGAGGTCTTTGCCGGATGTTCTGAAGCGATCTCTGAAGTTGGTGGCTTTTCCGTGACGGTCGCAGATGGAAAGCGTCTGTACTTTGTAGAAGCTGCACAAAAAGGGATCCATTGGATGAAGCTCACTGCTCGCGGCCGCGCTGGACACGGTTCGATGATGAATGACGCTAACGCTCTGACTGCACTCACTGAAGCTGTTACAAAGATCGGTCGATATGAATGGCCACAGCGTTATACAAAGACGGTGAAGGTACTTTTTAGGAAAATTGCAGAAGCCACTGGAAAACCCTATGACGAGAAAGATCTCCGTCCATTATTGAAGGAAATTGGTCCAACAGAACGAATGATTGGTGCCACTCTTCAAAATACAGCAAATCCAACAATGTTAGAGGCAGGCTATAAAGCAAATGTGATTCCAGGATCCGCATCAGCGGTGATTGATGGACGTTTCTTGCCGGGTCACGAGGATGAACTTAACGAGACGATTCGCTCAATTATCGGTAAAGATATTGAGATTGAGACAATTTCAAGAGATATAGCTCTAGAAGTTGATTTTGAGGGAGACCTCGTTGAAGCGATGTGCAACGCGATTACAAAGTTTGATCCAGAAGGTATTCCCGTTCCATATCTCATGAGTGGTGGCACAGATAACAAGGCGCTCTCTGAGCTTGGGATAGTTGGTTACGGATTTAGTCCACTTCGCTTGCCAGCCGATTTAGATTTCATGGCGCTATTTCATGGAGTTGACGAGCGAGTTCCAATTTCAGGTCTCCACTTTGGGGTCAATGTCTTAAAAGATTTCATGGAGAACGCTTAAGCCGAGATCTCATCAAGTGCGGTACGAACTATCTCAGGCAGCTCGATCTCTTCTGATTTTAAAATTCCTCGCAACTGAGCTCCGGTGCGTGCACCAACAATCGCACTGGTAATTCCTGGGGTATCACGTACCCAAGCGAGGGCGGTTTCCAAAGGCGAATAACCAAGTCCTTCTGATGCAACAGAGACCGCCTCAACAATCCGCGCAGACCTCTCATCCAAATAGGGCTCAACATGTTTTACAAAGTGTGGAGCTGCGGCGCGAGAATCGCTAGGAATGCCTTTGCGATATTTTCCAGTGAGCACTCCGCGACCCAATGGCGCCCACGCAAGAATCGCTGTATCGGTCTCGCGGGCACATTCCAGTACCTCTGCTTCAGCACTGCGATTGAGAAGTGAGTACTCAACTTGATTGGAAACAATCGGTGCTTTTGCGCTATTGGATTCTTGAATCGTAATTGCACGCGCACTTTGCCATCCAGAGAAGTTAGAAAGCCCAACATAACGAGCCTTTCCAGATGAATAGGCGTAGTCAAGTGCCGATAATGAATCTTCCAGGGGGGTTGTTGGATCCCATGCATGAATCTGCCAGATATCTACATAGTCGGTCTCTAGACGAGTAAGTGATTTATCTAAATCAGCAATAAGGGATTGGCGAGAGTTGTTAATTTTGCGAGAACCATCTGCGTACGAAACACCCGCCTTTGTCGCAATGGCAACATCTTCTCGCTTGAAGAGAGTGCCGATCAAGCCACCAATTACTCGCTCGCTATCACCGTCGCCATAGGTTGAAGAAGTATCGAAGAAATTTCCACCGGCTTCGATAAATGCGCGACATTGATCAGCAGCTTCATGAGTGTCGGTATCACGACCCCACGTCATTGTTCCGAGACCAAGGCGGGAAAGTGAGAGCCCACTCTTTCCAACTCTTCTCATCTCCATAATGACCACCCTAGCAAGGGAAATCTCAAAAAGCGCTGATTACAATTTTCGCGATAACCTTCGTGTTGTGAGTCGAATCTTTCTCTTAAGGCATGCCCTTTCCGTGGCAAATGACTCTGGCGTTTTAGCGGGACAGATTTCAGGCATTTCATTGAGTAAATCAGGTCAGGAACAAGCAGAGAAACTGGTCGAAAGAATCGGTTCTGTGAAATTCGATTCCGTACGAGTTAGCCCGATGCAGAGATGCCAAGAGACGATTGGCCCATGGGTTGCTTCCCCTTACGGTTCCGGAATTGGTGAATATCTATTGGATGATCAAGTAATCGAAATGGATTACGGCACGTGGAGCGGGAAGAAACTATCAAAGTTATCCAGAGAGAAGTTGTGGCAAGAGATACAGAGTTCGCCGAGCAAGGTCACTTTCCCCGGTGGAGAGAAGTTCACGGCAATGCAGAAGCGTTCCTTTATGACGATTCGGGAGCTCGGAGCAACTAAGAAAGGTAGTAACCATCTCGTTGTTAGCCATGGCGATGTCATTAAGGCGATTGTGGCCTCTTGCCTCAAGATGAAACTCGACGATTTTCAATCGCTAATATTTGATCCCGCCTCAGTAACCGTTATTGATTTTGATGGAAGCACCTCTCGCCTTATTGCCTATAACGATAAGACGAGCGACTTTGCGAAATTCATTCAGAGTCCAAAGTCCATGAAGGCCCTCCTAGGTGGTGGAGCCGGAGATAAGGCTAAGAGAAGTAAATGAACCATCGGGTCATCGAGTTTAAAGAACCTGCGAGATTCACTGTCGGTACAGTGGGAGAGCCGGGGGAGCGAACTTTCTTTATTCAAGCTGAAGATGGTGTTCGATTAATCTCCGTCTCTCTCGAGAAGAGCCAAGTGCAAGCACTTGCAGAACGACTTGTCTATATGCTCAAGGAGATTAAACAAGTTGTACCTACCTTTACCTTGATTCCATTACCTCGCGATGAGAAACCGTTGAGTTCACCCATTGAGGAAGAGTTCCGCGTGGGTCTCATTGGGCTTGCTTATGATCAAAACGTTGGATTGATTCAAATAGATTTTCAGGCTGTATCCGAGGAAGAGAACAATCAGAGTGAGTTTGTCGATGTAGATGATTTAAGTAGTGATCGAGATATCTTGCGGGTATCAATAACACCCCATGAAGCATCGCGATTCTCGAAGCGTGCCATGACAGTTGTGGGTGCAGGACGCCTACCCTGTCCTTTCTGTGGTGGCCCAATTGATTCACGTGGCCACCTTTGCCCACGAGCTAACGGATATCGAAGATGAGTTCGCTCGAGAGATTGATGAGTGAAGGAACACTTACGGTTACTGGTCGACTTGTTGATGCTTCCAATGCCACTCTCTACGGAACGATTGTCGAAGGAGAAGATGAAGTTCGCGTTATTTATAAGCCAGTTGCGGGCGAGAGACCACTCTGGGACTTCCCTGATGGAAACTTAGCTCAACGTGAGTATGCCGCATTTCTCATCAGTGAAATGGGTGGATGGAATCTAGTGCCGCTTACGATTCTGCGGGATGGACCATTTGGCATTGGAATGGTTCAGCAATGGATAGATATCGACGAGTCGGTAGATCTCACTCTATTCTATCGTGAGGACCACGAATCTCTGAGGGCGATGGCTCTATTCGATGCCGTCGTTAACAATACCGATAGGAAGATTGGACACTTAATTCCATCTCGTGATGGGAAGTTATTTGGATGCGATCATGGAGTGACGTTTCATGAAGAAGATAAGTTGAGAACAGTTCTCTGGCAATGGGCCTCACAGAAATTCTCAGACCAAGAGTTAGAACAACTTCAGAAATTGCGTCAATCCCTGATAAGTAAAGAAGAGTTGTTCACGAGCCTGATCAGCGATATCGAGTTTAAAGCGTTACTAGGTCGGATTGACCGACTACTTGACGAGAGGACTTTTCCAGAACCAAGCGACCAGTGGCCAGCCGTGCCGTGGCCATCCTTTTAAAGTAAAGTCCTCATATGCGTTCATGGCCGTCTCTCTATATTCCTGAACTCCCTGCCACATATTCACTTAAGCCTCTTTCTCTATTTGACTCTGCGAGTCAGAGCCTTGTAACTCTCCCGAAAAAAGATCTCTACCGCCTATATGTCTGCGGTATTACTCCTTACGACGCTACTCACTTGGGGCATGCAGCGACCTACCTGACTTTCGATTTAGTAAACCGATATTTACGAGCTTCTGGTGCGGACGTTCTCTTTGTTCAGAACATTACCGATATTGATGATCCGCTTCTGGAACGTGCAAAGCGTGATGGCGTTGATTGGAAGGATCTCGCGCAATCTCAGATTGATCTTTTCCGCGGAGATATGACTGACCTCCACGTGATTCCACCTGATAGCTACGTGGGTGTTGTAGAAGCGATGCAACAAATTGTTGAGGCTATTGAGACTCTCAAAAGGAATGAAACCACTTACCTCGTAGATAAGGATCTTTACTTTAGAGTCCGTAGTGATTCAGATTTTGGCGCCCGTTCTCATCTCACGGATGATGAAGCTCTAGCGATTTTCAGTGAACGAGGCGGCGATCCGCAGAGAGTGGGTAAAGAAGATCCACTGGATGCACTTCTCTGGTTGTCACAGCGCGATGGCGAGCCTGGATGGCAAAGTAGCTTCGGACCTGGGCGACCAGGTTGGCATATTGAATGTTCTGCAATCGCCCTTAAGTACCTCAACATCTCTGCAACCGATGAATTCTCCATAGATATTCAAGGCGGGGGCAGCGATTTAATCTTTCCTCACCACGAGATGTCTGCGGCCCAATCTGTAGCTATGACTGGTCAAAAGTTTTCTCGCACTTATGTCCATGCTGGAATGGTGGGATTAGATGGACAAAAGATGAGTAAATCTCTTGGAAATCTAGTTTTTGTATCCCGTTTGATTGCCGAAGGAGTTGAACCCGTTGCTATTCGTTGGGCTCTTATGGGTCACGACTATCGTGAAGACTTAATGTGGAGAGCCGAACTTATCGAAAACGCAACAATTGAAATTGAAAGACTACGAAGCAATCTCTCGCGTGTAGATGTTGCTCCTACAAGTGATTTAATTCAAGCTATCTGTGACAGCTTGAGTCAAAATTTGAATACTCCAAAGGTTCTGCATGACATTCGATTATGGATGAATGAAACTGAGAGCGGGGCTGTTGGGGGAGAAGCGGGTGAACTCTCGCGAGCTCTGGATTCTCTCTTAGGCCTTGCTCTTTAATCACCGCTCTGTCGTCGCAAGAATCGTTCTAGCTCGCGTGCAATCGATTCGCCGGTCGCTTCCGGAAGTTCTGCAGCATCTTTACTCTCTTCCAAGGCTTTAACGTACTCCGCTACATCAGAATCTTCTTTTGCTAAATCAGTAACTTCTTCTTCCCACCGAGATGATTCGATCGGTAGATCTCCTTGCGGGATCGTGACTTCAAGGAAATCCTCAAGTGCATTAACGAGAGCGAGAATCGCTTTGGGGGAAGGTGAATTGGATGCATAGTGTGGAACAGCGGCCCAGAGTGAGATTGCATCTATGCCCCTGCGAAGGCATGCATCTTGAATCACGCCCAGAATTCCAGTAGGACCTTCGTATTTACTAATCTCGACGCTGAGACGTTTAGCGAGATCAGGGTGCGCACCGCTTCCGCTGACTGTTATGGGCCTCGTGTGCGGCGTATCTGCAAGCATTGAACCCATGGTGATGATCATTTCCGCTTCGAGATCATCAGCAAGATCGAGTAGATCTGCGGTGAATTTCTTCCACTTCATTGATGGTTCAACACCGTTCACAACAATGAAATCATGAGGCAATGAGGGTGTTCTCAACCCAAAAACCTGAGTACCGGGCCACGACAGATTTCGCACGCTCGATTCATCGACAGAGATTGTTGGACGATTTACTTGAAAGTCATAGAAATCTTCTGGGTCTACATCAGCGATTAACTCTGGGACAACATCAAAGATGGGATCAGTCCAACAACCGAGGAGGTGAGATGCCGCACCTGTTGCGGCTTCAGCGGCATCATTCCAACCTGTAAATGCAATCACCATGACAGGGGAGCGAAGTGCCGGAATTTGATGAATCTCCACATCGACACCTTACGGTAACCTCAGCGTCGTGACGAGTGAGAAAACACCGCAGAAGCTAGTGGATGGGGCTCTTCGGCGAGCCCTGGCACAGGGCACTGTCATCGCTGATGGCGCAATGGGAACAATGCTCCAGGCGGCAGATCCTTCACTCGAGGATTTTCAAGGTCTTGAGGGCTGTAATGAAATTCTCAATATAACCCGCCCTGATCTCGTGCGCTCAGTTCATGATAAATATTTATCAGTCGGCGTAGATGCGATTGAGACTAATACCTTCGGCGCGAATTGGGCGAACCTCGCTGAATATGACATTGAAGATCGAATTTACGAATTAGCTTTTGCGGGAGGAAAGATCGCTCGCGAAGCAGCCGATGCTGCCTCAACACCTGATCATCAGCGTTTCGTTCTTGGTTCACTCGGTCCCGGTACCAAATTGCCCAGCCTTGGACATACGACATACCAGAAGTTGAAAGACGCCTACTACACCGCATCAAAAGGTCTCGTTGATTCAGGAGCAGATGCTCTTTTAATTGAGACTACACAGGATTTGCTGCAAGCTAAAGCTGCAGTCAACGGTGCTCGCTTGGCTGTTCAAGAATCAGAGCGCGATGTCATGGTGATTGCACAAGTGACAGTCGAAACGACAGGCACGATGTTGCTTGGGTCCGAAATCGGTGCAGCCCTCAATGCACTTGAACCACTCGATATCGATCTGATTGGTTTGAACTGCGCAACAGGGCCAGCAGAGATGTCGGAACATTTGCGCTACCTATCAAAGAATTCCAAGGTTGCAATCTCTGTGATGCCAAATGCTGGTCTTCCTATCCTCGGTAAGAACGGGGCTGAATACCCGCTTGGTCCTGAAGAATTGGCAGTAGCGCTTGAAACTTTCGTCAATGATTACGGAATCTCATTGATCGGCGGATGTTGTGGAACAACTCCGGAGCATTTACAAGCTGTCGTGAAGAAACTTTCTCGACACACTGTTAAATCGCGCGAGGTTTCAATCGACCCAGGAGCTTCCTCGATCTATCAGTACGTTCCATTTAGACAAGATAAGACTTACTTAGCGATCGGTGAACGCACCAATGCAAATGGTTCACGGGCTTTCCGCGATGCACTAGTCGCAGAGGATTGGGCTACCTGTGTTGAGATAGCGCGTGATCAGATTCGCGATGGCGCTCACATGTTGGACCTTTCGGTTGATTACGTTGGACGCGATGGCGCAAAAGATATGTACGAAATTGCATCCCGATTCGCGACATCTTCCACTCTTCCGATCGTTCTAGATTCAACCGAACCTTTGGTTCTTAAAGCAGGGCTAGAGGCACTCGGCGGACGATGTGTTATTAACTCCGTTAACTATGAAGATGGTGATGGTCCAAAATCACGTTTTGCAAAGATCATGCCTTTGGTGAAAGAGCACGGAGCTTCAGTTGTTGCACTGACTATCGATGAAGAAGGACAGGCGCGAACCGCTGAATGGAAGCTACGAGTAGCTAGACGCCTCATTGCAGACCTCACGGATAACTGGGATATGAAAGTCGGCGACATTTTGATCGACGCACTGACATTCCCGATTGCCACCGGACAAGAAGAGACTCGTCGAGATGGTCTTGAGACGATTAACGCCATTAGAACGTTGAAGGAAGAATTCCCTGAGGTACAGACAACTCTCGGAGTAAGTAACGTTTCTTTCGGTCTCAATCCCGCTGCTCGCGTTGTCCTGAACTCTGTCTTCTTGCATGAGTGCGTACAAGCTGGCCTAGATTCAGCGATTGTCCACCCATCGAAGATCACGCCGATGGTTCGCATCGATGAGCGACAGAAGGAGGTCGCACTCGATCTCATCTACGACCGTAGAAAATTCGATGGAGAGAACGTTACTTACGATCCACTCACTGAATTCCTGCAACTCTTTGAAGGTGTCGAACTTGCTGCTTCACGAAATGTGCGTGCATCTGAATTAGCTGCTCTTCCGCTGCGCCAACGACTTGAACGCCGAATCATCGATGGCGAGAAGGTTGGCCTTACCGATGATCTCGATAGCGCGATGCAAGAGGGAATTGCTCCGCTTCAGATCATCAACGACCATCTTCTAGAGGGCATGAAGGTTGTTGGAGAACTCTTCGGCAAGGGTGAGATGCAACTTCCATTCGTTCTTCAGAGCGCAGAAGTGATGAAGTCTGCGGTTGCCTACCTTGAACCGCATATGGAGAAAATTGATGATGCAGGACGTGGTCGAATTCTTCTGGCTACCGTTAAAGGTGATGTTCACGATATTGGTAAGAACCTTGTCGACATCATCTTGTCGAATAACGGTTATCAAGTTGTAAATATCGGAATCAAGCAGACCGTCAATCAAATTATTGATGGGGCCCTCGAAAATGAAGTAGATGCGATTGGAATGTCTGGACTTCTCGTTAAATCCACTGTCATCATGCGTGAGAACCTCGAAGAAATAACCGCTCGTGGCCTTGATCAGAAGTGGCCAGTAATTCTTGGGGGAGCAGCTTTAACACGTTCTTATGTTGAAGAGGATCTTGCGCAGCTTTTCCCAGGTGAAGTTCGTTATGCACGTGATGCATTCGAAGGTTTACGTCTCATGGATGCAATCATGGCGGTTAAGCGCGGAGATGAGGGCGCTGCCCTTCCTGCACTTCGTGAACGAAAAGTTAAGAGAGTTGATCGCGCTGCGGTGGAGAAAGTTCTCGACACCAATCGCAGCGATGTAGCGCTAGATATCGATATTCCAAATGCACCGTTCTACGGCTCAAGAATTGTTAAGGGTATTCCTCTGGCTGATTATGTAGGGATGCTCGATGAGCGAGCTCTCTTCATGGGTCAATGGGGACTCAAGGGTGCTCGTGGAGAGTTCGAAGCTATGGCTGAGACAGAAGGTCGTCCTCGACTGCGTCAGTTACTCAATGAAGTTCAAGCAAACGGCTGGCTAGAAGCTGCAGTTGTTTATGGGTATTTCCCCTGTGTATCTGACGGAAATGATTTGATCATCTTGCATCACGAAGGCCCTGATAAAGGTAAGGAGCGCACCCGCTTCTCATTCCCTCGCCAATCGCGAGATAGAAGGCTATGTCTTGCAGACTTTTTCGCACCAATAGATTCTGGGCGTACTGATGTTGTTGCTTTCCATGTAGTGACCATGGGAAATGCTGTCAGCAAGGCTGCAAATGAGTTATTTGCTGCCGATAAGTATCGTGAGTATCTCGAGCTCCATGGACTCTCTGTGCAACTTACTGAGGCACTTGCCGAACACTGGCATGCGCGAATCCGAGAAGAGCTTTCCGTTCGAGATATGGACTCACCGGATCTACAGGGCATTTTGGATCAGGGTTATCGCGGTTCACGTTACTCATTTGGTTATCCCGCATGCCCTGATATCGAACAGCAAGTTCAATTATGTGAGTTATTGGAACCAGGAAGAATTGGCGTGGAACTATCTGAAGAGTTCCAGCTACATCCTGAACAATCTACTTCTGCGATTATTGTGCACCACCCAGAAGCTAAGTACTTCAACGCAAATTAGAAGCTAGCTCACGTGGGCAGGACAGATTGTCTTGAAGAAGCACCAATCACAGAGACGAGATTTCTTCGTCGGGAAATGTGAAGTTTCAATGGCTGTCAGCATCTCTTGGCCAATATTGTTGAGAATTTTCTCAGTCGAATTCAATTGAGGTTCAGTTGGAGTCGATTCCACTACTCTGCTATAACCAAGATAAATCAATTTAAGCAAGCGGGGGAGCACCCCATGGGTCTTCCAATATAGGAGAGCGTAGACACGGAGTTGAAAAAGAGCCTTCTCTTCCCATCCAGGTTTAGGGGATTTACCAGTTTTGTAATCAACAATACGTACTTCGCCAGTTGGCGCAATATCTAAACGATCAACATAGCCGTGAAGATAAATCTCATCTGATATATCGCGCTCAAGATGGAGCTCTCGATAAGTAGATTCAAAGGTCTCGGGCTTTTCTAGCGAGAAGTAATTAGTGAGTAAGGCGCGAGCTCGGTCAAACCATTCTTTTTCATCGAGTACCAATTCATTCAACTCTGGTTTGGCTCTCAACTGTTCTGCCCAGATTGAAGGAAGTAGTTCGACTGCTTTTTCGTAAGTGCGGTCGGACATTGCGAGCTCAAAGATCTCCTCAAGAACGGAGTGAATCAACTTGCCCCGTTCGGCATCAATACTTGGCGGTTCAGGCAGTAGATCAATCGCACGGTATTTGTAGAGTTGTGGACAGTTGGTGAAGTCATTGATCCGACTGGGTGATAGGCGTAGGCGCTCCATGATGCGCGACGATACAGCGCGATACCGACATAGAACCTCATCCTCGCCTAGGATGCGCCTGTGTCTAAAGATGGCTTCTTTAAAGCGGGAGATCGCATCCAGTTAACCGACCCCAAAGGAAAGCTCTATAGCTTCACCATTACACCGGGCAAGGAATGGCATACCCACAAGGGTTGGATTACCCACGATGATTTAATCGGGTTGCCTGAAGGTTCGGTTGTAAGTACAACTGCAGGCTTAAAATTCACAGCATTTATTCCATTGCTTGCAGATTACGTTCTTTCAATGCCACGTGGTGCAACGATTGTTTATCCGAAAGATGCGGCGATGATTGTGGGCGTGGCTGATATCTATCCTGGTGCACGAGTACTAGAAGCTGGAGTTGGTAGTGGCGCCTTAACGATTTCACTTCTTCGTGCTGTTGGTCCAGAAGGATTCGTACACTCGGTAGAGCGTCGACAGGATTTCGCAGATAATGCCACCGCTAATTTAACAAATTACTTTTCTGGTAAACCTGATAACTGGAAGTTAGATGTCGGTTCCGTTCAAGAGCAAGAGTTCACAGGGAAATTCGATCGTGTTGTACTCGATATGTTGGCTCCTTGGGAGTGTGTCGAAATGGCTGCAAATGTTCTTCGCCCTGGAGGAGTATTTCTCGCCTACGTGGCGACCACGACGCAGCTATCAGCGATCGCAGAAGCGCTCAAGGAAGATGGTCATTTCACTGAACCAGAGAGCTCAGAAACGATTGTCAGAGGATGGCATCATGAAGGTCTTGCAGTCAGACCTCAGCAGCGAATGATCGGACATACTGGTTTCTTAATTCAGAGCCGAAGAATGGCTCCTGGTGTTGAAGTGCTTGCCCGACGCAGACGGCCCGCGAAAGGTGCCTACGGTGTCCCGGAAGAGTGAGCGTTTAGTTAATTTAACTATTGCTCTACTTGCAACATCTCGCTGGCTTACCAAATCAGAAATCTATCGAACTATCGATGGGTACTCAGGTGATCTCGACGCTAAAGAGAGAATGTTTGAACGCGATAAAGAGGAGTTGAGAAAACTCGGCATTGAGATTGAAGTGGGATCTTTTGATCCGCTATTCGAAGATGAAGTTGGTTACCGAATTCGACCCGAGAAGTATAAAATCCAAGTGTCGAAGCTCTCAGAGATTCAATTCTCACTTATCTCGCTAGCTACTCAGATGTGGCGTGGTGCGGTCCTTGATTCGCAAGCAAATTCAGCCTTGCTAAAGTTGAAATCACTCGGCATTGAGAGTGATGATGAGGGCTTATCTCTCAATCCCCAGCGCTTAGATGTATCTGATGAAAACCTCTTACATATCATCGATGCAATATCCTCGAAGAAAGTGATCTCTTTCGGTTACTTAAATCGTGACTCGGTCACTCAAGATCGAGCGATCGAACCACTTGGAGTGGGCACAAAAAATGGGTTTTGGTATGTTGGAGGAAGAGATTTAGATAGGAAAGAGATACGGCTCTTTAGGTTAGATCGCTTCTCATCAGCAGTAAAAGATCAAGGTCGGGCAAGTGCCTTTGAAACTCCCGTGGATTTTTCTATGTCCGATCTTCTCAAGTCACAAGCTCGCGAAAAGCAATGTCGCATAAAGGTTAGAACTGACAAGGCTCACGCTCTTCGCAAATTCTCTTCACTAATCTCAAGTGAAGATGATTGGGACTTAGTGGATCTTTCCTATGCTTCTGAAAATCAACTTTTGAGAGATCTTCTCTGGCACAAAGATGATGTGAAAGTCATCGAACCAGAAGAGCTAGTCCGGGAACTTGAAAAGGCGCTCGAGAGAATCGAGACTTTACATGGCTAAGCGAAGTACGCCCATGGAGAAGGCGGCGCGATTGCTTGATCTCGTACCTTTTCTCTACAAGAACCAAGGAATCTCGATTGAGATGCTGGCAAAGGAATTTGGAGTAGACCGCGAAGAGATTCTCTCTGATTTGAATACGCTCTGGATGTGTGGTGAAACAAGATTTGATCTTATTGAACTCGAGTTTGAATCTGGTTATGTTTACATAAGAAATGCTCAAGCAATCAATATCGTGCGATCACTGTCTACCCAGGAGATGATCTCAATATTTTTCGGGCTGGACCTTCTCAAAGATGAGTTGGGTGACCAGAGGCCAGACCTTCTTAAAGAGATTGAAACGTTGAAATCGCAGATCAATCCGGAACTATCGTCCAAAGTCTCGGCTAACCAAGCAGTTTCTGCCTCGCTTCTGGAAGAGATCGATAAGGCTATTGCTTCACGATCATTGCTCGAGATTCAATATCACTCAGTCGCCGACGACAAATATTCAACGAGAATCATCTCTCCAATCGAGAAGGTTCGACGCGATGGGCATGATTTCCTCATCGCTTTCTGCACCGTGGCAGATTCAAGAAGAACCTTTAGACTCGATCGCATTTCGAGTGCAAAGGCGGTAGATCTCTCATCGCCGTCAATCGCAGCCCCAGATGAAGATGAGTCACGTATTTCGGTAACTCTCAAAGTGCATGCCAACGCTCGCTTGCTCAACGAGACCTTCGATAAATGCAGAGAGTTGGGTGATGATAAGTATCAGGTCGAGGTTTTCAATACCAGTTGGTTAGTTCGAGAGATCATCGCCTCGGCGGGAGACTTTGAGCTGCTTGAGCCCC
>JACCDN010661307.1_pt1 | contig 17648 bp, 16 predicted proteins | sample 7441691 | NCBI WGS metagenome assembly JACCDN01 (sample SAMN15323439, study PRJNA562643) | freshwater metagenome | isolation source: river surface water | place: USA:Blue River Watershed | collected 2017-08-16
CAATACCTTAGCCATCGCGAGTGATTCCAGAATTTGGTCTGTGGTCGGATGAGCGAATTCTCTTTTTAATAGCGCAATAGCTTTCTCAAAGTCTCCTGAAAGATAAAATGGGATGATCCAACTTTAAATATTCAATGGCCTCAGATTGGGATAGACCCAATTTTGAGTCCTAAAGACCAAAAAGGTTTTTTTTGGAGTCAAGCCCCAAAGTTTCATAAAAAATAATAATTTAGATATTCAAACTTATTGGGATTAAGTATTTATGGGGTGCAATATATTGAAATATTATTCTTTTTTAATAAACGATTGTTTAAAAATTACTTAAAAAATAATCATTGCTGATTAAAGCTTTAAGTATCCTAAACTCATTTAAAATAAATCAAATCTTTAATTTAATTTAAATTTTTACAAAAATAAGCAAAGGTATAATAAGGGTATCTAATGAAAGCTAATCCCACTGTATTTATTTTGGATGTTGATGGTGTTATGACTACTGGGCACTTCCTTTACAGTGTTGAAGGTAAGGTTATGAAAATATTCGGACCAGATGATAATGATGGGCTTTCTTTATTAAAAAATAAACTTGAGATTAGATTTGTCACTGGTGATAAAAAGGGTTTTCCGATTTCACATAAACGGATAGTGGATGATATGAAATTCCCCCTAGATATTGTAAGTACAATTAAGCGAGTGGATTGGATTAGAGAGCGATACGATTTAAAAAAAGTGATTTATATGGGCGATGGCATATTTGATCACTATGTTATGCGAGAAGTAGCTTATGCGATTTCTCCGGCTAATGGAGATCAGCTGGCTAAGGAGCATGCTAATTTTATCACTCGAAGATCTGGGGGTGATAGAGCAGTTGCGGAAGCTTGCCTACATATCTTGAGTAAGTTTTTTACGCCATATAACCCTCAGGATTTACCTGATTCTCAAATTAAATTATCTGGAGAGTGGACAGTATGATGCACCAAAGGCTTAATACTTTCTTGAATAAAAAGCGTTGCACTCTTTTGGGTGTTGGTCCCATGAGTTTGAATTGTGTTGACGCGGCAATAGAGTTGTCTAATGATTGTGAGGCACCTCTGCTATTAATTGCAAGCCGACGTCAAATTGATTCTGAAGAGTTTGGTGGTGGTTATGTTAATAATTGGACTACACAGAATTTTGCAAAATATGTAATTGAGAAAGATCAAAAAGGAAAAGTTTTATTGGCGCGTGATCATGGTGGCCCATGGCAAAGCACTCAAGAAGTTGGAGAAAATTTAAGCTTGCGCAGAGCAATGGAATCGGCAAAGTTATCATTTCTGAGAGATTTAGAGGCTGGGTTTCAGGTATTGCACATTGACCCTAGTATAGATATCCATAGCTCTCCAAATATTGATGAGATTTTAGATCGGGTGTTTGACTTGTATGAATACTGCTGGACTCATGCTCAGCGCTTAGGCCGTGAAGTAATTTTTGAGGTTGGTACTGAAGAGCAAAGTGGAAGCACAAATACTCAAGACGAACTTGATTACACACTTAATGAATTATTAAAGTTTTGTAAAAAAAATAATATTCCTCAGCCTTCATTTGTGGTGATTCAAACTGGAACAAGAGTTATGGAAACACGAAATGTTGGTTCATTTGATACGCCACTGAGAGTTGCTAACGAATTGCCTGCGGAGATTCAGGTTCCTAAAATGATCGAAATTTGTAATCGGTATGGAATCATGATGAAAGAACATAATACAGATTATTTATCAGATGAGGCCTTGCAGTGGCACCCTAGACTTGGAATACATGCTGCTAACGTTGCTCCTGAATTTGGTGTGGCAGAAACACTCGCATTACTTGATGTTTTAGAGAAAAATAATTTACAGAGTTTGGCGGATGATTTCTTAATACTTTCCTACAATTCAAGGAAATGGGAGAAGTGGATGCTGGATCAAACTTCGGCAAGTGATCGAGATCGTTCAATTATTTCTGGGCACTATGTATTTTCCAAGCCAGAATGTTTTGAACTTAAAGATAAAGCCAAAAAGGAACTAGTCAAAAAACAAATTGATCTTGATTTATATCTGAAGAATGAAGTTAAAAAAAGTATTTTTCGATACATGAAAAATTTCAGAATAGCGGGGGCTTGAATTGGTTAGAGTTGCGACAATTATTCTTAATAGAAACCTTCCTGAGGTAACCGAGGGGTTATATGAACATCTTAAAAAGTTCGATGGGGATTCTACTGATATTTTTATTGTAGAGGCAGGCTCTGATGCTTCGAAATTAACTAAATATAATTCGTGGCATGCAAATTGGGATGATGCTACTAAGCATGGACTTCGTTATGGTCGGGGAATGAATTTTGGTTTAAGTCAATTATGGAAAGAAAATAGCTTCAAAAGCTATGATGCATTCTTTTTGCTGACTAATGATACTGAGTTAGATCAAAAGCCCACAGTGGCTCCCCTGATGAAAATAATGGATGAGCATCCTAAGTTAGGAATTTTGTCGCCTTGTTCTAAGCGCTGGGGTGAGAAGTTGCTTTTGGAGGAGGAGCAAACCAAGTATTTTTGGTTTATTCACAATAACTCTTTTTTGTTGCGCAGAGAATTCATTGAGTCTGTGTGTAATGTTAGTAAGCCAGATTTTATGAGTTTCTTGTTTGATGGTGAGAATTTCAGGGGGTACTTGAGTGAATCAGAATTGATTGCAAAAGCATATGCAAACGATTGGGCGGCTGCGATTACCTCTACTGTTTGGGCTGGTGAAAACGAATCTTATTTAATCAATCAATCAGACTTGATTAAAACGGAAGATTATCAAGAAAATCTTCGATTGTATGTTGCTGAAGGTAAAGAGTGGTTAAGAAATAAATATGGATTTAATAGTCGTTGGTCAATGCAGCAATATGTTAAATCTTTTTATGATAAATTTTTTGAGTTCCATCCTGAATATAGTATTTACAAGATTTAATAAATTAATAATTAAAGGTTTTTTGTGATGAAGATAATTGAAAAGCCCTGGGGGCGAGAAGAGGTCGTGGAAATTAACGACAAGTACATGGTAAAAAAACTAACTATGTGGGCTGGTCATCGCTGTAGTTTGCAGTATCACAATTTTAAAAAAGAAACTATTTATGTTCTGTCTGGTGTTCTTAAGATAATTCAAGGCCAAAATCAAGATGCTTTAACAGAAAAGCTCTACTATGCCGGCGATACCATCACAATTCCTCCAGGACTAATTCATCGTATGGAAGGTGTTGAAGACAGCGTGTATTTGGAGGCCTCAACGCCCGAGATGGAAGATGTTGTTAGGTTGGTGGATGATTACCAACGAGCTAAGTAATGACTTACAAAGTATGCATTCCAACAGCTGGGACCGGTTCAAGATTAGGTAGTTTGACGCGTTATCTAAATAAGTCATTGGTGGGGATAGCAAATCGACCAACGATCTGTCACCTGATAGAGCAATTCCCCTTAAGTGTATCGTTTGTAATTGCGCTTGGTCACAAAGGGCATCTTGTAAAAGAATTCTTAGAGCTTGTATATCCGGAGCGCCATTTTGATTATGCACAAGTTGAACCATATGAGGGGGCTGGCTCAGGTTTAGGCTTGAGTTTACTTGCATGCAAAGAATATCTGCAGGAACCTTTTATTTTTATTTCATGTGACACTTTGGTAAGTGGAGACATTCCTCCTCCGAAAGAAAATTGGATGGGGTATGCTGAGGTAGAAGATCTTAATCAATATAGAACATTAGAAATAGTAAGCAATCAAGTGGTTGAAATAAGTGAAAAGGGATTGGGCAAGGCACTTACTCATAAACCATACATAGGGTTGGCTGGCGTTCTTGACTATCAGGTATTTTGGTCAAAGATGGAGTCCGGTGGTTCTCAGGCGATTGAAACCGGTGAAGTTTATGGATTAAGAGCCCTTTTGGATAAAAAAATAGAGGCAAAATCTTTTGTATGGCACGACACTGGAAACATTCATGCCCTTAATAGGGCTAGAGATTTTTATCGTGAAATTAATGAGCCTAATATTTTAGAGAAATCTAATGAGGCGATTTGGTTTGTAGGCGAGCAAGTGATTAAATTTTCAGATGATAGAAAATTTATTTGCAATAGAATTAGTAGGGCTGCTGAGCTAGAGGGGTTTGTGCCAACAATAACTGGGGTTGGTTTGAACATGTACAGTTATAAAAAAGTAAGCGGTAAAGTTCTCTCCGATGTTGTGAATTTACCCTTATTTGAGAATTTTCTTGATTACTCATCTAAATTTTGGTTACTCACAGACCTAGATGAGGAAAATCGCTTGAATTTTAAAGAAACTTGTATGCGCTTTTATAAAGATAAAACTTATGAGCGCGTTGATTTGTTTTATAAAAATTTCTCTCGTAAAGATGGTAGGGAGGTTATCAACGGCATAGAGATGCCATTTTTAAAAGATTTATTAGATGCAGTTGACTGGAATTGGCTTGCTGATGGATTGGCTGGTAAATTTCATGGCGACTTTCATTTTGAAAATATTTTATGGTCTGAACCAGATAAAAAGTTTACTTTTTTAGATTGGCGTCAAGATTTTGGTGGTAGCTTAAAGGTCGGCGATATTTATTATGATTTGGCAAAACTTCTGCATGGTTTAATTGTGAATCATGAAGTGGTTGCTAATAACCATTACTCGGTTGATTGGCTGGATAATCAAATATTATTTGATATCTATAGAAAGCAGAGTTTAGTTGAGTGTGAAAGAGCATATGTTAATTGGTTAGCTTTAAATAACTACGATATTAAAAAGGTGTACGTATTAACAGCATTGATATATCTTAATATTGCAGCGCTCCACCATCATCCATATTCACTATTGTTGTACGGATTAGGAAAGTCAATGCTAAATAACCAGCTAGGTGACAAATTTGCAAAAAAATAGAGACGCATGCGTTCTTACTGGAGCGAAAGACTTAGAGGTCTTATACACATTCAAAAAATTTCCTGTATTCATGGGGTGTATAAATGAGTCAGAAGATTTTGACCTCAAAGAGGATATGATTTGGTCTATAAGTGCAAGTTCTGGTCTAATTCAGCTAAAGCAACTATTACCTTTGGATATCTTATATGCTGAGGAGCATGGAGCTGGAGTTGTTGGAGCGCTGTGGCTTCGTCATCATAGAGAGTTTGCAGAATTCATTTCTCAATATTCCCCAAAAACTATTCTTGAAGTTGGCGGTGGTCATGGAATTTTGGCTAAAGAATATATGCACCATGATCAAATTCCATGGGTAATTGTTGAGCCTAATCCTGCACCAGTTGAGAATTGTCCAGCTCAATTCGTTAAGGGGTTTTTTAACGAACAATTTCAACATCAACTAAATTTTGATACGGTTGTTCATTCACATGTTTTGGAGCACATGTACGAACCAAATTTGTTTATGAAGCATTTGTCTAGCTTTATGAATTTGGGAAATTTTTTAATATTCTCTTTGCCTAATATGGAGGAAATGTTAAAAAGAAAATACAATAACTGCATAAATTTTGAGCACACTATTTATTTGACTGAGCCCTACGTTGAGTTTTTACTAAAAAAACATGGTTTTGAAATTATTGAAAAAAAATACTTCTTAGAAGATCATAGTATTTTTTATGCAGCTGTTAAATGTGAGCAGTGCGTTGACTCTCCGGAAATCAATAAAAATCTTTATATGCAAAATAAGGCTGTATTTAATGAATATATTAATCATTACGATAGTTTGGCCAAAGAACTAAATATGAAGATTGAGTCCTTTGCTTGCCCAGTATTTTTATTTGGAGCGCATATTTTTTCTCAATACTTGCTTGGGTTTGGTTTAAATGAAAATTTGATTGATGGAATATTGGATAATGATCTAAAAAAACAAGGCAAACGTTTATATGGATCAAAGTTAGATGTTTTTAGTCCCGATGTAATTCGAGGTATTGCTCAGCCAGTCGTTATTTTAAGGGCGGGTGCATACAATGCCGAAATTAAACATCAAGTCTTATCCGAAATTAATCCTGCCACTATTTTTATTTAGTATGGTAATTTAGATTAAATCGAAGATTCCGATGTGAGGTAGATCGTTTTATGCAGGGCTTGGTGTCGATTTATAGTCTCTATCAAAGAAATTATTATTACAAAAAATCCTATGGAGCACCTTGGAAGCTGGTGAATATAGTCAAATTTACAAAATAGGCTGGGAAAAGAAGTGGTAACTTTAGCTAATGCATTAATTGGTATTTAATTAAATTTTATAAGAATAAGTTCAATTATCATTGATAATGAAGCATCCATGCATTAGAAAATTCAGTCTCAAATTGTGGATTTAATTTGAGAAAAAGATCCCTTGATCTTAAAAATTCAAGGTATAAGTTTTTGTGTGAGTTACTGTTAAGCATGGTTCCAAGATTTGGATTGCTTAATAAATAAATATCTTCAAGCATTAGGCTACCAAGTTCATGGTTGATATGAAATGAGTCTTGCCAATAGACCATAATGTCTTCAATTTTTTCTGCTGTGGTTTTATGATATTTATAAAAATGCCAAGCTGAAATATTTTTACTGTTTACCCTCAAAATAACATTTTGAACTTGTCTTAATTTATTAAATTCAATTTCTAAAAGTTGACATTTTAATTGAGCCTCCAAAATATAAGCATGTTCAGGGTAAATAAAGATATTTAAGTCAATTTTATTTTTAATGGCAATCTCTATGATTGATTCTAGTCCGCTCAAGTCAAGCTTGGTCGAGAGCACAGATTTATCTGGGTTAGAACATTTTGGGTTTTTAGATACCTTTAATAAACCCTCATGAAAACGCTTAATTGTCCCAGGTTTATTTCTTGCATAAAAATACATTCCATCATGAGAGTGGCTGTTCTCTTTATTTTTTTGGGAGAAAACAGTTTGAATGCTTGCATTTAAAGCGGTTGAAGAAAAAAGTAATTCTTGAATACTTGCCTCGTTGAGATAGATTTTATTGATATTTTTACAATCAACAATTGGTAAATCTTCCAAGTGGATGCCAATTAAGGCTCTTTTAACTGAAGTGTGTTGGTTGGCATATTGAAACTGACAAAAGACCCTAGACCAATCTGATTCTGCAAAAGAAAAGTTGTAACCAAGTAACTGCCCATTTTTATTAAATGCATTATTTGATGGATTAAATCCTATTTCCGAGATTGAGCTTCCAAAGATGAGCGCATCAGGCTGTAATTTTTTAAGAATAATCGGCTTCGCACTTCTTTCGAATTTTCCAAATTTGGGTTTGTATTCATTGAGATTTGGTAAGTTGGTGTCCCGATAAACCCAAAAGGGATCTATAAGTCTATTAAAGACACCAATCATTGCAATTAAGACTAATGTCAAGCTAACAAAAAACAAGGTAAATTTTTTCGCACTCATGATTAGAAATTAAAATAAATAAATTCAGATAAGCTTGATATCGAAATCACTGATGCTGTGGCAATTAGTATTACAAAAGTAAGCCAAAGATATGTTGTAGACCAAAAAAACCTAGAGGATTTAATTAAACTACTTTCTAAATAAACAGAAGATCTATTAAATATTTCGATAATACTTGGTGAGAAAAAAACAATAAGTAAAGTTATGAATAACCAAAAAAAATGAGAGGATTTGACAATGCGGACATTTAATATGGCTTCATTTGATTGACTTTGGAAAAAATTTTGAAGAAATGGATACATGCTCTTAATTAAATTTAAAGCTGATTCAATGTCATTTGCTCTAAAAAAAACCCAGGCAGTTGTTACAGCAATAAAAGTAATAGAAAGGGAAATAAACTGATAAGCCCAATTAAATTTAATTTTTTCATAAATATTTGGGAGGCGATTGTTGAAAAATGAACGCCAGAAATGATTAATGAGAAGAAAGATGCCATGTAGCAGTCCCCAAATAATGAATGTCCATGATGCCCCATGCCATAAACCTCCAAGAAGCATAGTTAAAATAATATTTGTATATTTTCGAGCGCCTCCTTTTTTATTACCACCCAAAGGGATATATAAGTAATCTCGTAGAAATCTAGAGAGAGTTATATGCCATCGTCTCCAAAATTCGATGATATTAGTTGATTTGTATGGGGAATAAAAATTAATTGGTAGTTTTATACCAAAAATAATAGATAAACCTATTGCCATTTCTGAGTATGCAGAAAAATCAAAATAAATTTGCAATGAATAACTAATAATCCCAGCCCAAGCATCTGCCGAGGAAATGATTGAAAAGGAGGCTGCATCAAAAACTTTTTCAACGGGAGCGCTAATTTGATCTGCAATAACGGTTTTCTTGAAAAGTCCCATAAAAAACAAAGATAAACCAGTTGCTAAAAGTTGATAACGTTGATTGCAATCTTTTAAAGCAGTTTTGGATGAAAATTGAGGCATCATTTCTTTATGATGCAAAATTGGACCCGCAATCAGGTGGGGAAAGTATGTTACAAAAAGTAGATAATTTTCTGGCTTCTGCTCATCAGATTTTTTATGATATGTGTCGACCAGATAAGCAATTTGTGTGAAAGTAAAAAAAGATATGCCAATTGGCAAAGTGATTCCTAAATCTGGAGATTGTTTTGAGCTACTTAATAAGAAATACAAGATTTCACTGATAAATTGTGCATATTTAAATAGTGCTAAAAAACATAAATTAATGCATACTCCAAATATTAGAAATATCTTGCTATGATCTTTACTATGCCGTATTTTTTTCCCTAATTGATAATTAAAAACTATTGACGGTAGTAGCACCAAAAGAAATCTTGGGTCGAACCAAGAGTAAAAAAAAAGTGAACACACACCAAGCCAAATAATATGACTGTTACTTTCTTTTTTTAAAAAATAAAGGAAGCCAAAGTAAGTGATTGGTAAAAAAATAAATATAAAAACGTAGCTATTGAATAACATTAAAGTATTTTATGAATAAAAATAAAAATTTTGTATTATTTTGCAAAACTTACACTGGCGATTTTTTACGTTTTAAGCGGTTGTGGGATAGTATTCAAAAACATAATATTGAGATGATTCCATTTTATGTTAGCGTGCCTGGAAATGAGTTAGATTTTTTTAAGAATAACACGCCCAATTCACCGAGGATTAAGTGGGTATCAGACGAAGAAATTATCCTTGCGAACCCAGGGGTAACATTGGATCGTTATAAAACATGGGATGGAAGATTGTCTCAGCAGGTAATCAAAGCTGAATTTTGGCGTTATTTCAGTTTATTTAATCCCAATGAAATTGTTTATTTATGCATTGATTCTGAAAGTATATTTTTGAAGGATTTTTCACATCTTGATTTTATGACCTCACGTGGCGAACCCTTCACGGTAATGCACCAAAATAAAGAATTGTTACAACTTGCAAGTAACCGAAATATTCAAAGAATTCAAAATGATTTTTTAACCGAGTCGTTGATGATGAAAAATATTTTTTCACGTCAAGGACCAAATTATGAGTTTGGTCCTACGCCTGTGATTTGGAGTTCCTTGGTATGGAGGGATTTGGATGAGAAATATTTTCAAACTACGGGAAAAACAATTTGGGATGCGATCTTCGAAAAGCCCAGTGAATTAAAATGGTATGGGGAGGCACTTTTGATGTATAAATCAATCAATCTTATCCCGATAGATCCAATCATGAAGGTCTATCACTATGATTGGCATTTTTATCACTGTAAAAGAAATGGAGAATCTATTGCCACAGTAAAAAACCAATACTTTGGCATTTTGAAACAGTCAAGTTGGGATAGTGCAATTGATTATGGCGAGCATGCAAAACGTAAATCATTTTTATCTAAGTTGTGGAGGAATATAAAATCCATCATAGTAAGGATTAAATAAATGAAGCGATGTCTTATCTTATCTCATGGTTTTAACATGGATGGAAGAGCTGCAAGTCAAACAATTACAGATAAGATTCCATATTTAGTCAATGCTGGAATTGATGTTTACGTCCTTTCAGCTATCACCGGTGAAAAGGATACACGCTTTAAACATGCGCAACTTTTAGCGTGGGGGCCATCTGCATTTCGCTTTGATTTTAGGCACTGGTATATGAACCGTTTTGGTCGCGGGGCGAGCTATAAATTCATAACTTCCAGCCTTTATTTATTTTTAATGCCGTTTATCTTAATAGAAAAAATACTTATTGGATTATCTAGTCAATGGTCATGGTCTATCCCGGCAATTATCAGAGGATATTGGTGGATTTATCGATATAAAATCGACACAATCTATTCAACAGGTGGAGCTTGGTCTGCTCATTTGGCAGGTTATTTTTTAAAAAAAATGACAAATTGCCAATGGATTGTTGAGGTTCACGATCCGCTGGTAATTCGACGTGAGCTAAAGTCAACAAAAAAATTATCAATTAATCAAAGGCGTGAAGAGATGGCTATGTGTCATCTAGAGGGTTTGATAAGTAAAAATGCTAATTTAGTATGGTTTTTTACTAAAGGAGCTTTAGATTGGTTCCTATCAAGACATCCTGAAATCAAGGGCTTTGCATTTTCAATGCAACCAGGATCATCTCCGCCAGTGCTACAAAAAGTTTCATATGTTAAAGGCGGTAAATTAATCATTGGACATTTTGGCGTACTATCAAATACACGATCTTTGTTACCGATTTTAAGAGTGTTACCTATTTTTTTTAAAAGAAACCAATCCGCAAAAAAAATTATAGAAATTAAAATTTTCGGATCGGACATTGATCAGTTATCAAAAGAATGGTTAGCAGTTAATTTGGAATACGAGGAAAATATAAATATAGTTGGCCGTATCAACAGCTCAGCTCAAGAAAGCGGTAGAAATCAAATTTTTAAATACATGCAAAAATGCGATTATCTGCTTCTATTGCATGGAGATCATTTGGGTTGTGAAGAATATATCCCTTCTAAAATATATGATTATTGGTGGACGCAGAGGCCAATCATTGCTTTTACACACAGAAATCAGGAGCTAAATGATTTAATTAATAAAATTAATGGCCATAAAAAATATACCGTAGAGATGGATAATGATATTGAAGCTTTAGAAACATTAGAGAAGGCATGGCTGGACTGGGATGGTGGAATAAATAATACGGCAGGAACCACTCCCATGGGAGTTGAAAACTTGGTTAAAAAAATAATTCAAAATTCTTGATATGTGATATGAACTATATGCCAGAAGTAAGTGTTGTTATGACTGTATTTAACTCCGAGAAGTATTTGGAGGAAGCTGTAAAAAGTATTCTTGATCAAACATTAAAAAAAATTGAACTAATAATCGTTGATGATGCATCTACAGATAATAGCTTTAATATTTTAAGAAAATTTAACGATCCAAGAATTCAAATATTTAAACTAGAGAAAAATTACGGTCCCTCTTACGCAAGAAATTATGGTATCAAAGAGGCTAGGGCTAATTATGTAGCATTAATGGACTCTGATGATGTTGCTGTAAGATCTCGGCTACAGCTTCAATACAACGAATTAAAAAATGGAACAGCGAATGCTGTTTTCAGCGAATATTTTTTAATTAATGATTGCGGAGAGAAGGTCAAAAGAAAGCAAATGGATTATTCAATAGCAGATACAGAAGCTTTACTTTTGATATATACGCCAATTTGTTGCCCCACTGTCATGATTGAAAAAAAATTGCTTGAAAATATTTCATTCAATAATTCTATGAGATTTGCGGAGGATTATGATCTTTGGTGCCGCCTGATCATTGCAGGTGCTAAATTTCATCATTTAAAAGAGCCTTTATTAAGTTATAGAATTCATGAAGATCAATCTAGCGGAAAAAAAAGTAATACTTTTATTCGGGAGCAAATTTCTGTAATTACGAAAAATTATGCTAAAAAAAAATTCGGATTAGTAAAGCAGCCTCAATACTTAAAGTTTAGTGTAAGAATTAAATACATCTATGATTTAATTCTTATAAATGCTAAAAGCCCAAAGAGCAGAGTTTATTCTCAGATATACAAGAGATTGCAGCCCATTTCAAAAAGTTTGTCGCAGAGCTTGGTAAACAGAGTCGAAAGGCTCATTTTGGTTAATTTAATAAGAGTGATCGCTAATGTATTACGCTAACTTTAATCAGCAAGATAGATTTAATAACTCCCCATTTATGGAAGAGGATTTGCATCACAAATATAACCCAACATTTACGAATCGTGGTTTAAGAGAAAAATTCCTCAAGCAAAATATTCACTTAAATACACCCGACATGAATATTGGTAAAGAGGTTTTATTTGATTTATATTTTGATGCCTTCGACCAAAATGTGGATGAAAGTAAATCATTTTTAATTGCTACAGAAAATCCCTTTATCAATAATCTGAATATTGATTTCAAACATCTAAAGAAGTATAAAAAAGTTTTTTCATGGAATGACAGCATTAGCTCTGTCGGAAATTTCAAAAAATTATACGTGCCAAATTTTTTTAATTTTCATCAGTTTAAAAAGTTTGATGAAAGGCCATATTTTTCATGTTTAATAAATGCTAATAAGAATTTTGATAAAGACCACTACTGCAATTTATATCAGGAAAGATTAAATCTGATTAGGTGGTATGAGGAAAATGCACCAAATAATTTCTATTTATATGGAAGAGGTTGGTGTAAACCTCAACGATCTAGGGGTTTTATCAATAGCATTATCAGGAGGCGAGATAGATTAAGGACGCAACTATTTGGTTATAAACCATTCCCAAGTTATTGTGGAGAGGTTAAAGATAAGCATGAAATTTATTCACGAACAAAATTTTCTTTTTGTTATGAAAACGTATCAGATTTATCAGATTACATAACTGAAAAAATTTTTGATAGTTTTTTTTCTGGTTGCGTTCCAGTATATTGGGGTGCAGACAATATCTTAGATCATATTCCAAAAAATTGTTTTATAGATAAAAGAGACTTTTCTTCAAATTACGATTTAAATAAATATTTGCAATCAATAGATGAGTCTGATTACTCAGATTATCAGGAGAATATATTAAATTATCTTAATTCTGCGCAAAGTCAAAAATTTTCGCTAGATAATTTTCTGGATGTTATTGTGCATACCATTATTAATGATCTAAATTTAGATATATAAGAAAATGAATCTTCACCTATTTTTTGATGTTTATATTGAAGACGCACCTATTGAACTATATAGAGGTGGTAATAAAGATAGATTTTTTTTGGAGCACTCAATTAGAGTGAAAAAAAATTCTTATAGATACAGGTCAAAGCTTGACATAACTCGATATACGCTACAGAGCTACTCAAAGATTAATTGGAAAAGTGTTGTTATTCGCATTGAATGTGAGAATCCAGAGCATGAATTTATATTTGACGAGTTAAAAGAGTTATTTCCGAAGGCTAAGATTGAAAGGACGCGATCAGATAGTGCTTTAAAGTATTCTAATGCATTACATAATGCCAAAATTCCAGATGATGATTGGGTGTTTTTTAGCCCTAATAATGATCATCCTTTTATCTCGGATCCTGCCCGACTAGGTGATCTTTTAATGTATGCTGAGGAAATTAGGCATCAGTTCCCTGGCGGAATTTTATCTATCTTGTATTCGCATTACACTGATGGCAATAATTTGTATAGCCCCTTAAGGCATGAGTGGGGATCGTATGCGGATAGTTTTTGTAGGCTTATTGATGAATCAGCAATAGCAAGAACTGTGGTTCCTGTTAAATCCCTAATTGATTCAGTCCAGATATTTAAAATGTCTACATTAAAGTACATATATAAAAATACGAAAAATTCTGGTCGATTAATTAGGAATGAAGAAACAGAATTTTATTTATCTAAAGATACCAAACATACATTGATACTTCCAAAATGGGAGATTTGTCGTCATTATGATTCTTATATGCACATTCTAGATTTCGTACCACCTTTATTTATTCCAGATGGCTTTTTTGATAAAAAAATAAAAGTAAGGTATGGTTATGCTGACTATAAAGAGGGCTGGGTTAATGTTAATCCAATTAAGGATAAATATATCTACCAAGAACCTAGTGGAGTCGATTTGCGTTGTTTATTAGAAGATTTACCTTGGTTTTGGAGGGATCGGATTTCTGAAATTGATATAAATAAGGATTTCAATCCGCCTTTAAAAAATCAAATTTCCTACTATGAAGATATTAAAAATCCTTGGAGAAAAATTCACGCCTTACAGATACTAATAAATTCACTTTATAAATTTTTTCGTTCGTATCATAGGCGTTTAAGACTTTTTTTTCGCAAGCTAAAAAATAAGTGATTAAATGCTGCTTCGTCAAAATTCTTTATGCCATATAAAATTTTTATCATTGAGTTGACTGAGTTGTATTAAAAGTGCTGCCTTTTGGCAAGTTTCCACCTGCCAAAGCCATAAAATTTTCTTTTTTGAGATATTGGTTTCTTATCATCATCTAATATTTGATGAAAAAAACTAAGTAGTCGATCTTCGCTGAAATAAATATTAGGTTGATTGTTAATGAAGTAAGGTTCTGAGAGGATTTCTTGATATAGTTCATCGTTTGAGTCAACCTCTAAAATTCTATCTATAAAAGATTCATCGTCTTGATAATCGTTTCTGCAAAGCATACTTTTTTTATTAAATTCCTCGCCCACACGCTCGTTACCCCAGTAAATTGGTATGCAGCGAGCCCACATGGCCTCAGTTAGCTTTTCAGTTGTATATCCAGGCAATGATTTATTTTCGTAACAAAGATTAAATTTATATTGACTAATAAAACGATTTTTAGCTTGACCACCTAAGCCTATGTCACCAACATTATTCATAAATCGCCCACCAGAAGCGATTTGTTTGACGGAGCTTAACTTTTTAAAGAAATTAACTCTTTCTCCTGCTCTCTTAGGATTTCCATTGGAGATAACTGTTGCGCAAAAATTTCTTTTTTGAAGAAAAATTTTTTGAACTTCATCTGTTTTTTTGATTAAATCCTGAGTGGTTGCTTCGCTGCCCCAGACATAGAAGGGGAATCGTAAGTGTCTTGGATTGTCAAGATAGTGACAAGTCATGGCATAGTCAGTTAGATTCCAGTCAGGCTTAATAGATTCTCCTGTCCAGAATAATTTTTTACATGTATAGAGACGATTGAGATGGCCTCCATCTTGAAAAATTAATAAATCTGGCTTATCTGAAATTTCAATATTAAAGTCTTTTTTCAGAATTCGAGTAAACCAATTGTCATATTTATTAATACCATTAAAGTCGGTAAAATCCAACTTTAAAACTTTTTTTATCTTCATATAATTTAAATGTTGATTTAGTGAGTTTTTTTACCAACAACTAAAATATTATCAAGCATGTTTTGCCTTGCTAAAGTATCAATAGACTTACCTTCTAAATTAATGTCTCCCGCACGCCATGCTTCACCATAAGCATAGGTTAATTCAGCCAGTCCAGTATATGTTGTGAAATCAATCGGAGATATATTATTCATCTTGAATAATTTATAAAGAGATTGAATGGAAAAGTAGTTTAAATGTTCTGGATAGTGATAGTATTTTGAAAGGATACCTTGAGTCTGAAAGCCAATTGAATTTAAATTTGGGACTGAGATTGCCAAGTAACCATTCTGACGGAGTAGCTCACTCATTCTCTTTATTGATAATGATGGGTCAAGGTGATGCTCGAGAGAGTTTGATGAATATATAAATGAAAATTTTTCATCAAAAGACTTGGGTATCAAATTTACCATTTCCTTAATTACCGGAACTCCCATAATTTTTTTATTGAATTTTGCGGCATAGTTAGATGGTTCATTGACATAAATATTTAAATTATATTTTTTACCAAATGCGACAAAGTTTGAAAATCCCGCACCTATTTCTAAAACTGGATCAGTATCCTTGAAAGCTTTTAAATCAATTCCATTTCTCTCTAACAATAATATTAGGTTATAAATTGTGTATTGTTGATCGTAACCATTGATTTCATTAATTGCATCTTTAAATTTTTTCTTACCAAAGTTTATCTTTTTATAGTGTTCAATAAGAAAATTTTCTGACGGTCGCGGTGAGAAGTATCCAAAATCACAATTATCACAGTGAACCAAGCTTATTTTTTCTAATCCACCACTGTTAATTTTATCAACAGAAACAGCAAAACTATTATGCTGACCATAATTGCAAAAATAGGTACTTTGTTGGTGAGTTGAGTTGCAAATAGGACATGTTGAATTTTCATTTCCGATTATGTGGCTACTTAGTTTTAAATTTAGAGACATAGATTAAATTTTAAAAATTGTTAGTGGGTAAACCGGTTTAAGTGTGCCAGTTCTGATTGGATGGTTTAGAAAGTGACCAATAAAAAAATTATTGATGTCAAAATTGGCTTTCTCTTCAATTTTTACATAAATGTTTTCCTCATTAAACTCTTCAATCGCAAGTCGTTCGCCTGAATAGCTTGAGTAGCTGATCAAGTTATTGGTGTCATCAACATAAATTGGGAGTGCTGGCAAATACTTATCGGCTGTCATTTGAAGTAAATTGAGAGCATCTTTTGTAGAGCTATAGTAATCCAAGTCAACTGATACGAATCCAATTACATCGTTTTTTATTTGATATAGCTTGCAAAAGTCCGGAATTGTTTTTTTTACATCTCCAATAATTAATGTTGTATTTTCAGATAGTTCTTGCTCTAACTTTTTAAAATTAGGTAATAAGAATTCTCCCATAGACCAAATTTCAGGGTGATCTTTATAGCCATCTGGTTTAGGTAGTCCGGATGCATTATCAAAACCAATAACATCGATCTGTACCTCAAATAGTGAAGAATATTTTTTTGCGATTAAAGATAGTTCTCTTAATCCTGCCCCTTCTCCAACGCCCAGTTCAACTAGAGTCAATGACTTATACCCACAAAGTATGGCTTGCAGTACGGAATGTGCGACGCTTAGTGAATAGCAATCTCTACCTAATAATAATTTTCTATCACGAATATAGTTGCCAACTTGTTTGAATGTATGCATTAATTGATGGTTATTCAGACATTTTTTATAATCCCTTGATATTTTCCTGATAAGATAGGATTGATATATAGGTAATTTATAAATTTTTCTGGTAATTCCTGGAAAAATTCTCACGCGCAAACTTCTCTCATTTATTAAGACAATTTATTAGAACATATTTGAAGTTATTAATCGTTAAACTTTCATCCCTTGGTGATGTTCTTCATAACTTACCTATTGTTTGGGATCTGCGTACTAAGTGCCCAGATGCTCAGATTGATTGGGTGGTGGAAGAGGCCTATGTGGAGCTTTTAGAGCCACTTAAAACCATTACTTTGATATCTGGTGATTCTGTTACTGGTATCAATAACATCATTCCTTTGGCCTTTCGTCGTTGGAAAAAAGCTTTAAAACGAGGTGAGTTCATCCGCAGCATTCAGGAATACATCGCTTTTAAAGAACAATTTAAGTCAGGGGGGGGTGCTGACTATGACTTGATTATTGAAACTCAGGGTTTACTGAAGTCAGCTTGGGTGACCCATTTGGCAAACCCAAATAAGACAGCTTCAGTTTTTGGTTTGGCCAATCAAACTGAGTTTTCTGGTTATGAGCCGTGGGCTCGTAAGTTTTATACAGATTCTGTACAAGTGCCGTTTCACTGTCATGCAGTAGATCGCTCGCGTTGGGTAAC
>JACCDN010777629.1_pt1 | contig 17647 bp, 15 predicted proteins | sample 7441691 | NCBI WGS metagenome assembly JACCDN01 (sample SAMN15323439, study PRJNA562643) | freshwater metagenome | isolation source: river surface water | place: USA:Blue River Watershed | collected 2017-08-16
ATGGCAATTGCATTAGCTAACAGTGCCTATTCTTTCAAAAATCTATTCAAATTTAAAAGATTGGCGCGCGCAGATTTTATGATGATTGAACCAGTTTAACTCTTATTTTATTGCCGCCAAAATTCTTGCCATTGAGGCTGGTTATTGCGGCGCTTGCTTCATCGTCATTTAACATTTTAACAAAGCCGAAGCCTTTTGATAGGCCAGTCTCTTTGTCCACAACTATATCGCACGATTGAACCGTGCCATATGGAGTAAATAATTTAATAAGATGCTCTGCCTTTGTTTTACGAGATAGGTTAAGTACGGTTATATTCATTGGAATTCCTTAGAGTTTTTGAATCAAATCTGACAACAGCATATTATACCAAACCACAAATCTATTAATCACATCTATTAACTCGAATGAAGATGGCGCAAAAGTACAATCTGGATTGCAATTTGCGCTTATCTGCTGGTCGCCATTTTGAAAAAAGAATTAAAAATCGATCATTCTCTCTGTGTAATTTTGCAAGTTTTAAGTATAAACATCTTTGAACGAACCCAGATAAATCAACTCTTCACAAACCTGACCACAAAAGTTATCAAAGTGATTACCGCGCGCAGATTTTTTCCTTCCCTAAGGAAAGCATGTCGACAAATGAGGTTCCTTTCTGTGACCCCTTCCGCTGCCCAATAATTGATTGCCAATGCCTTTCTGTTGTAACCTTTGAGCCCTTTTGCTGGTTATCATTTGAGATGTTTTTATCGGCCTCTGACTTTTCTGTTGAATAGGCTTTACCTGCATTTTCAACTACCCTCTTTTCTTGAGCGTCACTAACAATATTTCTTTCAGGATTCCTTGCAGAAACGCTGTCAGCAACAATATTGGCTAAATTTTTTAGGGCTAAGTTTGAATTTTCTGGATCCTGTAATATGTCAGAGGCGTTTTTCGTATCGATGATTTTTTGATATTCTGGAAGTTTGACGGCCTCGCCTTCTTTTATTAATTTCAAAACGGTTTGCGCATCTTTTTCTGCTAATTTTTTTACTTCATCAAAAGATTTAAGAGATTTAATTTTATCAGATTTTCTATTAAGAATTTCTGTGGCAAGATCTTTGCTGAATTGAGCAGATTCCTGAGAATCAGAGTTTGGCAAAAAATTTCGAACATTATCATATTGTCTGGCTTTATTCGCTTCGGCAAAGCCAGTAGTAGCTGCAATTCCAAGCTTTATAGCATTTTGAGCCATGTTGCCAAAAAAAGGAACCATCCCTAGGCCATCACTTATAGTATCTGCTATTCGTGACCACACGTCTTTCTTTCTTTCAAAATTTTGAGCAGTAACTGCGGCGGAAAGCTCTGTGTTAAGAGTTGATCTAAGATGTTGGTGATATTTAATTAGATTATCACCTTCTGTTTCGGATTTAACTCCATAATATGAACCAATTTTGGCCAGCAAGAGACTTTTTGACATTTGTAATTTAATTTAAATAAAACGATTTGCGGTGCGTCGAATCTAGGAAAGGATTCAATATTTCGCAATAAAGAAGATAAATCTTGTCATGTCAACCCCCGCTCCTTGGATGCGCCAAACTCATCAAACTCTTTCAATAATGCCGATGACCCTTTGGCATAATTTTCCTTAAAGGCGCTGTCGCGTAAACCAACTTTTTCGTCGAACTTTTCGCAATTCAAATTTTTTTGGAACGCACGTACATATGGGTACGCTTACCTTCCAAAAAAATTTGAATCACAAAAATTTCTTAGAAAAACTTGATTTACGCGACAGCGCCTTAAAATTGATGGTTAAAATTATCCAACCAAAACCATGCGCTATTAACTCGTATCATTATTTCAGTATCAGCTAGAATTTCTTAGAACTGGTTCTAAGACTCAAACTGCAAAACTAAATCTTCCAAAAACTAAAAAATTTTATGACAACCCTATTTGATTCGTTAAAAGTTGGTGATCTAAATTTGCCAAATCGTATTGTAATGGCTCCTCTAACCAGAATGCGTAGTGCTCAGCCCGGAGATATTCCGCAAGAGATAAATGTTAAATATTATTCGCAGCGCGCGACTGCGGGTTTGATAATTTCCGAAGCGACGCAAATCAGTCAACAAGGTAAAGGATATCCAGCAACTCCAGGAATTTATTCTGACGAACAAGTCGAGGGCTGGAAAGCGGTCACCGAAGCGGTTCATAAAAAAGGTGGTAGAATTTTTTTACAACTTTGGCACGTTGGCAGAATTTCGCATCCATCACATCAGCCCAATGGAGTAGCGCCTGTAGCGCCTTCTGCAATTGCTGCAAAAAACAGCGGAACTTACACCGCGGAATTTAAGCCGACAGGAATTTTAATGCCGCGTGCACTTGAAACCGCAGAAATTTCTGATATTATTGCCGACTTTAAAAAAGCCGCTCAAAATGCTAAGGTAGCGGGTTTTGACGGTGTTGAAGTTCATGGTGCTAACGGATATTTGCTCGATCAATTTTTACAAGATGGTTCAAATAAAAGAACTGATCAATATGGCGGATCGATCGAAAATCGTGCTCGATTTTTGTTTGAAGTAATGGATGCCGCAATTTCAGTTTGGGGCGCGGGCAGAGTTGGTGTACGTCTATCGCCTTATGGAACGTTCAACGACGTTAGCGACTCTGATCCAGAAAAATTATTTTCCTACGTTTTAGAAAAATTAGATGAGAGAAAAATCGCTTTTGTAGATTTGATTGAACCAAGAGCATCAAGTGCTGGTGGCGTGGATGCGGAAGTAAAAAATGCGCCAAACACAGCAAATATTTTTCGTGAAAAATTTAAAGGCGTGTTGATTTCAGCTGGCGGATATAATCCACAGCTTGCCAAAGAAGTGGTCGCAAGTGGCAAAGTTGACGCAGTTTCTTTTGGCCGATATTTTATCTCGAACCCCGATTTGGTTAGAAGAATTAAAGAGGAAAAAGATCTGAATAAATATAACCGCGCCACGTTTTACGGTGGCGGAGAAGTTGGTTATACCGACTATCCATTTTTGGATTAAAGTGTTAAATCAATCAAAATCACAATTGATATTTTTAAGTTATTTAGCGCTTCCCCTCGCGTTTGTTGGCATTCCAATTTATTTAAATATTTCTGATTTCTATGCGCGCAGTTTTGATTTAAATTTAGCGCTAATTGGATTTTTGCTAATTTTTATTCGTGCTTTTGACGCGTTGCAAGATCCGGCTATAGGATATTTTTCTGATTATCTTGTTTTTAAAAAAATCACGCGACGCGTCATCATCGCTGTCGCTTCCATACTTTTATCTTTGAGTTTTTATTTGGTTTTTAATCCACCGCTTGCGCTTTCGCAAAATGCTGCAATTGCTTATTTCGCCCTGACTTTAGCGCTTACTTACACCTGTTTTAATTTTGTTACTATCAACTTCGAATCTTTGGTCGCAATCGGCGCTCGCAATGATAAAGAGCGCATCACGATTAATTCCTATAAAGAATTCTTTGGTCTTTTGGGAATGATTTTGGCATTCACTTTGCCTGCAATTTTATCGCAATTTTTTGCCTTTAGCATAAGTGAAAGTTATGCCGCTTTAAGCCTTGTATTTGTAGCTCTTATTTTGTTGGCGACTTTGGTTTTTTTACCACGCTTAAAAATTGATTCAGAAAATTTTTCATCAGCAAAAGCTTTAAGTTTTTATAATGTTTTAAAAGATAAGAAGTTTTTATTTTTTCTGGGAATATTTATCGTAAACTCTGTTGCCGTAAGCCTTCCTGCTGCTAATTTAAATTTTTTTATCCGAGATATTCTGCATGATGAAAAAAATTTAGGCTGGTTTTTGGCAATTTATTTTCTTTCCGCCTGCTTATTCATTGCGCTCTGGAAAAGCCTTTTTAAGCGCTTTGGTATTTTGAAGACTTGGATCTGCTCAATTGGTTTTTCCGTTCTCACTTTTCTTTTTGCTTATTTTTTAAGCGCTGAAAACTCCCTTTATTTTTACGGGGTATGTTTTCTTTCGGGAGCGTTTCTGGGGCCAGATTTAATTGCTCCGCCAACAATTCTAGCGCAATTGACGCAATATAAAAAAGAGTTGATATCTTCTTATTTCTCTGTGTGGAATCTGGCTATTAAACTTGGTTTGATGATTGCCGCATCTGGCAGTTTGATTGCTTTATCTTTTTTTGGTTATCATCCCGCAAATGCAACAAAGGAAAGCTTGCAAGCGGTATCATTTTTTTATGCGGCGCTACCATGTTTGTTAAAATTGTTCGTGATAATCTTTCTTCTTAAATGGAAAAAATATGAAAATTAAAAAAACTCTAATCGCTATGTCACTGATTTCTTCTCTAAGCTTTTTACTGGGTTGCGCAAATGCTGATCCAAAAATTTATGCAAACAATTCTCCTAAATTGGATGTTAGAAATTATCTAAATGGAAATCTTGAAGCAGAAGGAATTTTGCAAGATCGCTCTGGTAAAGTGATAAAAAGTTTTACTGTAAAAATGAAGGGAGCTTGGAAAGGAAATGATGGAAAATTGGCCGAAGATTTTATTTTTTCTGACGGCAAAAAAGATCACCGCGATTGGGAAATTAAAATGCTTGATGACAATAATTTTACAGCAAAAGCTCATGATACTGTAGGAATTGCAAAGGGCGAGCAATATGGCAATGCAGTTAAAATGGCCTACGTTTTAAGTGTTGATGTTGATGGCAAAAAATATGATATTTCTCTAACCGATTGGATTTATTTAATCGATGCTAAAAACGCGATTAACGTTTCTAAAATGACAAAATTTGGCTTCACCGTTGGCACCTTAACAATTTCTTTTAGAAAGCTTTAGATGAAAAAAACCTGCTGGATTATTGGCGCCAGTCACGGCATTGGCGAAGCGCTGGCTAAAAATTATTTTTCTCAGGGTTTTAACTTGGCAATTTCGGCGCGTAGCCTTGAAAAACTTGAACAAATCAAAGAGCAACTCTTGCTTTCTGCAAAAGACAGCTCAGAAATTTTTGTAAATAAAGTTGATGTTGTTGATGTTAATTCTTTGATAAATGCGCGTGACAAAATTGTAAAAAATTTCGGTCAAATTGATTTGGTAATTTTTTGTTCAGCGCTTTACCAACCAAGTTCGGCGCTTGTTTTTAATTTGACGACAGCCAAGCAAACAATTGATGTGAATTTGAATGGTTTTCTAAATTTATTGCATGTCATTACGCCGCAAATGCTAAAACAAAAAAGTGGACAAATTGCCGTTATTGCAAGCGTTGCTGGCTATTGTGGATTGCCTCAATCCTTTGTCTACGGCGCTTCTAAAGCCGCTTTAATAAATTTATGCGAAGGAATTTATCCGGAAATGCAAAGACAGGGAATTGCAATTTCAGTGATTAATCCGGGATTTGTAAAAACGCGCTTAACTGAAAAAAACTCTTTCAAAATGCCATTCATAATCTCCCCTAAAAGCGCAGCTATATTGATTGTAAAAGGTTTAGAAAAAAAGAAATTTGAAATTCATTTTCCAAAAAAATTCACATTCTTTTTAAAAATTTTGCGTCTTTTGCCTTATTCCATTTTCTTTTTCATAACCAAGAAAATTGCTTAGAGAAAATGAACAAAACAAAAATCGCCATCATCGGTTCTGGTATATCTGGCCTTGCTTGCTCTTATTTTTTATCAGAAAAATATAGCGTAAAAATTTTCGAGAAAAATAATTATTTAGGCGGACATTCCAACACCACTACGGTTAATTATGATGGCAAAAAAATTGCCGTTGATACCGGATTCATAGTTTTTAATCACGCAACTTATCCCAATTTAAAAAGTTTTTTTAAGCTGCTTGATGTGGCTTATGAAAAAAGTAATATGTCGTTTGCGGTCAAGATTGACAATGGTTTACTTGAATATGCTGGAACAAATTTAGCCTCAGTTTTTGCGCAAATTAAAAACGTTTTTAATCCGCAATTTCTAATCATGCTGCGCGATATTTTGCGCTTTAACAAAAAGGCTGTCGAGATTTTGCAAAAGCCGTTTGATGCCAATTACACTTTGCAAAACTTGCTTGATGATTTGAATGTCAAAAAATATTTCCGCGAATTTTATTTGCTGCCAATGTCGGGCGCAATCTGGAGCTGTCCGCTTGCAACTATGCTCGCTTACCCAGCTCAAAGCTTTGTTGCTTTTTTTAAAAATCACGGACTTTTAACTGTTGCCAATCAGCCTCAATGGTACACGGTTAGCGGAGGTTCAAAAGAATATGTTAAAAAGATTGCTGATAAAATTGGTGAAAATTCAATCTCGCTTAATGATGAAGTAATTGCCGTGGAAAGGCTTGAGGAAAAGGTTCTTGTGAAATCAAAAAAAGGTGAAGAGCTTTTTGATTTTGTATTTTTCGCTGCGCACGGAGATCAAGTTTTGTCGCTTTTGAAAAATCCCAGCACCGCAGAAAAAGAAGTTTTTTCTGCCTTCAAATATCAGCCAAATTTGGCTGTGTTGCACCGAGATTCTTCGGCGATGCCAAATGCCAAGAAAGCATGGTCTAGTTGGGTTTACAGCAATAATTCTAAAAATGAAAATCAGCAAATTGCCATCACTTATTGGATGAATAATTTGCAAAATATTGACCACAAATATCCGCTTTTTGTGACGCTAAATCCATCGCAAAAAATTGCTGAAGAGAAAATTTTTGCGCGCTTTAATTACGAACATCCAATTTTTGATTCAAGAGCAGTTGCCGCTCAAGCTAAGATACAAGAGCTTCAAGGAGTTGACAAAATTTATTTTTGCGGCGCTTATCAAAAAAATGGTTTTCATGAAGACGGAATTTCTTCGGCACTTTTGGCAATTAATAAACTGAAAATTTTTGCGCCATGGCAATCATAAATTCAGCTTTTCTTTGCCATGCACAAGTAATGCACAAAAGGTTAAAGCCCGTTGCGAATCGATTTACGTATCGCGTTTTTTATTTGTGTTTTGAGATTGCAAAAATTGAAGAAATTTCTTCCAAATTTTTATCGCTAAATCGTTTTAATTTTTTTTCTTTTTACAACAAAGATCACGGCAAGCGAGATGGCTCAAGCCTTCAAGAATGGATTCTTGAAATTTTAAATGAAAAAAATCTACAGCAAAAAGTTAAGAAAGTTTTTTTGTTAAGCTATCCTCGCGTTTTGGGGTATGTCTTCAGCCCTGTCAGCTTCTGGTTTTGTCTTGATGAAAATGAAAAACTGATCGCGGTTCTGTCAGAAGTAAATAACACTTTTGGCGAGAATCATAATTACTTAATTTTTAATGCCGATAATTCGCCAATTCAGGAAAATCAATGGTTTGGAACGAAAAAAGAATTTCACGTTTCGCCATTTCTTGCGGTTGAAGGTGAATATAAATTTCGTTTTATTTTTAATGAAAAATCTATCGCGGCTTGGATCGATTATTGCGCAAAAGGCTCTGAAAAAACTTTACTAACCAGCGTAGTTTGCAAGAACCAAAAACTATCTGATAGCGCTCTGATCAAGGCTTTCTTCGATATTCCATTGATGACAATAAAGGTAATTTTTCTTATTCATTGGCAGGCCCTAAAACTGCTTTTCAAAAAAAATAAATATATTCCAAAGCCGCAAAAAATGGCGCATAAACTCACTTCTAATAATGAATAAAAATTACGATTTTATCTGGCAGGCCTTAAGCGGCATAACCTACGGCTCTCTTAAAATAAAACTTCCCGATGGTTTAGAAAAAAAATTCATCGGAAATGGCTCTGGCCCAAATGCCGAAATGGAAATTAAAGATTATAATTTTATCGATTCCGTAATCATCGGAGGTGATGTGGCGCTGGGGGAGGGCTATATACAAAATTTGTGGGATAGTAATAATTTGGAAGAATTGCTCACTTTTTTTACGTTAAATGCCCACGCTTTGGAAGATTTTTTTCACGCTAAAAAATTTCAAGCATTCCTGCTTTTTATCAAAAGTTTTTTAAGCAAAAACACCAAGCGCGGCAGCAAAAAAAACATTCAGGCGCATTATGATTTGGGCAATGATTTTTATCAGCTTTGGCTTGATGAAAGCATGACTTATTCAAGCGCGTTATTTGACGATGAAGCCTTTGATTTAAAGGCGGCGCAAGAAAGAAAATATCAGAATATTTTGCATAAATTAAACCAAGGAACGGTTCTTGAAATTGGATGCGGTTGGGGCGGATTTGCGGATGCGGCTGTGCAAAAAAATCATCAAGTGACATGTCTTACAATTTCACAAAAGCAGAAAATTTACACCGAAAGCCGCATACAAAAAATTGGCGCGCAAGATTTGGTAAAAATTAAGCTACAAGATTATCGCGAAGAAAAAGGCCTTTACGACAATGCGGTTTCAATTGAGATGTTTGAAGCTGTGGGGCAAGAATATTGGGATCGATATTTTGAAGTTTTGAAAATCTGTTTAAAGGTGGGGGGTAAATCAGTTTTGCAAATCATCACCATCGATGAACAAGTTTTTAAAGATTACATCAAGCGTGTTGACTTTATCCAAAAACACATTTTTCCCGGCGGAATTTTGCCTTCCAAAACTATAATTCGTCATCTTGCAGCAAAGCATGGGTTTAAGTTGAAAAGCGAATTGGCTTTTGGTGAAGATTATGCCAAGACTCTTCTGTTGTGGCTTGAGAGCTTTGATAAAAAACATGAAGAAATAATAAAACTTGGTTTCTCAAAAGAATTTATCCGCAAATGGCGATTTTATTTATCTTACTGCACCGCAGGTTTTAAAGCCAAAAGAACTGATGTTGTGCAATTTGAATTAGAAAAAATTTAGATGAAAAAACTGTTACTAAAAACACTGATTTTTTTATTTATAAGTAACGGAGTTTTTGCTTTTGAAATTCCACAAGTGGTTGCAAAAAATTTTCAAGCTCCTTTTTTAATTGGCTCTTCAAGCCTTCATTTTATTGGCTTCAAGGTTTATGACATTGCGCTTTGGTCTGAGGATAAAAATTTTTCTTACAACAAAAAATTCGCCATTTTTATTCGTTATAACATGAATTTTTCTAAAGAAGATTTAGCTAAAAAATCAATTGAAGAAATTGAAAGGCTTCATGTTTTAAGCAGCGAAGAGCGCAAAAATTATTTGATACAACTAACGAAAATTTTCAGCTCGGTTAAAAAAGGCGATGAAAAATTAGCAATTTTTTCACCAAATCAAGGTGTGGAAATGTTCTGTAACAACAACTCAACCGGCAAACTCACCAACCCCAAACTGGCAAGGCTTTTTGTAGATATTTGGTTGGATGAAAAAGGTTCTTATCCAAAAGTGACGAGGGAAATTTTGGGGAAGTAGATTTTTTGGCTTGGCGTGGTGTTTTTTAACATTTTTAACTGATCTTTGGTTGAGGTATTTAGTAAAATTTACCAAACAAAAGGTCGGGTTTACAAAGCCCGACCAGCGCTGGGGAAATGAAAAATTTATTAAGAATCTTGAGAAGGCGTCCTAGAGGTTAGTGAGGAAATTGGTATACCGTCCCCAAGATTATTCCTAGTTTTTGCGCGTCAGCAACTAGTCTTGAAACTGCTTCGCTCTAAGGAGAGAGACATAAACAACTTAACAAGTAAATCAATAAACCAATAAAACACAGCGACTAATTTCTTGCGAACTTAGGTAAATCAAGGGCTTGGCGAGTGAAGAGTTTTGGATTTGGGGTGGAGTTAGGATTTAGGGGTGAATTTTTAGAGATGTCCTTAAGAAATTATGCAAGATTTTTGTGGCAAACAGCCAGCTAATCTTACTGCTTCTTGGTCGGTAGTTGTGGCAGATGTTCTTGGTGCTAGTTCTGCTGTTTGAGTTTGTTCAGCTCGTCTAGTTTGAACTTCTTCTCTAAACCCTTCTTCTCTAAACTCTTCTTCTCCAAAAGTAATTTCTGTTTGATTATTAAGAGCTGGAGCTGGCGTGGCCAATCCTATTTCTTGCGATGATAATTGTGTTTTCGACTCTTGAGGCTCTAATTTTTTAATATCGTCAATTTGTAGAGTGTGATTTTTTAATGTTTCCATTACCTGTTTTGGCGTCTGATTGCCAATTACATAACCATCGTCACTTACCTTGCCATTAAAAATTTCTTCTATTTTATTTAAAAGATTTTCTTCCAAATGATTTTCTGCTTTTAACACAACTTGTCCAAATCGATTCCTTTTAGTTTTCTTGCCTTCAGGCAGAAGGGAAATGTCCGCTTGAAGCACATTTTCTCCAAAAATAACATTTAAACTTTCTTGTATTTTGCCAACTATTACCGCCCTCTGAACACTTGATTCTTTATCTTTTTCTTCTTCAGTTAAATCAGCTTTAGTGCGTTTTTCTAAGGCACTTAAATTGTATTTTTTTCCCTCAATGCTAATTTCTTCAAGAGATACCAATGAAGAGAAATTCTTTTTAAGCTGCTCATTACCTTCTGGTAACATTTCCTTAAAAGTTCCCCTAACTTTTTTTACCTTATCACCATCTAAAGGATCAAAACCTATCACCATTTTTGCCTGACCACCTCTTTTAGCTCTAGCCTCTTTCTCTCTTGCTAACTTCGAAGCTGCAAGCGCGTCATAGTTAATAGAAATTCTTTCTTCTTTAATTTCGTTGTACAGCCAATCCTTAGCGCGTCGCGACTCTTGAGAAATAGAACTATTATTCTTTCCCATATGTTGACTCTCTCTAAAGCTACGGTTTGAATAATCAGTCTCAATCTCAATGGTAGAAACCGAATTACCTTCGGGATTCACCACAGAAATAATATGACTATTTTCCTTCAAACATCTTCCAGCGTAACCACCAACACAATGATTAAGATCGCTACCTTCTGTTTTTAGCTCTCCAGAATTATTGCGAGTTACCAATTTCCAGCCTTCCATCCCTTCTAGAGTTACATTTATTTCTTTTTTATCTTCACCAAATAACAAGCTCCAACTCTCTTTACCAAAATCTTTACTGCCGTTAGATTTAGTTTGTTGTAATGCTTGGTGCCAATGTTTAGAAAATTCTAATATTTGATCAAAAGTAAGGTTTTCAAATAACTGTTTTCGCGTAACTTGAGCTAAGCTATGAATTACTCCACTAGATAAAATAATCTCATTTCCCCCATCTCTAACCGAAGCTCTTACTAATCTTGGAGCCAATACTGATTTAGAATAGTCAGATACAGCATCCTCAATTGCTAAATTTCTGTTACACATATAGCCGCCAATCTCTTTCATCAAAGAATAATCGATTTTGTTATCAAGAAGATCAATATTTGTCAGAGTTGTGTTAATTAAAAGTGCTTTTGCTAAGCTTTCAGCTCCTTCATTTCCGATTTGGTTATCCCTAAGATCAATTCCTCTCAGAGTTTCGTTATTTTCAAGTGCATTTGCTATGGCTGCTGCTCCTACATCTCCAATTTGGTTATAATTAAGACCAATTCCCCTCAGAGTTTCGTTATTTTCAAGTGCTTTTGCTAAGCTTTCAGCTCCTTCATTTCCGATTTGGTTACCAAAAAGCTCAATTCTTATCAGAGTCTTATTATTTTGAAGTGCATTTGCTATTGCTCCAGCTCCCAAATTTTTGATTTTGTTTTGATTAAGATAAACATGCGTCAAAGTTGTATTGGTTAAAAGTGCCTCTGCTATTGCTCCAGCTCCCGCATCTCCGATTTGGTTACCAAGAAGATCAATTCTTGTCAGAGTCTTATTATTTCGAAGTGCATTTGCTATTTCTCTAGCTTCCGCATCTCCGATTTGCTTATATGTAAGATCAGGACTTGTCAGAGTTGGGTCATTATTTACAATTCTTTGTAAAATTTCTGGAGAAATTGGCATATTTTGTCCTTTTTTAATTGTTGTTAATTTGTACCAAATCCTATCTTTGGGAAACCTCTAAAAATCCAAATTTAGCTAATTAAACTCGAATTAAACTCGATTCAGGAGTTTAACCTCAATCTAAAGAATTTAGATTTGGCGTAAGGCTTATGATACAAGTAACAAGATAAATTTCACTCTCAGTGTCGTCCCCGCGAAGGCGGGGAATCCACAGTGTTGATTAATCTGAATTCCCGTCTTCGCGGGAGATCATTTACTTCCGGCAAAGCCGGAAGCCTGTTCCTGAAACGCCCAAGGCGGTTTATGTTAGCGAAATAATGGGATTTGTTCTGAGTCTTTGTCAGCCTTTTCCTGATTTTTAATGTAAGTTTTGATGATGAGTGTCAGATTAAGTTTAAACTATTACATTTTATGATAGGCTCGCTTTAAATTTTCTTCAGAAGAAAATAACTCGTTTTTCATTTTTTTAACTTTTGATTGATCCACTCCACCTACTGAACTTCCAGGTCTAGATTCTTCATTAACACTTTGAACTGCATTTGTTAAAAGATTAACTTGCTCTTGCACAACTCCTAACTGCTTTTCCAAATTAATCTGTTTATTATGCAAATCTTCAACTGAACTACGGCGACTCGATTCAGAAGTTTTTGCAGAAGACTGAACTTTTTTTTGCAATTGCAACATATTTTGTCCACTTTCAACATTAATATCTTGATTACTATCTGAACCTTTTTCCAAATTCGCTAATTTGTTTTTTTGTACTTCCATTTGTTTTTTTTGTGCTTCCATTTGTTTTTGTTGATCTGCAATTTGTTTTTCTTGCTCTAGCATTTTTCTTTGCATTTCTAAAACAATTTTCATCATTTCGTCATTAGATGAATTATTGCTACTAGATGAACTAGAAGTTACGGAAGACACATTCTCCTGATCTAGAGAATTTACCTTAGAACTAGACTTTTTTTGATTTTCTAAAGTTTTAACCTCTTCACCAGTAACCCTTTCTACAATATTCTCTACCACTTCTTCTTTTTCCACACCTTTCAATTTACCAGATCTTATAAGTTCGCAAGCCTTATTAGAATCCTCTTTGCCCAAAGCAGTATCCACCTCTATATTAGTAGAACTTTCCTGACTTTGAAAATGCCTAGTTATAGTAAGGCTTTGAGCTAATTTTTCAGCAAATCGTTCCTTAGTAATAACACTTCCACTATCATCTATCTCTTGAACATTTTTATCTCTTGTTTTTCTACGCATTTTCCCAAGCTGATCTACACCAACGGCAACAACAGCACCAGCAGTGCCAGCAAATGGTACTGATTCAGTAAGAGCATGAACAAACTCAGCTACCTGCGCTGTCTTGCCTTTTTGCATCTGAACCTTTGAATCCGAGGAAAGCGAAGCGTTGAAAAAAAGATTATTTATTTCTTTTTGGCTTGCATCAAAATATCTTTGTAAATTCTCATTACCTTGATTAGCAATGAACTGTAGTTCTTTAAAATCTTCTTCACCAATGCGGAATTTAGGATGTATTGTGTCAAGATTATTTGAAGACCTTCTTTCAGAATTATCTCTATATTCCCTTATAATATCTTGAACTGTTTTTATCTGTTCAGGACTTGCCATTTCATATTCTTGTTGTGTTTTTGTTGCTTGTGTTACACTTGCAATTTTCAATTGTCCTGAATCTTTTCTTGTATCATTAGTTGATTTTAAAGTCTGATTAGCAACCAAATTTCCTACATTTTCAACATCGCTTTGTCTTGCCATTTGACTTTGCTCAGATTGCTTTTTTTCAGATCTAGAATTATAAGAATCCCCAACAATAGAAGATGAAGATTCGCTATATAACTTCTGTTTATTTTTTTCCTCTTCTTGTACTTGTTTGGCCGACATTAATTGATCAATTTTTGCCTTTTCCCCACTTCCTAAAAGACTATCTATACCATCATATGTTTTAGTTCCAATTTTTCTCTTTACGGTAATAGAAAAAGGATTTTCTCTTAGATAACTTATTGATTTTAGTAGCTGTTCTATCCCTTTATCATCTGTTGTTCTATTAACAATTTCACATATTGTTTCCTTTTTACCCTGCCTAGCAAATTTAACAAAAGGACTATTTTCCAAATTATATTGTTCTGTATTAGAATTTGGTGCTAAATCAAACGCACTAACACCTTGAGATAATAAATATTTAGCAGCATTACCATTTGATCTGCCATTATATTTAGTATGATTAGCCCTATTGCTAATCACCTCTGCGGCAGCTTCTATAGCAGTTTTACCACCAACTGGAGTTGTATATACAGTTTCATCTCCAATACCCAATTCTTTAATTTCATTTACACATGTATCCGAAGGGTTCTCTCTTATGATTTCATGCAGCAATTCAGCTCGTCTTGGATTTGTCATTAAAGTTTGATTTGGAACAATATATGATGGTTTTTTATCTTCTGATTTTGAACTTACCTTAGTAAAACCAAAACTTGGAAGTGAAAAACTAGAAGGAAAAAATGAACTATCAGATGCAACTGAACTAGTATCTGATTTTCTTAATTGTTCTTGTGCTGGAGCTTTTTTAGGCTTAATTCTAGACATCATTTTACTAGTTAAAGTCATAAAAGCTTCTTCAACATTTTTGTTGTTTTTAGAGGAGATTTCCACAAAACCTATCCCTAGACTATCCGCAAATTCTTTTCCTTGATCGAAAGTAACTGCTCTTCTAGATATTGCATCACTCTTTGTTCCTACAATAATCTTCTCAACATTTTGTGATGAGTGTCTATTTAAATTATTAACATAGTTACGCACATTGTTAAAACTTTCTGCATTTGTAACATCATAAGCAATAATCACTCCATGAGAGCTTGGCATACGATCAGAAGTGATTGTTTTAAATCTATCCCGACTAGCAGCATCCCAAATTTGTAACTTTACTTTATCGCCATCAAAATCAACAGTTCTAGTTTTAAAATCAGATCCAATATTGCCTATGTAACTTTCTGTATAAGTATCATCTGTAAAACGCAACAGCATGCATGACTTACCAACGCCATCATCACCCAGCAGCATAACTTTAAACAAATGATTATATTCTGGACTATTTACATTTCCTTTCATGATATTTCTCCTATTTAAAAATTAATATTTTTATATGTTTAGTCCCTTTGAATAATGGACATGATTCTGGTAATTTTGATTTGAGTAAAATCGACTTCAGAAAGAATGATTTTTCTCAGTTTAAAATCAGAAATGCCCCCTTCCTTCAAACCACTAACCAACTTTTTTAGTTAGACTTTTTACCAGAAATTCTGTTTGTTTTCTTTTCTAAGAATCTATCCAAATCCTCCAAAAAATAAACTATTAAATTTTTCTAAATTTTAGGATTTCTAATTCATCAACCACAGTTCCCAGCTTATCAGCTAAATACAAAACCAAAGTTGATGTCTTTTCAATTGCTTTGAAAAAAGACTTCTAAGCAATTTTTGCTCAAGCTCACTAACAAAAAAGTTTTGCGGGCTTGAGTTTTTGATGCTTTTGTGTAAAAATATGTTTTTGAATCAATGACTAACTTTGATGGAAAATTCTATAAATCACTTACCAGATGCTAAAAAGAGCGAACTAGAGCGCGCTGTTGCCGTTATTAAGAAGGAATTGTGATAATATCGAAAAGATCATCCTCTTTGGCTCTTATGCCAGAGGTAATTACAAAGAAGCAAAAGACTTAAACCAAAATAGCAGAACTGGTCATGTTTCTGATTACGATATCTTGGTTGTTGCCGGTAAAAAAGATGTTGCTCTTAATTCTCTTTTATGGGGCAGAATTTCTGAAGAATTACAAGGTCTTAATCTCAGCGCTTTTCCTAAAATCCTTACTCACGATATTGAAGAGCTGAATAAAAAACTTTCCGAAGGTCAGTATTTTTTTTCTGACATAAAAAAGGAAGGAATTCTGCTTTTTGATACTGAGACTGTCGCAAACCCAACCCAAAATCTCACTTAAAATTCCTTCGTTTTTCTGAATTATTCCCTTGTTATTAACAGTCTCTGTAGATACTGTTTTCTAGCGCTGGAGACCATATTTCTTTCTCCAGAATTATTCGATTTTCTAACAGAATTTAACAAAAAACTCAGCATGTCCTTCGAGCCAAAACAAATTGAAATGGTCTGCTTGGAGGATTTGGTTTCCTCCACTCACATTTACCGCAAGTTTTTGAATTTGTGGAATTTGGATTTGGTCAGGTTAGAGCTTGAAAAGCTCGAAGCTGAATCTGATCACAAGGGCTACGGAATTTATCGCATCTTCCTTTGTTTGCTGTTGCAGTTTCTTGAAGATTTAAGTGATCGCGAACTCGAAAGATTTGTTGCCGAAAGCAACGCTGCTAGATGGTTCTGCCAATTCGGCTTAGTTGATAAAACGCCAGATCATTCTGTGTTTGGCAGGGTTAGAAGCAGAATCGGCACCAACAAGCTTTCTAAAATATTTTCCATTCTTCGTGATCAACTAAAGTCTCAAGGCTACATGAGTGAAGTATTCACCTTCGTTGATGCCACCCACCTCATCTCAAAAGTTGCTCTGTGGAAAGAGCGCGACAAGGCAATTGAACTCAAACTCGAATCCCTCAACAACAAAACTTTAGAAAAAGTTGCTTGCGACAAAGACGCTAAATTTGGAGCTAAAAGCAAAGACAAAATCTGGTTCGGATACAAGCAGCATACTTCAGTCGACATGCAGTCTGGCATGATCAACAAAGTAGCGATTACTTCAGCCAACGTCATTGATTCAAAAGGATTCAAGCATGCCGCACCAAATCAAGGCGCTGTTTACGCCGACAAAGGCTATTGCGACAAAAATGCCAAACAGGCTGCGCTAATAAAAAATCTCCACCTCTGTGCCATCAAGAAAAATAACATGAAGGGTAAGAATCGTGATCTTGATTCTTACTACACCAAACTCAGAGCTCCGTTTGAACATGTTTTTTCTAAACAAAACAAAAGAGTCCGATACCGAGGAATCGCCAAAAATCAGTTCTCCGCCTTCATGCAGGCGATTACCTTTAACTTCAAAAGATTAGTGGTTCTGAATGGTTCGTCTCCGCCGCTGATTTCAACTTGAGCAAGGGACAACTGCGCCTAAACACCAAAAAACAACCAAAAATTACCAAAACTGCGAACCAAAACGCAGAAAAAATCAAAAAAATTCCAAAAAAATCTAGCAAGAAATTTCTAAAAGTTCTGAACCAGATTTTTTAGTCTGAATTTTTTAGGAAGTTGGGTTTGCGACAGGCTCTTAATCAGTTCGACTTTCAAAATTTCTTTCATCTCAAAAATGTTGGTTTTACCAACAAGTTGCGGAATTACGCGATCGGGAATATTTAAAATTCGATCTCTGGTCATTCGTGCGGCATTGAACGCCGACAGCTTAACATCATCTATCGAAATCAGCTTTTTTGACTCCTTTTCAAACTGCAATCGAAGCAATTTCGCGCCATACGCCTCCTTAATCGCACGACTTTGCTGATAACTTGGCCCACTTAGCGAACTTGGTGCAGAATTTTGGCTATAATCAGGTGAATCAAAAGTGTTTTCCGCCTTTATTTGCGCTGGATCACTGTTTTTACTCCATTCTTGATCGGCAATTTTAGGATTAATCTTGCCATTTTTACCTTTGGTAATCCTTCCTTGCGCAATTGCTTTCCTAACTGCCGACTCGACAACGCCGCGATGTCTGGCATAGCCTCTGATCGAGAGTTCCATGGTTATTTGTCATCATTTCGGTATTTCAAAACTTTTTTAAAATTTGTTCAAAAAATCATCTTAATTGACTTGATAGTGATGCTTCGACAAGGCATACTGG
>JACCDN010476694.1_pt1 | contig 17644 bp, 18 predicted proteins | sample 7441691 | NCBI WGS metagenome assembly JACCDN01 (sample SAMN15323439, study PRJNA562643) | freshwater metagenome | isolation source: river surface water | place: USA:Blue River Watershed | collected 2017-08-16
CTTTGCCCTCTACCTCCAAGTTATCGACGGAGCAGTAAAAGTTGGGCACAGCGCACTTCTCAAAGCAGAAATCGAAAATCTCTTTGCGGAAATATATCGCGATCGACCCGAAGGTCCACCCCAGGTAGAGACCAAGTGGCTTATAGAAATGGTGGGCAAATACGCTGGGCAATTTATGAAGGATTTGATTTCAAGCGGGATACAAAACGTTTCGCTGTATACTGAGCTTATCATGGCTGAAATCGAACGAGAGTCGCAAAAAAAACTAGGTTCAAATAAGCTGTTTGATCGTGGAGATTTTAAAGACTGTGTTCAAACACACTGTCAGAAACTTGGGGTGCACGGTCTTTGCTTTTGCGAAATTTATGATACGGGGAGCGGAGATTTGATCGGTAGTGCTCCTGTTATAACGTTTCGCAAAGAAAAAAAATAATAAACTTGATGAGCAGATAACCAAGTGGTGTCTGCTTTTTTCTATATCTCGCATGATTCATCAATTTTCTTGAAGCACTAAACTGTTTCTCTAAACTAGAATATCAAAATGAGTAATATCTTCTTCCGCACTGCTGGCTAACTTGGTGTATAAAGCAACTGCCGGAGCGTCCACATTGTCTGCCTGAACAAATATCACATATGCGCCGCGCTGTTTGGCCCACTCTTGCAACTCTTTAATCAAATTAGTAGCTATCCCCTGTCTGCGATAATCTTCTGCCACAGCTAAGTCGTACAAATATACTTCGCTGCGCTGTTGTTCAAACTTCTGCAATTCATACGCCACCAAACCGCCAACCACCTCAGACCGTTCATTCATTGCCACAATCACACTGTTGCAAGGATTTTTTAAAATACTTTCGATATATTCATCAGTAGGCGGATTATCTTCGTAATTTTTCGCATCATAAAATGCTAACGAGAATAGCTTCATTAGTTTTCTAAGTTCGGGGATATTATTGGATGAAAGCTTTAGGTATTGCATAGCTGGAATTTTAATTATTTTTTTAAATCCAAATAGCTTAAAAACATCGGGACTAAATTTTCAATAATGTTGAATTGTTTATAATTTTTTGGATCAATCCAAACATATTCATCGTGATCTTTGCTCAATACAACTTTTTCATTCTGAGCAAAGCACTCAAAAAAAGTTCCAATAATTTGCCACTGCTCGCCTCTTACTACCGGTCGCCACTCGTTTACAAAAAACGGACGACCAACTTCCACCTCCTGCCCAGTTTCTTCTTTAATTTCACGGAGCAAACTCTCATCAAATCTCTGGCCTGGCTCAATTCTGCCACCTGGCACGTCGTATCTTCCCACATTTGTTCCGTCTTCATATTTTCCCGCTTCTCGGAGAAGCAAAACTTTTCCTTGGTGCACGATAAGTGCTTTTGTAGCTGCGAAGATTTTAAAATCCATATTTTTTTAAATTTATTTTGTAGAAGAAATAACAATAAAACCAGTTTCTCTGCCGTATTTTTTGGATATGGCTTCTGTTAGTTTTTCCAAGCTAACCGATAACCTTGGTTTGTGGTAAGGCGCTGGGTCGATGAGAATAACCCCGACAGTTTTTTTGGTTTTTACCACACTCTCCACCACATTATCATGAATAAATTTTTCACCATGAGTTTTATGTGATTTATATTCAACCCACAGATCATTATTTTGTTTTAAATTCTGAATAATAAAAGTTTCTAAATTTTTTATTTCTGAGGCTCGAATTGCTTTGGCCATTAAGGAAATTTTTTGAGCTTTAAAAAAACGATTTACGATTCCTGCTGATTCAATTGTTTTCAGCCCTTCATCAAAGTTAGTTTTGGTGAAAGTAGTAAGTTTTATATTAAAACATTTCAAATCGTCTTTCCCTATTTTAATTTTAAAATACTGTGCTAACATTTGCTGATCAAAAAGTCCAAATCCGCGGCGATATAAAATCATCTGTAAACATGTTACATTGCAACAACAAGGTTTTTGGACAAGTGGGATGTAGGGTGGGTTTAAGGAGATTTTCATGAGGATTATTTATGTAAAATATTGAATCCAAAAATATCTGTTAAGGATTTTGCGATTGAGGAAAGTGGAAAACCAATTGAACTGTAAAAATCTCCTTCAATTTTTTCAACAAAAACTGCTCCCAGACGTTCGTGATTATAAGCGCCGGCAATATCTAGAACATTTTCACGATTAACATAGGCCTCTGCTTCATCAGAAGTAATTTTTTTAAATGTAACAATTGTTTTCTGAACTCCAATATCTTTTTTAAGAGAACTAGTATCTACCAAAGCATAACCAGTCAGAATATTATGAGTGGTTCCCGAAAGGGACAAAAACATTTCAATGGCTTTTTCGTTGGTTTTTGGTTTAGAGAGTATTTTCCCGTATAACTCAACAAGTGTATCAGAACCAATAATAATAGCGTCGGGAAAAGAGCTTATTAAAGACTCTGCTTTTTTAAAAGCTAAATGTTTAACAAGCTCTTCATGTTTTAGTGGTAAATTATTATTTTCTTCATACAAAGGCTTCGCTATTGCAAATGGTAGGCCAAGCAATGAAAGAATCTCTTTGCGACGGGGTGAGGTGGAGGCGAGGATTATTTGTGGCATAAAAAATAGCTTCCACTGTTTTTTATAAAGAAGAATTTTCTAATTTTTTTAAAATGACGCAGACGAAGACACCTCCACATCTTTACTTCTTTCTTCAAATTCTTGTTTCCTTTTTCTTGCTTCTTCAAGATTTTTTATAGTGCTAAGCACCTCATGTAAATGAAACACATCTTGAGCAATCGATACTCCAGGCAAAGTAGTTCCTGTAGATTTATTTGCCATGTATGCTGATACAATACCGATTATTTCAACACCATCAGTCTCATTAACATACAAAACAGGCCCTCCACTGACCCCATTAATTGCGACACCATCCATAAGGTAGCTTTTCCTATCCTCAATTCTAGCACTAATACAACCCGAAAAAAAACACAAAGCATCCTCACCTAAATAAGGAAATCCTAACCACCCAACAGAAGCACCGATACCCAGACTCTGATCAACTGGACGTAGACGAATCACATCTTTAGGCAATGAAGTATTTTTAGGAGTCGGAAATAAAATAATAGCGGAATCAGTTTTTGGATCAGGAAAAATAACTCTGTCAGCTTCTTTGAGAAAAAGTATTTCTTTTCCTTCATGAATAATTTTAATTGGTTGCTGCCACTCATCCACATCATCAACAACATGTGAGGCTGTAGCGATACCGCACCAGTTTGTTTGCTCATTATAAAGACATAGGAAACCGGTTCCGCTGCCTGTTGGTGTTTTAATTTTAACGAGATATGGTTTAACTTTATTTACTACAATATCCCAGTTACTCATAAATATAGTTCAAGATTAAAAAAATCTTATTTTTTTAAAATATAAATTCTAACAAAATTACATTCACATGCGGAGAGGGGGAGATTCGAACTCCCGAGGGATTTGACTCCCTGCAGCTTTAGCAAAGCTGGACGATAGACCACTCTGACACCTCTCCAATATATCTAATGATTAAATTGTTCTATGGTAAACACATGCGTTTCTTCTGGTTTGCTTTCGGGCGAAAGGAGTAGCAACTCCGAATTGCCAAAATGGAACTGCTTCAAAACCTCTACCCAATCTAGCTCATAATACGCCGTATAAATCATTTTGCCAATATCCCCATGGGCTACCAAAAGAATCGAGCCGTCAGTATGATTATTCTTCAAAAAGGCCAACAATCTTTCTGCTCTTTGTAACGCCTCTGGAAATGTTTCGGCTCCTGGAGCAGTCAAAAAATAGGTAATGATACTGGTTTTCAAAATATTCGGCGTACAGAGCTTTTCAATGTCCACAATCTTCGCACCGGCCATTACCCCATATTCCCGCTCAATCAAATCATCCAGCTTCACCACCGGCTCTACCCCCACGCTTTCGGCAATTATTTGGGCAGTATTAAACGCCCTGTCTAGAGGCGAACTATAAATAGTATCAAAACCTAGGCCCGCTTGCTGAATTTTCAAAGCCGCCTCACGCGCTTGTGCCACCCCAACTTCCGTTAAAGGCATATTTCTATGCCCATTCAACAGACCGTTGGCGTTGTCCTCATCTTGCCCATGACGAGCAAGGTATATTTTGAGCATAGATTATTTAAAATTTACTAACCATTGTTTATACAAAACGAACCACCGACAGGTAGTGGACTTAATCTATCTTTAGTTAAAAGATTGGTCAAGTATAGTCCAAACTAGTCAAAATTTCGGATTTTATCTAAGCTTTAAAACATACAGGTACCACGTAAAACCCAACTTCACAACCTCCTCGCATTCGAAATCGTAACCACTTTTAGAAACAATGTTCTCCAAACCGGCACGATCTGCAAACGATGCCCAAGGTAAATAAATTACCCCTTCTGTACTCAACACCGATTTGAAATGCTCTAAAAAAATTTGTATCAATGATGAATTGGTTTTTTCTTCTTTACCCCACACCTCATCCAAAATGGGTAAATTTGCAAAAATAATATCAAATGTTCCTAAGACACCGTCCAACAAGTTTGTTCTAACCACTCTTACCTTATCTAAAACTTGATTCTTCCTTACGTTAAACAATGCATTATCCACGGCTTTTACAGAAACATCCGTAGCAACTACTTCCTTTGCGCCCCGCAAGGCGGCGATAACCGCCAACACCCCCGTACCAGTCCCAACATCGGCAACACGCAAACCAGAAACATTTGGAAGATTTTCTATGATTATTGAAGACGAATAGGTTATGGTGGGGTTGGGAGTAAAAACACCATCTTCAACAGTTATGCTGATTCCACCAAAACTGAGCTGGTGTTTTTCATGAGTCAGCAAACTTTTCCAAAAGTCTTTTATGAAGGCCATGCTTATTAAATCACTTTTTTCAACAGGATTCCTGCATGCTTTTTTGCAACCGCTATAACCAAGCGAAGATTGCTTTCTGAAGTTCCTATCCTTCTACCTCCACCCCAAAACCCCCGTAGGCCATACGCTTCATATCAAAAGGCATAGTAAAATCCTTTTCGTCTTTGTGTTGCTCATTCATTTCCTCCATCACCTTCGCATTTACTTCATCGCGGTGTTGTTTGGATTCAAACACAATAAAAGAAAACCAGACCGTCTCGTCAGCGTTTGCTTTTGCCAGTTCGCTAAATGCAAGCGGTTTCATGCCCCCCGCTTCTTTGGCTTCAAGATCATCGCCTTTGCATTCAAAATATTCAAGCGCACCGTGCTTCATCCATGCATCGCGGCCTTCATTAGCCATTTTTGTATATTCTTGTACTTTGTCTTTTGGAACTACGAGCACAAACCCGTCTACATATTTTGCCATATTATTTTATCTTAATAATTAATTTTTAGATAATTTATTTTCTAGCAACTCAAAAGTTTCTGGCCAAACTTCTTTAGCCGAGGGAACGATTACAAATTCATTCGATGGCGCAGCAAGCAGTTCTCTCACTTTTTGCATCGATAACCATCTCACATCTTTAATTTCTTTGGCGTCAATTTTAAACTTGTTAACAATTTCTTTTTCAACTAATGCAAAGTAAATACTAAATCTACGAACTTTGCCATCAGCATGATTGAAATCTTTTGTGAGTAAAAATTGAGGATTATAGTCGCTTGGTTTTAGACCAATCTCCTCTTCTACTTCACGAGCGAGGGTTTGATCTGGCGTTTCACCTATCTCAGCAGTACCTGTCACAGTCGGACCCCACTCACCAGGGTGAAAGATTTTGGTTAAAGACCTTTGCTCTAACAAAAGTTCTTTTTCTTTATTCACCAACCAGAGTACCGCTATTTCAAGCATAAAATTTTATGGGAAAAACTATTTGCGGAGAGGGTGGGATTCGAACCCACGGTCCACTTACGCAGACGGCAGTTTAGTAAACTGCTGCTTTAGACCACTCAGCCACCTCTCCAATACTTATTAAAAAGTGATGAAATTATACCAAACTTTATAGATAAGTCAATTATAATGCACGTGCTAAGGCAAACCCTGCAACATAGGTAGAACCTGCATTCTTAAGCGTTTTCGCACATTCCTGCATCGTGGTTCCTGTAGTAAACACATCATCCACAAGCAACACCTTTGCTGGAGGTGCAGCAGAAGAATCCCAGGCAAAAGCCAAATTCATATTTTTTCGACGCTCCTCACCACTCAGTTTAGCTTGTTGAGCCGTATGTCGTGTTCGCATCATCTGCCTTTTGGAATCATAAGTAAGAAAAACACACTCCTCCTTTAAACATTCCGCCAGAAGAGCAGCCTGGTTAAACCCGCGTTCCGCCTGTCTTTTTTTATGAAGCGGAACGGGAATGAGAGCACAGGGTTCTTTAAAAAAATATACATTGCTTTGCTGCAACCATACTCTAAACAGCATTTTCCAAACCTCTCTCACATCAAATGCTCCATCGTACTTAAGTTCCTTAATCAACCTACCCAGCGAGCTACTTTCACGATAATCGGCAATAACAAAAAGTCTGTCCAAGTTTGAAGCTTTCGCACAATCTAAGCACGGCTCACCTATAACTGTTATTTTTTCGCATACTGGACACCGCAATGGTGTAGTAATAATTGATTTTTGCAAACAAGTGAAGCACCATCGTGATCCTTCTGCGCCACAGTCTAAACAAAATAAAGGAAACAATGTTTCCTTTATTTGTTGCTTAAGCCATTGGTAACGTTGTACTATTTTTCCCACACTACTTTATCTACCAACCACACATCACCTTGCTTAAGCATTCGCACCACCGCAACTTGTTGAAGCGTCGAAAGCTTATTGTTTTTGGTTTGATTACGTATTGTTTGCACATTTATCGTAGCATCGGTTGCTGATTTTTTAACAATTTCGGCAGAAAAAGCCTCTGTTGTAACACCCACAAATTCACCTGTTCTTTTTGAATCTGTCGGCTTAATTGAAGACCATAAACCTGTTGTTACTAAATCTTTAACTTCTTTTAGGTTCAAAAAATTATTATCTGAAGAATAGGTACCATATCGTTCCACAAAAACTTTTGCCAACTGCTTTAAACCCCGATCGTTTACTTGTTCAGATGTGAATTTTTTTGGAACAGTGCTTGTAATCACTGGTTGAACAGTGGTATTTGTATTTCTAAAATTACTGGCATCAATAACATTATATGCCGACGTATCATTTACCGAGCGTGTAGTGGTGGTGCTTGTTTGATTGTTTTGTTTCTGTGTAAACTTACTCCAAAACATAAGCACAATAGCTAACACAAAAATTACAATAATACTTATGATGATAAAAATTCGTGTGCGCAATGTCATAAAAAATTAGTTTAATTGTTGTTCAAATTCTTTTTTAGCTTTTTCAATTTCTAAAAGCTGTTGTGGGTTAGTGGTTACAATCTGGTCTTCAGTATAGGAGGCTACCACACGAATTGCCGCATGTTTTGAACCAGCAAAAAATATTCCCTCCCCCACTCCACTATCTAGCAACAAATATTTCTCGCTATCTGTAAGTAAAAATACTTTCTGAATTAAATCAATTGCTGCCGAAGATTGTCGCATCAAAAGCTGTAATGCGGAATTGGTAACAATCGCTTGTCCATATTGAGATTTTAAAAAGTCATTCACATCTTGTGTAATCGTAGTGACACCCAAATAGTATTTACGACATCGCTTAACTAAAGCATAGATAAATCGCGCACTATCTTCATGCTGCATCAACCACCAAGCTTCATCAATAACTAAAATACGGCGTTTTCTTTCAGAACGAACTACATTCCAAATATAATTAATAATGGCATAAATAGCCAAAGGTCTCAACTCATCTTCTAAATCTCGCACGCTAAAAGTAACTAATTGATTTTTCATATCAACATTTGTTGGTGAGTTGAATAACCCGGCAAATGTTCCTTCAGTAAATTTTTTCAATTTCAAAACCAATTCACCCGATCCTTCCATACCTTCAAGAATTTCTTGGAGATCCTGCATTATGGGCGGCTCTACGGTAGATAAATCAGCATCACTCGTAATATCTTTTTTTGCGTACGTTTCAATTAAAGCTCGGTCGATAATAGCATCTTGTTCGGTTGTTAAACCGTTCAACATAATACGAAGCAATCCTTTTACCGTTATAACAGCTCCACGGATAACATCGTCAACGGAGATATCCTGACCAACAGGTCGAGGTAGATCAAAAGGATTAACCTTACTTTCTGCAGACAACGAAATATTTATATACGTACCTCCAACAGCGTCAGAGAGATGTTTATATTCCATTTCCGGATCAATAATAATCACATCTACACCCATCATCAAACTTCGTAAAATCTCTAATTTAATTGCATAACTTTTACCTGCACCAGCGGTAGCAAAAACAACCATGTTAGCATTCTGCAGCGAGAATCTTTCGAATAAAATCAAACTATTATTGTGTCGATTGATACCATACAAAATACCATCATCAGAAGTGAGCTCAGAAGAAATAAAAGGAAACGAGGCGGCGATTGGGGAAGAGTTCATGTTAAACGAAATAACCAGCTCGTCGTTGCACATGGGGAGAGTAGAATTAAACCCTTGTTCTGATTGGAACAAAACTTTTCTACTACTAATTAGTTTTGAGCCAAAAATACTCTCTATATCTTCAGAAATTTGATCTAATTTTTCTTTACTTTCGGCATACACCGTAACGTAAAAAGCAAACTGGAAAAAATGTTCTGTTCCTTGTGTTAGGTCATCACGGAGCTTCTCAACATCATGCAAAGCAGTTTCACGGAGCGGATCTCGCGGCGCACCCTTATCATGGTCTGAATTTATCTGAGCCTCAAGTGCACCAGTTTTATTTTTTAATTGTTTTAAAATGATAGATGATTTTACTGGGTAGAAAAACATGGAAATGTCCATTGTTACCGACATATTTATTATCGGCGAACTCCAGCCCACGCTAATATAACGAGGATAGGCAGAAAGAAAAATTGTGCGACAAAAAACAGTGCCAAGTTGAATAAAATTATTTTCCACTTTAAAAGCGCTTGGGGCAATCAAATCTCTAATATTAACAACGCCCTCACGATAAATACGTTCTTCCTCAAGCGTAATAAGATCACTTTGGGAAGAATCTGCAAACTGTTGGCTTAATTTTTCTGACGAGCTCTTTTTTTGTTCTTCAGGAACAAAAGTTGGTTTAAAAGCCATACACCGAAACCTAAAAAGTATTAAAATTTATTCTTCTTCTACTTGAATATCTTTTACAGCGGGTAGATGTTCTACTAAAGCAATATCGGGGTTGTAGGTTGAGTAATACAGTTCGATCAAAGCTTGTGTATCAAGTTGCGCTACGGCTAACCCCATACTTGTAAGACCTGACATTACTTCCCTCACCCGCATATCTAGATCATATTTCCTCTTGGTAAAACGATCGCCTTTCAACTTAACCCCTTTTACTGGATTAGCTACCTCACTCACACGTGACCAAAAGCTTTTTTGTTTATTAGAAACTGGATCGTACGGCACCACTACATAAAACTGTTTACTCATAATTTCACCCAATCCAACCAATTCATTTACAAACGAACGGTAGTCTGCAATTTGTGCTCTCAGCAACTCATTTGTTTGTTCTCGCTCCTGTTTCACTAATTTTTCTAAATACGGTTTAATATATAAACGTCTCGATTGAATTAAAATCTGCAACGGATGGTTGAGCCCGTTTAAAAAAGAAACATACGCAGAAATGATTGAGTTTTGTTCATCTTCATTTTTTAATGCAAAATTAATACTTGAAACAAGTAGAATAGCACGAATGGTTCCATCCTTCATCACCAATGTGTCATTTCTAATCTCAGCAATAGGTAAGTGGTGTTGCGTACTAGGAATCGCATTTTTCTTTTTTTGAGCTTTTTTATTTTTCATAAACTTCACCTTTTAGGCTTCTGGCTTAAAATAACCACCTGTATTTACTAGCAAAGAAAGGTCTCGAATATGACTGTAAGTTGGTTTTTCAGGAGGTTTTTCTTGAATTTCCTTTTTCTCCAATGGTTTACGTAGTTCGTTTAATTCTTCGTTGGAATAAACCTTGTTCCAGATTCTTAAATTAGGTCTTCGTTGACTTTGAATGATATTTAATAAAAAATAATGAAAAGGTTGACCGTTAATTCTTACAAATGCCAACGTTAAAGTAAAACCTCCCACAACAGCTAAAATAATAACAAATAAGGCCGTATCAGCTAATTTGTATGCCAAAAATAAAACCAGGCTTCCTACAAGCAAAATAATAAACTGCCTAGTTGTAATAGGACCAAAAATACGATCTTCTACATCAATAAATTGTGGAATTACAAATTGTTCCATAGATTACAAATATTGCATTTACAGTAGTTGATTTTCCATTTTGACCAAAGCTTTTATTTCACCAATCTGAATTTCTTCTTTAACGCTTTTTAATTCCATCATCTTTTTTCTACTAGCAAGGGCTCCTATCACCGCAGAAATATAAGCGTTATAAAGAGGACTTTTTTTCCAAGCATCAATGGCTTGCAAAAAGAGAACCACGGATTCTGCCTTGAGATTTAGCAACTTCTGACCAAAACGATCAGCAGCCTCATCGGGATTTGGTGCTAAACGCCTAAAATCTAATAGCGTCATATAATGAATTTCTTCTAAGGGACCGAATTCTGCGGGCTTAGCAACTATATCTCTAACTAACGGTCGAACAGTGTTATGACCAGGTGATGAAACTGATGATCTTGCGGGAAAATACTCTTTTGACACGTCAGTAACGGGAGATTGCTTTGTTTTTGTTATTGGATTTACCGGAAAAGTGGCGGAAGTGCTGAGGGGTGGTTTTTCAGCAGTTCCCGGCGTTGTATTATTTTTATACACAACCGAAGGCAATTCAGATACAATCACCTGCGGCAACAAAAAATCCAAACATTTTTTAAGAACTTCCTCGGTTTGCTCTGCACTAAGTTCTAAACCGCCATCTTTTTTGGGGCGTGTAAGCGTATTTCTTGTTTCGTCTTCAGAACGAATTTCCTTTAAGCGTAATTGCAGCGCACTTCTAAATCGATTTTCTTGTGCAGAATCAATTTTAAAAGAAAGTTTTTTAATAACTTCATCAACTTGGCTTGTGCGAACAGCGCTCGTTAATGGTGCATTCCTATCAACTGAATCAGGAAGCTGCTCATCGAGCAGAGAAGTAAAATCATTTTTTCCACTTATTAAGTGTGGAGATTTTTTTTCGAATACCACACCACCAACCTGTTCATTTTTTTTAACTTCCCGTGGAGACTGTGATAAGGGCTGGACTTTTTTTTCCGGGACAAACTGATCCATAGGCACTTTAACATACGACCCGTCAGCTTTTTTTACCGTAATTATAGGAGAAGAAGACATACAATTTTAGTTACTTAAGCTATCACTCCACTGAAATTTTCCCACTTGTTCATTATAAAAATATAAATCTCGAATTTTTTCATCATCATACTTTTCTGAAAGCGTATTGAGCATCGCAACAATTCCTTTAAAATCAGGTTCACTTGATTGCGGAAAAACTGCGTCAACCATTTTTTTAATATCTTGATAAGACGGCTGAGCAACAACTGGTTTTTGAAAAACCTGCAACTCATCATGCTTACTATTTTGCGAAGCAGTAACAGGAATGTTTTTTTCTTTTATCGTTTGTGGCAAGGAAATATCTTCTTTTTTAAAATTTTTTTCTTTAGCAAAACTGCCAGAAAGAATACTTGGTTGAGAGTAGCTACTGCCGCTTGTATACTGATTAACTATATAAAAAATTTTGTTCTTTTCTATTTCCGTATAAAAAGAAATAAGTTCAGCTAACTTGTCTGAAACCCACTCTTGATCTGTTGAGAAATAATTTTTTTGCGCGCACAAACCAGAAGATGTATAAAGTAAATTTTCTATTCGCGGTATAAATTCAGCAAATTTTAATGTTCTGTCTGGTGATGTGCTAAAAATTTTAAAATCCTTTGCAAGATTTTTTACAGCAATTTTTTCCCCACCTTCCTGCCCCAGGATAGCTGAGGACATAAGAAAAGCTTCCTGCATTGTAGTAAACACATCTTCCAAGTCATCTATACCATTTGTTTGCGTTGCTAAAAATACAGCTAATTCTTGCCACACATCAAAACCAAGTGCAATTGCCAAAGGAACATGTCGCGCTACACCAATTTGGATAATTTGTTCTAATGAAAAAATTCTTAATCTGCGCCAAAACAACTCAACGTACCAACGAGCATAGGTATTTCGATATAAAAAATCTTCTTCAATAGAAAAGCGTGACACCACAGGATGAAGCATGTCAAATAACTCGTCTTGCTTCTCGCGCGAAATAAAAATTGAAACAAATTCCTGCTGTAAAACCTGAATTTCATTAGGATTTAAATTTTTTACTACCGCAAATAACTGATTCATACATTAGTATTTATTTACCTTCGACCTCGGCGAGGGCGTTGATTTTGGGAACGTGGTTGGTTCGGTGTTCGAGGTTGAGATGGTGGTGGTGATGCTTGCTCAGCTGTTGTTCCGGCGGGAGAAGAAGGTGTGGTTGGAGCAGGAGGAGGTGTTTGATCATTCTGTCTACCTTGTTTTTTTTCTAGAGAAAGATCTACAAAACGCGTTAATTCTTTTTGTATATTTTGTTCAAGAGCACCAGAATTATCAACTAATTTTTTTAGAAAATCTTTTGTATACTGAAGATGAGTAACAAAACCATCTGGTTTCATACCTTTTTCCATTGCCAATAAAGCATTTACATAACTTTCTGCATTTTTAGAATCTACATGCGCAGCATTCCACGAAGAATGAACCGAACCTTCCAGGTTTGAAACTCCATTGGTGTTTTTACCACTATAGAAATTTGATACAGCTGCAATACCTCTCTCAGAGAATCCGTTTAACCGAAAATCGTTTTCACCGATTTTTGCGATATTGCCCATTGAAGCAATACTATCCACCTTAGTTGCCTTGTCCGCAAAGTAAGCCGTGGTTCCAGCACTATTATCCGGTGCTGGATTCCAACTAAGCCGAACCCCTTTAGCTGTTATTTCTTCTTTAATCAAACCAACTGCTGTTTCTTCACCTTTAAAGGCTGCGTTTTTAAACGCACCACTTAACCCACGCAAAGCTGCTTGCCTATCTTTTTCATTGTCAAAAACACCGTTCCATTCCGCCATTACTTTGCTCATATCTTCGTCTTTGCCTACATAACGACCCAATTGTCTTGATAACTCAGCACGGTGGCGATTTTCATCATTAATTTCATTTTCTTGTGCGAAAAATCCTAACTTATCTAAAGCATGCAAACGAGTGTCTCTACTCGTTTCTGGATCGAGCGCGGTATTTGAAGCTGCTAAAGCTATTCGCTGCTGTTGAAGCTTCCTAATAGTTTTTCTAGCCTCTTCATTGTTTTGAGCATCCGGTTGCAATGCAGCAATTTTAGTGATCAAAATTTCTTCTTGGGCTTTACGCTCATTATAATTCAAACTTCTGTAAGGCTCCTGGCTCTTTTCAAATCTCATATTCGCAGCAGCTTTACGTACCGCATCTGCTTGCAGAAACAATTGATTTTGTTCCAAAACAGCCGCCTTGGCTTCTGCGTCAAACTCTGCCCTATCCAAATCAAGACCTCCTCTAGCTATTTGTGTTTTTGCCCCAGATTCAATTATTGTTTTTCTACTTTCGTAGTAGCGCATTTGGTCGGCACCAAATGTTTTGCGTAATTCTTTTTCAACATCAACTTGACTATATTTATCCAACCCTGTGTTCTGTTTAATCAGATCATTTTTTGTTTCTTCAATCTTTTGAGCAACACCTTCCATTTTAGCCTGCTCATCTGTGAATTTCTGATCTCTTTTAGCTCTTTGCTTTTCTTCTTCATTGCGCGCAAGTTCTCGAGCATTTAGCTTGGCAGTACTAACCATGCTAGTTTGATTTTTAAAATTAGCTTTCTCCACTTTCTCCAATTCATCTGCCAAACCAGCCGAATCAGAAACTCGATCTTCTTTTCGACCCTCACTTTCAATAAGCCTGGCACCAAGCCAACCAAATGGTTTTGAAAAACCTTTGGCGCCCTCGAGTTTCGCGGCCAGCTCATTTCGTTTGGTGTTCGCAGCCGCAGCTCCCGCTCTTATCAAATTTCCACCTTCTTTTTTTAACCTTACAAACGGCTTGGCCAACTGATCACCAACTTTTCCTACCGCTCCTTTAACCGAAGAGGAAACTTTTCCATACGCCCACTGACCAGCTGCCACACCAGTTGCAATTGTAGCCACTTTTTTACCCCAGCCTACAGCACCAGCCATCAAATTACCGCTTGACCCACCGATTTTACTAGCAGCTTTGGCACCCACAATAAGCATGCCGATAGCAATCACAAAATTTGCCATATTATTCCAGCCCAAAATATCGGTTAAACCTGCGGTTTGCTCAACTTTTTCACTAGTACTAGCTGTGTTTATAAAACCGGGATAATAAAGTGTCGCGTCCATACTAGCCTTATTTGTCGCAGGCACATTAGACTTGGCTAAAATCTCTGAATTAACTTGACCACTGCCAATTGTTGCCATTGAAAGCCAGATGAAAAATAATAGAACCGGCCCTGTTACCAAATCATCACCCAACTCATTCCACCATTCATCCGCGAATCTCTTTGTTTTAGGTAAAACACTTAAAACAAAAGCTAGTGGTGACAATACTATTAAAACCCACAAACGTATTAATCTACCTGCTAATATAGCCAAATAAGCGCCAAAAACTGACATCACCATTATGGAAAAGAAAACAGCGGCCAATGTAGCCGTAAAAATTCCTGGAGATAAAATATCTCCAGGACTAACCGCTGTATTAAACTTTTCTATTTTATCTAGTTGAAAACCATTAATAACACTTCCTCCTACGGTTGCGGCAATTGCATTAACAAAAGCAGTAATAACCACTTGAGAAGCATCAATAAGAACACCACAAATGGTGCGACTAAAGTTTACCAAAATAGCAGCAAAGAAAAACTTAGGTAATAATTTTTTCCACTCGTATTGATCTACTCCTAAAATTGTGGCAAAAGCAATCACTAAAAGTATCACCACAAAAAACATGTTTGTAAGATTCAACACAGCACTCCATCCAACATTCACAGCTGTAGAACTTAAGTATCCATTATAACCAGCAATAATAATTATGTACTCAAGAAAAAATAGCGCTACCTTGAGAAAAAATCGTGCCATGGCCAAAAAAATCATTGAAGCAGCACGAATAAGAGCGTCACCTAAACCATTCCAGCTAACTTCAACTGCATGAGCTGGTTTAACTAAAAAAATTACTCCACAACCAAAAACTGCAATAAAAAGAGCAGCTAAAATAAATGGCTGTCGATGAGAAAACAAGTAAGAAAAGAATGATTTTAATTTTAAGCGCAGAAAAGTGAGCATGAATAAAACTACTTTTAAACAATATAACTCCTTAGTGAATATAGTATAGCATAAGTTAAGAACACCAACAATTTAAACAACAAGCCAGGTATATTTTTTATCCACACAACAGCTATTTTTAAGTTGTACACACGAAGCGGCTAAAAAATAGTTGACATGATTAGTAAAATTTGATAGATTTTTTTATTAACCTGCTATCACTAAGTGGTTGCACCTAGGTTAACATGCTATAATTTTAGCGGAGGGGTAAGTTCTTTTGCAAACAGCCCCACTAGTGTCATCCCATGCGAAAAAATATCTTGCCAAGCAACATATTTACTTGCGTGGGCGGACGCAACAACTAACTTCCTCCGCCTAATTTCCGAAAGGAGACGACCGATGACGAGTCGCATTTTCTCTCTTTCTTTGGTTCTTCTCCTCACGGCCATGGTGGCGTGTGGGGGAACCGAAGGCAGCGGTGATCAGCAGGGTGCCACCGACGACTTGGGAAGCAATCTTTTGCAGCTGTGCAACAAAAGCGTAATCAAGCTGCAAAAGCAGGTGGACGATCTGGAAAAAAAACTCATGACGGCTGATTCTGTAACGAGCGAAGCCGTGCGAAAAGCCTTGAGCCCGCATGACACCCGCACCTACCTGTGCGTGAGCGGCGACGGGACGGAGCACCGGGGTGTTTTTGCCCAGGAGGCTGAGTACACCCGAGAAGGTGTGCTGGTCATGGGGTTCACCTACACCGGCGACATGCGAGCCTCGCTCTACTGTCCTGCTCGCCCGCTGTCTAGCTTGGTGGGAACGGGCAGTTCGTTTATTTGCCCCCAGGAGGGCAATAGACCTTCCACCTGCACAGTGCAGTAGGAAGAGATGTATCACATTTTGAGTCGGAGTAAGTTTCTTATTCAAAAAGAGACAAATTCCGATGTTTCCTTACCAAAGAAAACTTTCTTTTATAAGAAAACATAAAAACCATTGGACTAAACCAATGGTTTTTATTTTATAATTTATTTCAAAACTGGTGGAGCTAAAATTATTTTTCCTTTAAATGGAACTGAAGCGTCTTTCAAAGAATCCTTGCACTCATTTGTGCCATTTTTATAACTACCATCAAAACAACCAAGCCCACCCGGACTTCCCGCGATGCCACATTTCCCATTACACCACCCCCAATTATCTGTTACTTGAACACTTGGTACAAATACGCAACATCCACGAGGGAAGGCCGAAAGGTTAGCTGCCTTTCCATCACACTTCACCGAGTCAGCTTCCCAGCCTTTTGCACCCTGTAAACAGCTATACACATGAGAAAATTGTATAAAGTTGTTGTCACAGGTCTTATCAAGTATCTGACCAAAATTATTGGCCTTTTCTTTTTCAACACAGGTTGGATTTAACGGGCAGTCTGTAGCATCAGTACACGAAGCACCCAAATCTCGACTTACCAAGCATTTTCCAATAGTAGATCCAGGAGCGGTTAAAACACATTTACCATTAACACCACAATCCGTATTGCTGCGACAAGTCTTGGTATCATCAATCTGGTTGGCAAAACATTTATTACTTACACATGTTGGCATAGCGTAACCGCGATGATTACGGAACAAACCAGCTAGGCCCTGAACCTGCTCGCCAGCACTCTCATCACCCCACACAACTCTCACATTACGCAGTGGCATTTGGTCAGGATCGGCGAAGGCAAAGAAGCGCAAGAACACTCTTCCACTTTGGAGTGGAATGCGAACATCGCCATTCGTAGTATTATTTACAGTAAAACCAGGAGCTGAATCATCCTCTACACACCTACCCTGCTCATCACAATTTATTGCTGGAAATATCCATGGTACTTTTGGAATTGCGTTAACAGTATCTGTTGTGTCGATTGGTTTTTTGTTTGTATCTATTTTATACCCAACATACTGACTTGAATCTTTGTTAGTACTAGTATCGAATGTAAATATTTTGTTTATGCGAGCAAACAACTGATTGATGAATGATCCCCCCAAAGCCTCACTATAGCCAGCGGCATCACTTTCGAATAATTTACCTGTACTATCCGCACGCACACAACTTCCGCCAGGGCAGCTATAGGGTGCGCCAAAAAGCGCACTTCTAAATTCTTGATCACCAGGCTCACTTTTGATAGAATTGGCAATTTCACAAGTAAAGATTCCTGGCCTGCCAGATTGGCAATAATCATCTTTTATTTTATGGAAC
>JACCDN010568814.1_pt1 | contig 17644 bp, 23 predicted proteins | sample 7441691 | NCBI WGS metagenome assembly JACCDN01 (sample SAMN15323439, study PRJNA562643) | freshwater metagenome | isolation source: river surface water | place: USA:Blue River Watershed | collected 2017-08-16
AATTCCTCACAGGCTTCAAAAACAAACGCTTCATGTTTTGGTCTCCTAGAGTTCCCAAGGGAGCCATCACAAATGAAATCAGTCAACTCCCTGATCTAGAAGTGATCATCAATGCCGAGTATTCAAAAAAAGTAGATGAGCTGAAAGCCTTGGCTCGCACCACGACAAGCGACTGTGGAAATGTATTCTTCCGAACATTGCAAATTTTAGAACACCTACGCTAGTCCCTTTTTATACTGTCTCGAATGTCTCATTTAGCCTGAAACGCCACAGTTGTGTCTCACGGCAAGAGACACTACAATGAGACAGGTCAAAGGGTACTAGACTCGAGTGGCCAGCCAATACGTGCATGATTTGGAGCTATGACCCGAGTACCTAGGGCAATGGATACTCGAATTTTTATAGTGGTTTTCAAGAAAGTGCTTCTGTGGCATATAGAGGTCGCCTTTCGGCGACCTCTATAGTAAAATGAAATGGGCTTAAGGGTACTAGACCCGAGTGGTCAGCCAGAAAACTTTATGCAGAAAAAATATAAAATATTCCTCTTGATTACCGCCTTGCTTGTAGTCCTTTTCTTGTTTAGCTACAGTTATTTGGCTTATTTGGTTTCGCATAGTCCTTCTGTTGTTGGGCTTTGCACCGCTGATCATTACTTCATTTTTCTATATCGCTGTTTGTTAGGGTACTAGACCCAACTGGCCAGCCAATGAAAAATGGCAGGGCCCGCAGGGTGTGGCAGTTTTCTTCGTCTGCGAGAGCAGACTGATTCGAGACCCAGGGTTCGCACGCGAAGCGTCCTACCTCACCCCAATATGGGCATGAATTGATTCAAATTATGAGCAAATTTTCAAAGGAACATCATGTAAAGTGTCCGTACGAGAAAACGGTTAGCTTGGTTAAAGACTTTTTAAGAGAAAATGGTTTTAGAAAAAATCTTAGCACAGAGATAACTCCCTTAATGGCAAAAGAGTTTGTGGATGATGCTGAAGATACTGAATATGCAGTGATTCAGAGCAGTAATCCTGAATGGACAATTATTGTTTCAAATTATGACTATTCGTTGGATGAGAGTTTGACCGAATACATCTCAAAACAATGGGGTTGTACGACACTCTACGGTCACAACAATGATCAAACCGATAATTGGAAGTGGATTCATTTCGAGAAAGGTGAAAAGGTAGGGACTTATCACTGCGTGGGGCAAGAGTGGTATCGATTTCCTGAGAATCACAAAAAAGAGGCTTTAGATTTATGGGAAATGTTTGCTAAGATGGGGACTCCTTATCAGCATTACAGCTTCACTGAAGCTATCTCTGTAGCTAAAAGAGGAACTCTAATCAGAGTTAAAGGGTACTAGACCCGAGTGGCCAGCCAATACGGACAGCCTGAAAGACTAAAAATTATGCGATTAATATTGCCCTTTACAATACTTGGTCCCGCAATCCTTTCAATGTGTTTGACTTGGCTTGTAATGGCGCCTGAAGAAATTGTTCCGCTTTGGCCTATATTTTTAGTTATACCTGCTACGATTGCCCTGACAGTTTTCAGCCAAAAAATATCAAAAAAATATTTTGACTATGACGATGGCTTGAAATTCATGAGAATTATTGCGCCTATAATCGGCTTTTTAGTTGGGCCGGCTGTCTATATTTTACTGTAGACTGATAACAGTCGTAAGGGTACTAGACCCGAGTGGCCAGCCAAATAGGCAGACCGCTTAGAAACAAGTCGCATCTGAAGAGAAGTTGTTTCCCAAGTCACGAATCGCGGCTCCACTGCAATTGAGGGGACTGTTGTCTAGAAAACTCACTCCGCTCATACGTAATTTAAACGAGCTAGTGCTGGGCAAGTAAAAGTCGATTCCTCCTCCACTTATTCCAAGCGTATCAGTGGATACGTTGTTCGCGAAGCTGCTGTTGACAAGGTGGGTGGCGCTGGTGGGTGCCCCAATGTAAAGTGCTCCACCTTCATTAGCCGTGTTTTGACTCAGGATTAAATCATTTCCAGCAAAAACGCTGGCCTGCACATGCAGTGCTCCTCCACGCATGCTGGCACTGGAAGAATTTATCGTGAGGTGACTGAGCTGCACGCGTGCGTACTGGGCCGAAATGGATCCACCCCTCGAGGCAAAATCATCTGTAAAATCACTATTGATGATCTGTGCCGTGATTCCCGCAGAACGTTCAGTGTTTGCATAATGCGCCGCATCTCCAAGTAAGAGAATAGCTCCTCCATCTCCATGCGCCGTATTTTCTGCAAAACTGGACTCGTTCACACGAAGCACTGTCGGATCTACTGCAGTGCCAAACGCCTTGATGGCAGCCCCACCCACACTATTGGCTTCATTGTTTTTGAATACACAAGAAACCACCTGGACTGTGGACCCACGGTAAATCCAGAGGGCGGTATCGTTACCAGTAAAATGCCCATTATAAACCGTTAAATCTGAAAAACTGACGGAAAGCCCATACTGCGTGTTGTGGAAAGCAATATTGCTCAGTGTAACCACGCTTTGATTCATAATAGACAAAGCAGCCATAATAGGTGCAATTCCATTGGGATTGGTCAAAATCACTGCCCCAATCTCACCCAAACCATAGAGTTGAATGTCTTTTCCATTTATTTCTACATAGCCTTCGTAAACCCCAGGACAAACTGCAATGATGTCTCCATCTTGAGCATCGTCAACAGCGGACTGCAGATCCTGATGAGTGGCCATATGGTTTGCTCGAAGATCCACCACGTGGTCGTAAGGGCTTGGGTACTCTTCTCCGTCGCTGCATTCCACCATGGAGATGGCAAACGCAGAAGGAACAACAGTAAACGAAGCAAAGCTAGTAAACAAAGCAAAGCTCAGGAGAATGAATTTTTTCAACATAGAGAAAATTAGTTTTCGCCAAGCTATACAATATAACTGTTTATGTCAAGTACCTCATTTAGCCTGAAAGCCCATAATTGTATCTCATGGCAAGAGACACTACAATGAGACAGGCTAAAGGGTACTAGGCCCGACTCTCCACCAAATTTCGTTTAGCCATTCACGCAACTTTTCACAACACTTTTGCTCAACAGTGAGACGACAAAGCAGGCAATGCTCAAATCATTCTACCATGGAAAATGACGCATCATGACCATGGGAGTGAGCCTGATCATGGCCATTGACCTTCTTTACTAATCGGTGAGTTTGGTATAGCGTGGGCTGGTATTTTTTGACGTTTTTCCTATTATGGCACCTTATGTTGATGGCTTTGTCTTAGCTATTAAAAAAGACAAATTCGATGAGTATAAAGATATGGCCACTCTTGGTGGAAAGATTTGGATGAAACATGGCGCTTTGGCGTATTACGAATGTGTGGGAGAGGACATGACACCCTCTCAACCTGAAGAGTGTTCGGACATGGGCAGGATGATGACTTTTCCTGAAATGCTCAAAACGAACGCAGACGAAGTGTCTGTGTTTTCATTTATCGTTTTCAACTCACGCGAACACCGCGACGAAGTGAATGCCAAAGTGATGGCGGACCCTGAAATGAGTCCGGAGCAATATGAAGGCAAAGAAATGCCGATGGATATGAATCGCATGGCGTACGGAGGATTCCAGAGCTTTGTGAATCACCAAGGCTAGGCTTTCTCGCTCATTATGTTTCCTATTTCTTGTAACGCCAGCAACTTTGTGGTGGTGTTCCAATTGCGAATGGTCATCTGTTTGTAGATGGGAAGTTTGCTGATTTTTGTGAGGTGGCTTTGCGATGCTTTTTCCATGAGGTGCGAGTGATAGACGACGGTGTCCCCGGCATGAATGAAGTCCACGCCTTCTTTGGCGCTTAAATTTTGCATGGCCATTTCAACGGTCAAGGGTTCTTTTAAAAAAATGCAGTCGTAGCGGTAATGGGTGGGATCTGTTCCGAATCCGGAGGGCGCTTCATCCACCGTTTGTTTGAGCTGAGCGTGGGTGACCAGCACGATTTTTGCTTCGTAGTTGAAGCACTTCTGAAGATTCTGCTCGATTGTGTTCATCAATTTGGTCGAGTCTTTTTCGTGAGTGCTGAAGATGACGTTTCCACTTTGAATATAAGTTTTCACATTCTCGAAACCCATGCTCTCAAAACACTCTTTGAGCGCCGTCATTTTGATGATGTTGTTTCCGCCCACATTGATGCCGCGGAGCAGGGCGAGATATTGAAGTTCTTTCATACGGAGTAGCCTACACTACTTGGCGAGCATGTTGGAATCAACTAACATGGAGTGGCCACATGAAATATTTCTCAAAGTTTTTTATTTTAGGGCTTCTCGTTCTTACGGGATGCATTCCCCACGTCGGTTTGGAGCTTTCGAGTTCTGATGTGCAAACTCACGTTGTGGCCGAGGGTGATGTTTATTGTGGAGCATCAGAAGGCTCTGTAGTGAGCGAAGGGAATTATACGATTCAGAGTTATGTGAAAGGTGCTCAGGTGGATGAGCTTGCCGTGGGGCCTTTGACCTTGGTGAGTGGTGAACCTCACGATGATTTGCATTTACTGCCCATGCCATTCAATGGCCAAGATTTGTATCAACTTTCTCAATACGAAAGTTGCAACTCTGAATCAATACGTTTATTCACGATAGATGCTCTCGGCAAGATTCACACTCCTCGTTTTCTTAAAAATGGGACCATCTCAAGCGAAGTCTCAACAGATGAGACGGGAGACATTGGGTTCCAAGATGGGACTTTCAGTTTCTGCCCTTACGACAATACAGTCGGGGAGTTTGTTTGTGATTTCTATGAGTCCAATGGTGAGGATCTTGAATATGTGAATACGCACCGCTATCCCTTTGCAAGATTTTGATTTCCTCACTCGTTCATAAGAATATAGACATTCTCCACGTCCAGTGGAGTGAAAATTACAAGTTCAGACCAATCTTCTCCTCGCACGGTCAGTCTCACCTCTAGGGGTTCAACGCCATCCTCAAGCAAACTCACACCGGTGTTGCCCATCGCATCTCTCACACTCAACGATAAACTGACCAGGGGCTCATCGGCATCGCGAATTTCTCCCGGACTCAACTCCCATAAACTGGTTAAAACCTGCTTCTCTTCGTCAACGGTTTGAACTTCCTTGAGTTCCTGCATTAAAGTCCGAGCCTCCTTTTGTACGCTTGTATTCAGCCCAGGTTGTGAGCTGCAAGCCACTAACGAAAATGCCAGAATAGAAGTGAAGATTCGACGAATCATGAATCTATAATACCAAATTTGGTCTGGGTGAGTAGCTTTGTTTCAGCCCCCTCTCTTGCCATGCAGTAACATCTCGACGGCGTGGTCGAGAGAGCCGGCGCGAGTCAGTTCACCTGAGTTGACGAAGAAGATTTCGTCGGCATTTTCGATGGTGTTGAGGCGATGTGCAATGATCACTTGGGTTGTTTCTTTGGGCAGGTTTTTCAGGATGCTTTCTAGCTGCTGTTCGGTGACAGTGTCGATGTTGGCGGTGGCTTCATCCAAAATCAAAAGTTCAGGCTTGCGAAGAATGGCGCGCATGAAGGCGATGAGTTGTTTTTGCCCCAAACTCATGGTGTCGCCGGTGGTCACGGGAGTGTCGAGGCCTTGCTCAAAGCGCTTCAAGAGCGGGCCGAAGTCCGCGCTTTCGAGCGCTTCGGGGTTGGCGTTTCCGTATAAAATATTGTCACGAACGGTGCCGGTGAACAAGAAGGGGTCTTGTAAAATGAAGCCAATTTTTTGGGTGCGCTTGTCGGCTTCGTAGGACCGAATGTCGACTCCGTTCAAAAGCACGGTGCCTTGGGTGGGGTCGTAAAGGCGGGCCATGAGTGAAGCCGTGGTGGTTTTGCCTCCTCCGGTGGGGCCGACAAGGGCGTAGGTTTTTCCGCGTTCGAGCTGGAACGAGATGTCATGCAAAACTTCTTTGCCGTCGGGGTACGAAAAATGAACTTTTTTGAATTCGAGAATGGGGGCTTCTGGTGAAGCCGTTTCGAATTCAAGCATGGTCATATTCGATTTCATTTCTAGAATGTCTGAAATGCGATCCCAGGCGGCCATGGCGGTTTGAAACGAAGACCAGAGGGCGGCCAGTTGACGCAAGGGGTCATAAAAACGGGTGGCGTAACTCAGCGCGCTGATCAGCAATCCCAGGGTGAGACTGCCGGCCAAAATCAGGTGGATTCCGTAAGCAAGCGTGATCAGCTGAGCGATGTTGGAACAGAGTCCGTAAATGGGAACGAAAATATTGTTGGCGACTCCAGCCGTAACTGCTTGCTTGAAGTTGTCTTCGTTGGCCGAATTGAACTTCTCACGGAAGTAGTCGCGACGATTGAAGGCCACAATCACTTTGAAGTTGTCGAGGCTTTCTTGAATTTCAGCGCTCATGCCTCCGCCGGCTTGAAGACTTTGGGCATTTTTGCGACGAATCCAGGTGCCGGTGATTTGAGTGAACATCAGCAGAAAGAGCGTGGGCGAAAGAATCGCGAGGCCCAACTTCAAGTGAAGAGAGAGCAGAAAAATGGCCGCCCCCGACATCATGAAAATGCTTCCGATAAATTGCACCAATGATTGTGAGAAAAATTGATTGAGCTTGTCAGTGTCACTGTTGATGCGCGAAATGAGATCTCCGGCCTTGTTCTGATTGAAGAAGGCGAGGGGTAAATCTTGAAGTTTTTTGAAGATGGCGTTTCTGAGGTTGAATAGCAGGCGTTGAGCGACACCCCCCATCACCGTGGTTTGAAGGTAGGCGGTCACGAATCCCGCTGTGTAAAGAACGATCAGAATTCCGGCGATGGTCAAAACGCCCGAGTATTGACCGGTGACGATATAATGGTCGACGGCGTAACCCACGAGCAAGGGCCCACTCAAATTGACGGCCGAATTGATGAGAATAATGATCATCGCAAAGGCCATGCTGAGACGGTCTTTTCTCAAGAGAGGCAGAAGCTTTTTGAGGCCCGCTTGAGCGTGAGTTTTATTGAGGGTGTAGTTCATAAGTGCGAAGTGCTGCGTTGAGATTGTTCGATTTGAACGTATTCAGGGGAGTGTTCCATCAGGTGCTTGTGAGTTCCTTTGGCGAGCAATTCACCTTCCATCAACAGAATGATTTGATCGAATTCTTCGACCGCGCCAATTTTTTGCGTGACCGAAATCAGGGTGACGTCAGGGTAATTGCGGGCAATATTTTTGAGGATTTTCTGTTCGATTTGTGTGTCAACGCGGGCGGTGAAATCATCCAGCAGTAAAATTTTTGGATTCAAAGCCAAGGCGCGGGCGAGCATGATGCGTTGTTTTTGTCCGCCCGAAAGCGCCGTGCCGCGCTCCGAAACGACGGTTTCTAATTGTTGAGGCAGGGCCTCAATAAAGTCTTTGAGCTCGGCGGTTTCGATCGCTTTTTCAAAATCTTCGGCTTTGACGGTGCTGCTGAATGCAATGTTTTCGCGCACGCTCATGTTGAAAAGCACACTGTCTTGAAACACAAAACTAACCTGTTCGTGCAAGGATTTTTTATCATAGTCGTTCATGGATTTTCCATCAAATTCAATCTGCCCTGAGCTGGGTCGAATGAGGCCGGTGAGCAAGTGCAATAGCTGGGTTTTTCCGGCGGCTGTGGGGCCGATGATGGCGGTGCGCGTGCCGGCCTTCACTTCGAATGAAACATCTTTGAGCGCGGATTTTTCGCCGTAAACCACCGATACATTTTTCAACTCCACATCGCCTTTGAGCGGGGCGATGATTTTACCTGTTTCCTCGTATTCTTCACTGTTCAAAACCTCGGCAATGCGTTGATAGGATGCACTGGCTCGAGCCATGATGTTGCTCACGAATCCCAGCATGAAAATAGGGAAGATGAGAATCCCCAAGTAGCTGTTGAATGCGGCGAAATCGCCAAGCGTCATGGAACCCGCGATTACAAAATGTCCGCCTAAAACTAAAATCACCACAATGGCCAGGGTGGCTATAAAAGTGACGATGGGAATCATGATGGCGAAGAGGCGCAGAATTTTCATGCCGACATTCATGGCGTCGGTGTTGGCCTCTAAAAACTTATTGGTTTCGAGGTGTTGAGAATTGAGAATTCGAATGAGGCCCGAACCCAAAATGCTTTCGTTGATCACCTTGTTGAGCCAGTCGATGACTTCTTGGGCTTTTTTGAAGAGCGTGCGTACTTTTGAAAGCACAAAGAAGAATGTTCCGCCGATGAGTGGCACGATTCCGAGGACGGCCCATGCGAGCCGCCAGTCAATCATCAATAAAAGCACGCCCGAGCCGATGATCAGCAGGATTGAAGAAATGAGCGATACGATGGCTTGAGATACAAACATTTTCACCGCATCGACATCTGAAGTGAGGTTGGTGAGCAATTTAGAAGAGCTGATCTCTTGCACGTATGAATGACTTTGCAGAGAAATTTTGTCGGCGAGCTGTTTTCGCAAGTCTCTTGCCACCCGTTCTGAGGCGTAGGTCTGTACGATGTTCTGAAGATAGGTGAGCATGAAAATCAAGAAGGCCGCCCCTGCAAATTCGAAGGTGATTTTTTGAAAATCCAGAGAGCTTTGAGCGTAAGCGTCGATTCCACCTCGTATGATTTGAGGAATCCATAAGTTCAGTCCGTTGCTTAAAATCGCCAAAACTGCGAGGGCGACGACCCAGCTTCGATATGGCTTGAGGACACTGAAGAGATTGGATTTCATAGGAATCTTATTGTACTCTTTTTAATGTGAGAAGATAGTCTCTATTGAACATCTTAATCCCTCTTTTATGACCTCATGCATCAGTTGCGACATGCCCCTCAATGAAGCTCATGGCTTCGGAACCGAAACGACCGATGGACCTGTTTGTGACGGGTGCATGGGCGAGGACGGCCACCCCAAAGATTGCGACACGATTTTTGAAGGGGGCGTGCAGTTTTTTGCCACGGTTGAAGGCGTCGAAGATCGTGCGTTTGCAGAACGACTCACCCGAAAAAATATGAATCAACTTCCGTACTGGAAGGCTCATGGAACGGATTGCTTGAAAGGCGATGAGGCGACCGATGCCGAGTTTTATGAGGTGCTGGGGAAGTTGTAACTAAGCTTTCGAATAAAACGAGAACAAATAACACCGAATTCCGCCGTTGAAGAGCTTGCGATTTTTGTCGGCGGGGCGGCCGAACAATTGCGGAAAATTCTCGTTTGAGGTGATTAAGAATAAAGAGCAGTTTTTCGTCTCGCGGAATTTTTCTCCGAGCTTGCGATACATTTCTTCGGCCCGCGTTTGATCTTCGAGACGTTCACCATATGGAGGATTCGCAATGAAGGTGCAGTTTTCAAATTGGCTGAAATCGAGATCGTTGAAGTCGGCGCGCTTGAAGTTCATGTTGGGGAATCCGGCATGACGCGCATTGTCTTCGGCGACCACGAGCACACCGGGGTCGATGTCGAACGAATAACTTTTGAATCGCGTTTCGATTTTGGTGAGTAGACGAGCTTCGGCGTAGGCTTCCTTTATTTTTTCGGGTTCGATCCAGGGCCATTTTTGAAAGGCAAAACTACGTTTGAGGCCCGGTGCCATATTTTGGGCGATGAGTGCGGCCTCAATGGCGATGGTGCCACTGCCACAAAATGGGTCAATCAGCGTGCGTTCGGGGGTCCAATCTGAAAGGGTCACAAGCGCCGCCGCCAAAGTTTCTTTGATGGGAGCGATGATCGAGCGATTTCGATAACCGCGCTTGTGCAAACTTTCGCCCGAAGAATCGATGGCGATCACAAATTGATCTTTATTCGACTTCACCATGATTTGATACGTCGCTCCTGAATTTTCGCTGAGCTGTTCGGTGCTGTGAGCGCTTTGAAGTCGCTTCACGACGGCTTTTTTGACGATGCTTTGAATGGCGGGCTCTGAATGCAAAGCCGATTTCACGCTGGTGGCGTCAACGGGGAAGGCGTCGTTGGGGCCGATGTATTTTTCCCACTCGAGTGCATTGACTTGATCGAAGAGTTCGTCGAAGGTTTTGGCTTGGAATTCGCCGATTTTGATCTGCACACGATCGGCACAGCGCAACCATAAATTCGCCCGAATCAAGCCCAACATGTCTCCACTGAATGTGATGCGCCCGTCTTCCGTTTTCAATACCGAAAGGCCCAATTTTTTGAGTTCATCTTGAACCAGTTTTTCAAGCCCAAACGCGCAGGTGGCCATGAGTTCCATCATCATTCTTTAGGGGTTCATTTCTCGTGAAAGGAGCTTTTCAATTGATTCCAAATTGATCTTCATTTTCATGCGGCGCAGTTCGGCATCGTCTTCGGGTGTGAGCCCCAAATGATCGTGAATTTGATCGAGCATGATGAGAATGCGAGTGATTTCAGCCTCGGCCCGCACGTTGATGTGCAGGTCGATTTCTTCGCGCAGGTCGGCCGTGTTGGATGCGTGATTTTGGCTGATCAACACGAAGATCGAAAGAAAGATGGCTTCAAGCGAAACCACCATTGTGAGCATTCCGTAAGGGTAGGGGTCGAATACGTGAACGCCTGGAATCCAGCCGTTATTCCAAGCGATCCAAATGAAGAAAAATAGAAAATTAAAGATGAAAAATGGAATTGATCCAAATGCACTCGTGATGCCATCAGCAATACGATCGCTAAAGGTGCGCTTGCGATCCATCTTGGCTTTGAAGCTTTCGATGTGTTCGTGAAGGTTGTTCATGGGCGAGGGTGGCTTGATTTTTGACCCCATCGATCTTGATCCCATTTTTTGAGCTTCCATACAGAAATAGCCAGCCACACAATCGCGAGCGCGACGAAAGCGAACTGTGTCCATTTGGGCATTGGGAAGATCGCGTTGAATTCAGGTGTGCCCATGAAGATCAATAATCCGAATGGAATTAAAATTAGGGCTGGAAAAATAATCCAACCGTAAAAATAAGTTGTTAAAATTTCGCGAAGGTCCATGTTTTCATTGCTCAATATTTGGTAGCTCATCGAATTTCCTTTGAATTCAATGGGTTTGATTTTGTGACGGCTCAGGGGAATCACGGGCAAATAAGAAATCGTGAACCATTTTGTAGCCGTGCAATTTCCTTCGCGATCTGGGGTTGAGACGCCTGCAAAGCCAAGGCCGATGCCGTTGAATCGAAACATATTATTGAGAAGTTAGCGGTCGTTCGCTGTAGAAATATACAATTTCAGGAATCACCATTTGATTGGCAATGATATTCGCCCCCCACGTGATTTCTTGCGAAGGAATGCCATCGTCATCGTATTCATAGCGGATCACTTGAAAAATGGTCCCGTCGTTGAAGTCGATTTCATTGGCGTCTTGTGTCAGCACCTCCGCCAATCGGCCTTCGTCATCATAATACAAAATTGTGGTGACCTCTTGATCAAAGGTGCCTCCCACATCTTCAAAGCGTTCACGGCAGGTGAATTTGAATCGCGAATTTGCCTCTTCAGACTCGGCGCCATCCCACGGAATGGTGAAGGCTGAAATTTCTAAAATATTTCCTTGATCTTCCCATTCGTCGCCTCTTTTAAAGACCGTACTGAAGAATGGATTTTCGTTTTCTGTAAATGGGCCAGGCCAATTTTGCAGATGAGTGAATATGAATTCTTCACAACTTTGATCGCCTTCCCAGTTCAAATTCATGGGCGCGGTGGGCAAAAATGTTTGTTCACCCAAGAGGTCATTCATGCTGTAGATCTTACCGAGTAGATCCGCAGTATCTTCTTCACTCACGTGGCCTCCGTAATTTTCTAAAAAAGCCTCTTGATCGCCCGTTTCCATTACTAGCAGTGGGTCGAAATTGGGGTAGTCTTTCTCGAGAGCCTCCATGATTCCTTCGTACGGAAGATCAAGAAGCATCTCAGCATCACCCGAATATGGAATTTTTTCGCTCGTAAAATGAATGGGCCCCGATGGTTCAGTGGGCTGAGTGGTGCAACTGACCAAAAGTACCGACAGAATGAGCATGTATTTCGTATTCATGAAGTCATTCTAACAGCATTTTAAATTAAAATTAAGGGGTTGAAAATTGTCGTTGTAGTGGGCAAAATGAGCCCATGAAAAAAACACTCCTCACATTTGCATCTTTATTTCTTTTGACCTCTTGTAGCATGAACGACCAAATTGCGCAGATCGGAGACACTGTTCAAGTGCATTACACCGGAACTCTTGATGATGGCACAAAGTTCGATAGCTCTCGTGACCGCGGACAGCCATTTGAATTCACCATCGGCGAAGGCCAAGTGATTCAAGGTTGGGATGAAGGCATTCCGGGTATGAAAGTGGGTGAACAACGCACCCTCGTGATTCCTTCTGATCAAGCATATGGAGATGAGGGCATTCCAGGAGTGATCCCCGGCGGTGCAACTCTCCATTTCGATGTCGAATTGATGAGCATTGAATAATTTGTTCAAGTTTTTATTCTCAGTTCCGGTTCGACGTGTGCGTCGACCGCGTGTTTCGAGGCACTACCAAACCCACAAAGAGCAGGCGCGGGCTTTGGTGAAATCACGGCTCGATCATTTCAATGCTTTTTACGGCTTTGACTATGGTCGTGTGGCGATCAAAAACTTGCGCAGTCGCTGGGGCAGTTGTTCACAAAAGCGAAACCTCAACTTCAATTATAAGATTTTATTTTTGCCCACCGAATTGCAAGATTACGTGGTGGTTCACGAACTTTGCCATCTGGCGGAATTCAACCACTCACCGAAATTTTGGGCGCAGATGGAACGGATTTTGCCGGATGCCAAACAGCGAAGAAGGGAGCTTAGAACTGTGAGGTTTGTCTAGATTGATGTATCCTTCCTTCATGAAAACAGGTCTTTGTCTCGGCGGCGGAGGTGCAAAAGGATTCGCACATCTTGGAGTTTATGAGGTTTTGCGCGAACGCAAGATTCCCATCGACTGCATCGCGGGTTGTAGCATTGGGGCGATTGTGGGGGCGGGCATTGCGATGGGCAAAACGCCCGAAGAACTCAAGATCATGATGCAGGCGTTTTCTACGAAGGTTCCGCACCTCTTCATGCCTCGTCGCACGGGTTTCATGAAGGGTGGTGTTCTAGGAGCCGTGGAAGAAGAAAGGGCGCTGGAAGAGGCGTTCCCCAAAGATTTGACGTTCGAAGATTTGCCGATTCCACTGGCTGTGAATGCGGTGGATTTAATTTCGGGCGAAGAGGTGATTTTCAGTTCTGGACCTTTGTTCCCGGCGATCCGAGCTTCGATGTCTTTGCCAGGCTTGTACCCTCCGGTTCCTCATCAGGGGCGACTTTTGATTGATGGGGGAGTGGTGAATAAAGACCCCGTGAGCTTATGCCGAAAGTTGGGTGCAACACGAGTGATTGCGGTGGATTTGCGCTCCTTGCAATTTGAAGCTGATTTTTCGAAACTCAAGAGATCGGCTGAAGGAGAGTGGGTGTGGCCGCGGCTCGATTGGCCTTATCAAATTCTCATGCGTTCGTTGTCGATTGCAGAGACGGCTCGCACCGATTTGTTGTTTCGCCAAGATCCCCCTGAAATTTTAATTCAGCCCGAACTCAAAGATTTCACGATCTTTGACGTACGAGAAAACGAGGCGATGATTCAGAAGGGAAGAGAGGCGGCTGAAACTACTTTGAACTCTGTAAAATTTTAATTCGTTCGACTTCAGGCAGGCGCTCGATGGCGTAACGCAGTGCGGTGCGAGGCATTTTTCTAGAGTTTTTCTCGAGAAATTTCCGCAAAACTTTTTCATCTTTTTTGCCGACTTCTCTGAGCATCCATCCCACGGCCTTGTGCATGAGGTCGTGAGTGTCTTTGAGGAGTTTTTCGGAAAGTTTGAGGGTGTCGGTAAAATCAGACTCATGAATGAAGGCGAAAGTTGAAATGATGGCCACGCGACGCTCCCATAGATTTTTAGAATCTGCGAGCTTGAAAAGAATGCTTCGATCTTGATTGATCAGAAAATTACCCAGAATATAAGGAGCACTGCCATCCACGAGATCCCAATTATTCACGGACGACAGGTGGTCGAGATAAAAATTTTTCAAGAGCGTTTTTTCGGTGAGATCTTTTGTTTTCTCATATTTCGTTACGAGTATTTTAAGCGCGATCAGACGTTCTTCATGAATTGCCGAACTCAACAGTTCGGCGAGTTCTTCGAGCGAAATTTCACGATAGTATTTTTGAGCGATCTTTCTGCATTCAGGCACGGTGATTCCAATAAAAATATCGCCCTCGCCGTATTGGCCGGGGCCTGTTTTAAAAAATCGCCGACTCACTTCGGCCCGTTCAGCCGAAGCAAGTGCAGTGAGTTCTTTTTGAATTTGCTTCAAATTATTGAGCGGCAGGTTCTTCATCGGTTGCGTCTTTATTCCATGCTTCTTCCATCATTTCTTGCATGGGATTTTCACTGTCATTGTCCAATCGAGATTCATGTTCAGTCCATCGCATCATGTGGCCGGCTCCGTGCATGGTCCAAGGAATGGTGACCAAACTGCCTAAAACTCCGAGGACCAAAGCCCAAACAGTGACTTTGACCACAGTCTCTTTTTTTGCGAAACGAGCGAGCCAAATAAGAGCGCTGACGAGACCAAAAAATAAGATGGTGGTGGATGCGACGTGCAGGCCGAGACCTAAGAGATTGGAATTCATGACATGGCGGGGTTAGAGGCTTGCATTCTAGCGGAAGCCCCCTTACAATGCACCTTGACATACTTTATGAACCGTTCTCTTTTAAACACTATCCTCGAAGGGCAACCCGCGTTTCGTCGTAAGCAAATTTACACTGCGATTTACGCACAGAAAAAGAAAACTTGGGATGAGCTCAAAGAGCTTCCTAAGGACTTGCGTGAACGTTTGGAGCTCGAAGTTCCGATCCTCACGATCACGCCCAAAAATCGCGTGCAGAGTAAAGATGGCACTGTGAAAACCCTTTTTGAATGCGCTGATGGTGCTTTGCTCGAGACGGTGATGATTCCGAATAAAGAGTTTCGAACGGTCTGCGTGTCGTCTCAAGTGGGCTGTGCGATGGGATGCAATTTTTGTGCCACCGGAACTTTGGGTCTCAAGCGCAATCTGACCTCCGACGAAATCGCCGATCAAGTTTTGTTTTATGAGCAAATTTTGTCTGAAACGGGAGCGAGTGTGACCAATGTGGTTTACATGGGAATGGGTGAACCGCTTGCCAATTTGAATGAGGTTTTGGCGAGTGTCGATATTCTGAACGAGCCCGAAGGTATGAACATTGGGGCGCGTCACATTTCGATTTCAACTTGCGGATTGGTGCCTGGAATTTTGCAGTTGGCGAAGTATCCCAAACAGATCAATTTGGCGATTTCGATTCACGCGCCGACCACCGAACTTCGCAGTTCCATCATGCCCGTGAACGACATGTTTCCGCTGGCCAAGCTCATGAAGGCCTGCGAAACCTATGTGACCACCACGAAGCGCAAGTTGATGTTTGAATATGTGATGCTTTCAAATGTGAATGATTCTTTAGATCACGCTCGCGCCATTGCAGAACTTTTGTCACCTTTGAAGCCTTTGGTGCTCTTGAATTTGATTCCATTTCATCAGACATTTCTGCAGTTCAGTTCGGCTTCGGGCAATCGCATTCATGCTTTTCAGCGCACGGTTGAAGAAGGTGGAGTGCCTTGCCACATTCGCCACTCGGCTGGAGTTGATGTGGACGCCGCGTGTGGTCAACTTGCTCGAACCGCTTATGACCGATAAGCTGGGGCTCAACTATGATCCTCATTTTAGGCCAAGGTTTCGTTGCTCATGAGTTCGCCCATTTTTACGGTGAGCGCGCTCGACTTTCAACGCATCGCGTGGAAGATTATTCGGCTTTGCTGGCTCATTTGAAAGAAGAGGCTCCGGAAGTGCTGATCAACTGCGTCGGCAAAACGGGTCGCCCGAACGTGGATTGGTGTGAAGATCACAAGCTTGAAACGATATTTGCGAATGTGACGGTGCCGCTCATGTTGGCGCGTGCGTGCGAAGAACTGGGAATTCGTTTGGTGCACATCGGCAGTGGTTGCGTGTACAGCGGTGACAACGATGGCTATGGGTTCAGCGAATATGACGCGCCGAATTTTTCGGGTAGTTTTTATTCACGCACCAAGGCGTGGAGCGAGGCCATGCTGAACGAGTTTTCGGCTTTGCAATTGCGACTGCGCATGCCTTTGATCGGTCGCCCTGATGAACGCAATTTCATCACGAAAATTGCGCGCTACCCCAAGGTGATTTCGGTGCCCAATTCCATCAGCGTATTCCCTGATTTTTTAGAAGCGGCAGCAGCATTGATTGACCAGCGTGCCACCGGAATTTTCAACATGACCAATCCAGGTGCCATCGACCACCGCGAAATTTTAGAGATGTATCAAGAGTTGGTGGATCCGAGTTTCAAACCTGTCTTTATGAACTTGGAAGAGTTGGGTCAAGTCACGAAAGCGGCACGTTCAAATTGCGTGTTGAATGTTGAAAAATTGGCTGAGCACGGCGTTCAAATGCGCCCTGTCAAAGAGGCGGTGCGATCGGCACTTTTGGAATACGCAAAACACATGTTATAGTGGGCTCATGCCTCCACGCATTCGCCCCAATTTGGTCTTCAGTGACTTCAGTCGTTATTTTTTCATGGCGACGGTCATTTTGTGTTTTGGACTTTTTGCGTGGGTGATCTCACCATTTTTTTATGTGCTGATTTATGCGAGTTTGATCGCAGTGGTTTTCTGGCCTCTGCATCAGCTTTTTCTGAGATTGTTGCGTGGCTATAAAAGCATCGCTGCTTTTTTGAGCACTCTTTTCGTGTCTCTGATCGTGCTCGGCCCTCTCACGGTTTTCAGTATTTTTCTTGTGCAAGAAGCTCTCGACGCACTCTTTCTGCTTCAACGAAACTTGCAAGTCGTTGATTTTGGTTCGTGGGATGGCCGCAAGTTGGCCGACTTGCCTTTGATTGGATCGTTTTTATCTCAACAGCTTTCAGATGTGGGCCTGTCTGAATTTGTCAAAAATGTTCAGCTGGATGTCTATTCGGTCGTTCAGCAAATGGGTGAGACTTTGAGCAGTTTCATCGTCAATAGTTCCGGAAGCATATTGCAAACTTTGGGCAAATCTCTTCTGGATTTTTTCATTTTGATTCTTTCAACTTTCTTCTTGTTTCGAGATGGTGTCGACGTGGTTGCCTTTTTTAAGAAAATATCACCGTTGCCACCGACTTATGAAAATGGCATTGAAGCCAAACTCAAAGAAGCGATTCACGGTATTGTATTCGGTAACTTTGGAACGGCCTTGGCTCAGGGCTTGGTGGGAGGTTTGGGTCTTGCGATCGCTGGTGTTGAAAACGTTTTATTCTGGACCACGCTGATGTCATTCTCTTCATTGTTGCCCTATTTTGGGGGCGCACTCATTTGGGCCCCCTTTGCCTTTTCGATGATCCTACAAGGAGATAGCTGGGGAATTTTCCTCCTCGTTTGGGGCACGTTAGTCACCAGTTCGGTCGACAATTTGGTTCGCCCTTTTTTGATCGGAGGGAGCATGGATATTCACCCTCTCGCCACCTTTTTGGTGGTCTTGGGAGGATTCTTAATTTTCGGAGCTTCGGGCATCATTCTTGGACCTCTAGTTTTGAGTTTGGCAGTTTCAGTTCTGCACATTTACCAGCTTGAATATGCAGAAGTCCTGAAAGAAAGATGACTTTCGTAGCGGCCCTTATTTTCC
>JACCDN010283744.1_pt1 | contig 17639 bp, 13 predicted proteins | sample 7441691 | NCBI WGS metagenome assembly JACCDN01 (sample SAMN15323439, study PRJNA562643) | freshwater metagenome | isolation source: river surface water | place: USA:Blue River Watershed | collected 2017-08-16
AGACTATGTGAACTTCGCTAAAAACTTTTGGGGTGGAGTAAAAAAAGCAGGTTCTTGGATATCAGGATTGTTTGAAGGAGGAAAAGGGGGCCCAGATGATGGAGTCCCTGAAATTAAAACCAATCCGGATTTCTCTCCCGAGGCACCAACTTCTCCTAAAATAGAACCTGCTCCAGATACACAACCCAAAGCACCAGATGGAGGAAAAGCTCCAGAACATACTGAACCCAGAGCAGAAGCCAAGCCTGACCCAGAAAACCACGATAAACATGAAGAATACGCCCACAAAAAAGATTCTGACCACCACACAAAAAAATACGATAGTGCTGCAAAAAGAGATGCGTACTCCAAAGTAACTAAGAGTTACCTAGGAGAACAAGGTCCTCGACCACAGGAAGAACATTCTTCACATGCAAAACTTGTTCATAAAGAAGTATCTGGTTACCAAGGTCATGGAACTTCAGGATATGTAGGTTCCGACTCCGAATATCGACCAGGCGAAGTGCATCAACAAACAAGCGAACAAGTAATTCACAGACCAGACAGTATTTCAGTAGATGAAATGGCAGATAAAGTTTATGAGAAAAACTTGAAGCTTATCTTGAATACCCCAGAAAGTGTCAAAGCTTGGCATACTTTCAACAGTGAGGACCACCGAACTACTGCAAATTCTTTTCTAGATTCTAGTAGAAGCGGGCTTGGAAGCCAACAACTTAAAAATCTACAAGACTACATTTTAAGAGTAATGAAGGAGACTAAAATGAAACCAAAGGATGATGAAAGTATCGAGGATTTTTTGAGTCGAGCATTTGAAAAAGCAGCTAAAAAAGCATCATCGGGCAATAATGACATGCTTGATAGCTTAAAATTATAAACTAATTAAAATACAATGAGCACAATCAAACAAACACTATGGGGAATGTTTAATCTAGATCAACTACCACCTGAGAAAGCTGGAGAGATGGTTGACCGTTTGGGAAATATGGTAATGCAAGCAGTCTTGGTGCGAGTATTACCAACACTTTCTGAAGAAGACTTCGCGGAGTATGAAAAAGTTGCTGATACTGGAGAAGGAGACGCGATTTTAAAATTTCTCCTAGAAAAAATTCCCGAGCTTCCAAAAGTAATCGAAGAAGAAGCAGAAACTTTAAGAGCTGAATTGTCGAGTGAATTCAAGGAAGCAGGTATAGAATAAATTTAAATATATGTTTTAAAAAGCTCCTTCGGGGGCTTTTTAAATGCGTGTGTTAGTATGGATATATGGAAGATCACTTATCAGGGCTCAACCCCGAACAAAAAGAAGCGGCTATGCATAAAGATGGACCACTCCTCATCATAGCTGGCGCGGGCGCTGGTAAAACTAAAACTATCACTCACCGAATAGTGCATTTGATCCACCAAGGTGTTCGCCCGGAAAATATTTTAGCAGTAACTTTTACTAACAAAGCGGCAAAAGAGATGCGTGAAAGAGTAGAGCGAGAAATTCACAAAAGTGCTCCCGGGCAAGACCGACTACCATATGTATCTACTTTTCACTCACTTGGTGTATATATCATCAAAGAAAATGCCAACCTTTTAGGATTGACCCGCCATTTTACTATCTTGGATGAAGGTGATGCTATTTCGATCATCAAAGAAGCCATGAAAGAGCTAGATATCGACCCAAAACAGTACGACCCTAAGAAAATAAAGGGTATTATATCTCGTTCCAAGGGGGAATTCATAGAGCCAAGCCAATATAGTGAAGACTCTTCGAGCTATATGGGTAGGATAGTAGCCCAAGTCTGGCCAAGGTACGAAGATAAAAAAAGTAAAGAAAACTCACTGGACTTTGACGATTTGCTACTCAAAGCTACAAAATTGCTCGAAACCAACGAGGCTGTCAGACGAATGTATCAAGAACGATGGCTGTATATACACATAGATGAGTATCAAGACACTAATGAAGTTCAATACAAGATGGCTAAGCTCTTGGCTGAAGGTCACAAAAATATCTGTGTAGTGGGTGATGCAGACCAAAATATTTATTCTTGGCGTGGAGCAAATCTTAGAAATATTTTAAGTTTCGAAAAAGATTATGCTGGGACGAAAGTAGTCATGCTAGAACAAAATTATCGTTCCACTCAAAACATACTGGAGGCTGCTAATGAAGTAATCAAAAAAAATAAATTCCGACCAGACAAAAAATTATTTACAAAAAATGAAGTTGGAGAAAAAATTTCTATATATGAGGCTGTAGAGGAAAACGATGAAGCCGAATTTATAGCTACTAAGGTTTTAGAAATCATGGACACTCCTAATCTAGAGCAAGAGATCGCAGTACTCTACCGTGCCAACTTTCAATCTCGAGTCTTAGAAGAAGCGCTGCTGCGATACAATGTACCTTACCAAGTACTCGGGGTAAAGTTTTTTGAGCGAAAAGAAATCAAGGATACCTTGGCGTATCTCCGTGCAGCAATGAACCCAGAAAATCTTTCGGACATCAAAAGAATTATAAACTTTCCACCTCGCGGCATAGGGAAGGTGACACTACTAAAAGTACTTTCCGGAGAAAAAGAAACTTTACCAATCAAAGTAAAATTAAAAGTTGATAGTTTTTATCACACACTAGAAAAGATTCGAGAAAAAATGACTGAGCTCACAACTTCTGAACTTGTAAAGTTTACGGTAAAAATCTCTGGCATCGAAGAGTCACTCGGGCATGGAGATGAAGAAGAAAAGGAGAGACTTGAAAATATAAAAGAGTTAGCAACACTCGCTATAAAATATGACAACTTACCAAACGGAGTAGGATTAGAAAAGCTTTTAGAGGATGCTTCACTTGCATCTGACCAGGATAGTATTATGCATTCTGAAGAAAGAAGAGAGGAGAAAAGAGGAGTAAAGTTGATGACAGTCCACGCCGCTAAGGGCTTGGAATTTAAATTTGTTTTTGTGACTGGTCTCGAAGATGGACTATTTCCACACCAGAGGGATGGCGGGACCGAAGACTCTGAAGAAGAGCGCCGACTATTTTATGTAGCGCTCACTCGAGCTAAAGAAAAACTTTATCTCTCGTACGCAAACTTTCGAACCATCTTTGGTTCTCGACAAATCAACGCACCGTCAGAGTTCTTGGGTGACATCCCAGGAGATATCTTAGATCGAGCAAACGAAAACGGAAACATAAAAACAATCTACATATAAAACTATGGAACACAAAGCAAAAAAATCTTTAGGTCAAAATTTTTTAAAATCCGCTGATGCCTTGCGGAAAATAATTCTTGCTGGAGAAGTAAGTGGCAAAGACACTGTGCTCGAGATTGGTCCCGGCAAAGGAGCACTGACTGAGAAAATATTATCTGCAGGTGGTCGAGTTGTTGCTGTGGAAAAAGACAACGATCTTTTAGAATTCTTACATGGAAAGTTTGCTAATGAATTAGATGAAAAAAAGTTTGTATTAGTTCACGAAGATATCCTAGATTTTTTACCAGAAGAGCACGGGCTCCGAAAAGGGGAGTATAAAATCATTGCTAATATACCGTACAACATCACTGGTGCAATCTTAAAAAAGTTTTTAAGTGGAGAGTCGCAACCAGAGCGAATGGTGTTAATGGTTCAAAACGAAGTCGCTAAACGCATAGTCGCCAGGGATGCCAAAGAAAGTTTACTTTCGATTTCAGTCAAAGCCTATGGTATACCCAAAATTATAACCAAGGTTCCTGCCAGATACTTTAGTCCAGCACCAAAAGTAGATTCAGCGGTGATTTTAATCCAAAATATCTCTAAAAATCTGTTTTTGGAACAAAAAATAGACGAAAAAAAGCTCTGGACCCTACTTAAAACAGGTTTTGCTCACAAAAGAAAGGTTTTGGCTGGAAACTTAAAGGAACTAAACCCCAAAATAGACTGGCAAGCTAGCCTACATGAGGTAAATTTGTCTATAAAAACTAGAGCTGAAGATCTCAGTATCACTGACTGGGTAAAACTATACAAAAATACACACACCTTGTTTTAAAAAACAAAAAATAGATGGTACAATAAGTACATGAAAAAATCCTTACTTGGAGTAATCGTTATAATATTTTCTATATTTGTATCTTTAACCATAACTCAAACAGCTCTGGCTTACTTTATTGGTGGAAATATATCTCTAATTGAAGCTCCTGAAGTAGCTCTCACTGAAGCATGGGGTTTCGACTGCAACTTACAAGGAGGCTCTACTGTAGTAATCTACGGTCCGCAAGGCATGAATAGTTACTTCATACCTTCATATGTAGATCCAGTTACAGGATATCTGCCTTCAATTGGCCAAGACATTTTAGCAATAAATGAAGGTAAAACGACTATAGTCTGCACCAGAGATGAGGAAAAGAGCGCTGGACTTATGTATCAAACTACGCTTAGTTTACCAAACATAACCTACTTTGGAACTTCAGCCATATAAAATGAGTAAATTTTCAGGCCAAAAACTAAAAAACTTTCTACCTAGTAAGAATTTCCTAATAATTATGGGTATCAGCGTTGGTGCTATAGTTATTTTTTTTATAATATTTTTTTTATTCGGCCATAAAACAAACTTTGTCTCTAAAAAGAGTAAATTAGCTCTAGCGGATAAAACGGTCAGTGACCTAGTGGCGCAAGATACTGATGGAGACAGTATCCCTGATTGGGAAGAAACACTCTGGGGAACAGACAAGACTAAAAAGAAAACATTTGGTGATGTTTCAGATAGTACCTATGTTGAAAACAAAAAGAAAGAACTAAAACTAGAAGATAAAGTAGAGGCAAGTAACGCCACTGAGACAGACAAATTTGCCAGAGAATTTTTCGCTGCTTATTCTGCGATGAAAGCAGGGGATGTAGATCCAAGTATCATAAACAACTTTTCTAGTTCACTGGGTCAACAAGTAGTAAGCCCTAAACTAATCGATAAATATACTGAAAAAGAAGTCAGAACTACCCTAGTAGACGATACAATTGAAAAACAGAAATACTACTTGAAAATAAAGGGTTTTTTCGATGAGGCTCGCGCGAATGGACTTGGAGATGAGCTCGAGATAGTAAGCACTGGTATAGTCACTTACGAAAATAGTGGCGGTGGATCTGTAGAAGAATTGGTTCTTATCGGAGATGCATACATAGAGTTTGCAAAAAAGATTATCGAAGTTGAAACTCCAGCAAGTCTAAAAAGTTTACACTTGCGGATAGCGAATAGCGCGAATAATGTAGGCATCAGCGTCTCCAATATGGCAAAAATTATCAACGACCCATTAGTGGGGCTCTCCGGACTATCCGAATACCAAGAGTACAGCGATAATTTAGTAAATGCAGTAAAGGAACTGGAGACAATGTTGCCACAATAATATATAATTACATGAATCGGTTAATGATAAACGGATCAAAAAAATTCATCACCCTTCTACTCATCACAAGCTTTGTCGTAAGTCCATATTTTGCTTTTGTAAAAAACGCTGAAGCTCAAACTAATCCTACTGGCTATCAAGGTACTCCGACTTCAGGGTACGGCGCCCAAAGTCTCGGCGGTGCCGGCAGTGGACTGGTAGGCTATATATCTGGTATCGCTCCAGCTATCGCGCAGTTGCCACTTTGTCGTGAAAAATTAGGCGGTGCTATTAAAAATCTTTTCTCTCCGAATGTAGCGGCTAGTGCGGCAATTTCTATAGGCTCGAGTCCTTATGCAAATATGGCCATAGCTGCTGCTAGCCTCCAAAAAGATTTAGAGAATATAAAAAACATAGGCACGATCGCCTCAACATCCGTAGCAACATACGACGAAGTCGCTAATAAAAAACTAGACGACCTTCAAAAAACTACTGGCACCATCCAGAAAAGTACTAGTTCGCTAGACGAAAATGATACTTGTCTAAAAAGTATTGCTCGTTTGGTAATCAAAATGCTTCTGCAGAAGATAACTCTCTCAACTGTGGCTTGGATTCAAAACGGATTTGAAGGAAAACCATTTTTTATAGAAAACACTGGTGAATTTTTAACCAACATTGCTCGTACAGAAATACTCCAATTCGGTCTAGAAATTGATGACCCAAATATCTTTCCCTTTGGCCGAGACTATATGATCCGACAAGCAAGCTACTTTAACCGAAGATTCCAAGAAAACGCTAGATATTCTTTAAATGAACTCATAGCTGAAACCTCACCAGGGTACAATGCTAATGACTTTATCGGAGATTTCTCGAAGGGTGGCTGGAATGGTTGGATCAGTATGACTCAAGTACCAGCAAACAATCCTTTGGGTTTCCAGCTTATAGCTTCAGAAGAACTTAGTACTCGCGTTAATGGACAAGCAACTGACATAAACACTAGATTAGCTCAAGCAGATGGATTCTTGGGCGACCAACGCTGTGCAGAACCAAAAGGTCTCACTCGTGAAGCTCACAACGCTGCTCTGGAAAACCCGGTACGAATACCCATAATAGATCCAGCTACTGGTAAAACTATCGGCTATGAAATACAGGGAATTTGTAAACGATGGGAATATGTGACTCCAGGCAAGATAGTGGCCGAAGCTGCAACTACTGCGGTGAACTATCCTACTGATAACCTTCTCAAAGCAGAAGACATGAACGACGCAGTAGCGGCAATACTTGACGCACTTCTAGCGAAATTCTCTTCAACTCTTATGAGTAAAGGATTTGCCAACCTACCGAGCCAGGGTGCAGATGGGTATTTGATAATCAATCAAGACGAGTTTGGATATAACTATGAACCAACTCAAGTAGAGAGTGACTTCAACAAACCACTTATCCGAGGCTGGCTAGTCAGCAACCCTCACTTTAACATTCGAAAAGATCTAACCCAGGCTCTAATCGATGAACAAAGAATTTATGTACAAAAAATTACCGAACAAAACAAAATAATTAACGACCTTGTTAAAACTACTTACCAACTCGATTATTGTATTCCTGGACCACACCCTGGCTGGGAATTAGATTCTCGCAGAGTACTGACTGCTGCAGAAAATTCCATAGTCTCCAAAACTCCTGCTGATATGGAGAAAATAGATGATGCTCACATCACAGGGATAGTGAAGGCGGCAGGATATGCAACTGGAGCAGCGATCGGAGCAGCGATTGGAGCAGGAACCGGTCCATTTGCACCAGTAGCAGCTCCGATCGGAGCAGCGATTGGAGCACTCGTAGGATTTATCGTAGATATTATAGGTAAACCACCAGAGAAAAAATTAGAGGCCTATTATAACGGCATCATAAAACAATTTACAGGTATACATATCGACCATACTAAAGATGATCAAGCTCACTTTAGAAACAAACAAGAAGTCACTGGAGGTTTTGATAAAGTATTTGAACAGTATCTAGATGTAATGCACAAACATTTCACTCCTGGCTTCCTACCAGCCGTAGCTTCAGAGGCAGCCATAAAATTTTCCTACATCCCAGGATATAGAGATGTATACACTCAGAATGAAGAAAAAATAGTCGCTCTCGACGGAGTTATCAAAAGACTTTCTACTTTGAAAGACGCCATAGCAACTCTAAATGCAACTCTAGGGCAAAATCCTAGCCAAGCTCAAATAGATGCATACGAAACAAAACTGAAAGACTACATAAGCGAATTTAGTCGTCTAGCGGGAGACATGGTCTCTGGCGATGATATCGCCTATGTGGATACTTCTCTGGCACAGTCAAAAGATGAAATTGTGTATATTTACAAAGACTTAATAAAAGGTCAGTTTGGATGCGAACAAGATTTGAAAAACAACTTCCGACTCTTAGAGTATCCTGCGGATCCAGCTAAAACTCATCTTCTGCGTGGCACTAAACGAATAGAATACCCATTTGCAGTTTGGTACGACTATAATGAATATAAACCCGGAGTGGCTCTGCCAACCATACCAGCACTTGCTGAATATCTAGAGCCAGGAGACTTAGTACCGACAACTTCTATGCCAAATGATCCTCAAACCAATGGTCCAGGATTTCTAAGTGCAGTCTATTTTGACTACTCTATAAATGATGGCTTCTCTTGTAATACTGGTTATCCTAAGTCTTGGCAGCTAGATTGTATCAGTGCTCAAAAAGCATTTCAGAGTGTGGATAGTTGGCCTGTCTCTGTAGGTAGAAATGGATATAAACGACCTGGCTACAGTAATAATCCAGCCCAAGGAGGCGAATCTAGTGAAGGAACTAAAGGTACTAAAAGCGGTAAAAAAGCAGAACGATGTAATGCAGATTTCGACAACGACAACATGTTAGTAATAGGGGTAAATGGTATCAATGCAGATACTGTGGTTAATAACTGCCAAGTAGATGTATCTTTTGAGCAAATGTTGGGTATATATTAAAATGATAAAAAAAATATTAAAAAATATTCTAATAGTCGCTCTGATATTTCTACCAACACTCGCTTTTGCTGGAAGTATTGAGACGCTACCAGCTACCCATGTCTCATACGAAAACGCCAAACTCTGGGGAAGTGTTCACAACTATTTTAGTGCTCCGAATCTAAACCTTAGGTTTTACTACTCCACAAACGCCGGCTCAAGTTGTAAAAATATGCCGAACCACACAGAAGTTTCCGGACAAGCTATAAGTTCAGGATACTTTAACGCCACACTTTCAGGTTTAACTTCTGGTACTACTTATTACTTCTGTGCTCTAGCCTGGTATCAAAATGATCCCATCATATACGGACAAGTCTTGTCATTCAAAACCCTTGGAGTTGCACCTAGCCAAGGTGGACCTAGTGGTGCTGGTAGTAGTGGTGAAGGACATGTAGATACAGTGCATACAGGAGCAGCTACTAGTGTTACTGATATCGACGCCACCTTAAATGGTTCTGCAGAAGGAGTAACTGGTACTGTTTTTGGATATTTCCGATACTCAACTGCAGCCATACCTCCAATATTTTGCAATGAAATATATGGATCTAATATGCGCGCAGCTACAGCACAACAACCAAATGCATCCGGGCAAGTTCAAAATGGAGCTTTTAGCGCCAAAATTACAAACTTAGAAAAAAATACTACCTACTACTATTGTGCTATTGCTTCCAATAAGGCGCTAAATAGTGAGGGATCACTAAACGCACTGAATCCAACCAATATAGAAGGTCAGGAGGTAAGAAGTTTCCACACCCTACCTTGCCAAACTTGCGATCAAACTACAATAAAAACAATCCAACCCCTAATACTAGGTTCAAACTCAGTCACCTTGCGTGGACAATTTGGATCTACCAAGGCTGTTACTACATACTTTGAATACAAAAGCAGTGAACTCCCGGGAGACTGGAAAAAAACACCTGAAATATTGCACTCCGCAAATAGTTACGGTGGGATGAATGAGCTTATAAGAGGTCTACGGACCAATACACATTATGTAGTCCGCGCAGTTGGCAGAACTGATGATCCGACTGAAACTACCTATGGTCAAACTGTGTACTTTAAAACAGAAACTGGAGACGGATTTGGAGATGGAGATGGATGGATATATGAAGGAGATAACCCATGGGAACAATACGATCCAAATGACAACTACAACCCCTATGATCCGTATGATCCAAACAATGGAAACAATCCATATGATCCTAACGATCCTTATAACCCATATGATCCTAGTGACCCCTACGATCCTAACAACCCAAATGATCCATATGATCCAACAGATCCTAACAATCCCTACAACCCAGGCAATGGAGGTGGATACGGTGGTTACACTCCAATTGACTACACTGGAGTAGGCAACGGTATAGGTAGTGGCAATGGTGACTTTGATGGAGATGGAGTAACCAACAACAACGATACTGATATAGATGGTGACGGAGTAGGAAATGTCGGAGACAATGACGCTGATGGTGATGGAATCGGCAACGGCTTTGATTCTGATGATGATAATGATGGAATATTTGATAGTAGCGATCAAACTCCACTAGGAAATGGCTCGAACTCTAGCGACCTTGATGGTGATGGACTTTCAAACAGTGTAGACACTGATGATGATGGAGATGGAATTCCTGATATCAGTGACCCAACACCATTCGGTACTGGATCAAGTGTAAACGACCTTGATGGTGATGGTATTAATAATGCTATCGATACAGACATAGATGGAGATGGTATTCCAAACAATACTGATCCAGATGACGACAACGATGGCTTGCCAGACCACTTAGACAACTCAGCTTCTGGAAATAATTTTGGAGGAGGTAATGGTGGGCAAGGTGGTGGTAATCAAAACCAAGGAGACACTTTGGGAGTAGGGGACGAAACAACTCCTCCTCAGGATGCGATAGTTCGTTATCACGAAGGAGTGGAGACAGTGTTTATCCGTCAAATCATGCGAAACACAACGCTTGCCAAGAAATATGGTTACAGAGATGGAGAAGATTTACAGAAATTCTCCTGGTATTTAGCCCACTTCTTAGGTAAAAGCTATGGATATGTGGCTAAAAACAAAAAGGAAGTGCGAGTCCGTTTTGCAGATGTAGCCGCTTATGAACTACGAGAAGTTGGCAATACTACCACAGTGTACGAATCCTATGATAATGCTGGAAATGGTAAATTCAAAATCACTGGAGTTCGAAAATTAAATTCACTCTTTAAGATGGTTTTCAAATACGAATATTACTTCTTGAAGAGAAGATAGAGAGTACTCCACAAAAACACTGGTGAAGTGGATGTTTTTAAAGTAAAATATATACAACTGAGGGATGAAAAAAACACTTTCCAAAATTTTGGTATCGTTATGCATGCTAGGTGTTTTTTTGTTGCCACTTGGCAGTAAAGTCGTTCATGCGCAAGCAGAAGAAGATCCGAACGCTGTAAACTGGAGTTTTGGACACGGAACATTTCCTGACAACTTTGCCTATAGTCCTTTTTACACTCTACAAGGATGTAAGGACGCAAAAACAGCATTTGAATTAGCAAACCCTGGAGTAAAAACATACGAATGTAAATTCGCTCAAAATACTATTTATCATGATGCAGGCAACGCTACATCTACACCATTAGGTAAAACTGGACTAGACTTTGACTGTAACCCGGTTAATCCTTTTTCTCTTTTTTCCGATTGTATCGCTTGGTTTTTGTACCACATAATATTTGAACCTTTAGCTTGGATTACCCGGGAAGCTGCAGATATCCTAGACTACTTTATATATTACTCGACCAATGACGAATCTTACCGAAATAGTTTCGTAGAGAAAGGTTGGGGAGCAGTCCGAGATATTGCAAATATATTGTTTATAGTTGGCCTCTTGTTTGTAGCCATCAAAACGATACTGAACCTGAACACTACTAACAATAAAAAGATGCTGGGCAATATCATAATATTTGCCCTTCTAATAAACTTCAGTTTGTTCGCGACCCAAGTCATAGTCGATGCTTCAAACATTTTAGCTAAAATTTTCTATCACCAGATTACTCCAGTAGACAAAAATGGTACACCACTCGAAGCTAATGTAGAACAACGGTCAATTACAGTAGGACTAGTCAGAACTTTTGATCCTCAAGACTTAATAAATGCTAAACCAAATGATTCTGGAGAAATAAATGTAGGTGAACAAACTGGTCAAATCATCTTGATCACGATTTTAGCGATAATACTCATGGGCTTCATGATTTATATATTTATCTCTGTGGCTTTCTTGTTTGTAGCTCGAACTGTATCCATATGGATGGCTATGATTTTTGCTCCATTGGCCTTTGCTTCACATGCTATAAGTACAAAAATAAAGGGATTCGGCTGGGATGAATGGCTGCCAAACCTACTCAAGAACGCATTCTTGGCACCTATATTTATTTTCTTCCTCTATATAATAGTTATTTTCGGAGACTTGTTTAAATTAGGAGGAGTATCAGCTACTGGGGGTGAAGATACAAACATAGCAGCATTCATGGCCACCTTTATTCCTTTCATGTTGATCTTTGTACTACTCATGCAAGCTAGAAAATTAGCAGTCAACTACTCAGGGGAGATAGGTAGCGCTATAAGCAAGGGCGCGGTAGCTGCAATAGGACTTGGAGCAGGTGCTGCTTTCGCAACTACTGCTTTTGCTGGAAGAAAAGTTATCGGTGGAACTCTAGCTCGTGCTTCCAGGGGAGAAACACTTACTCAACGCTACGAAAAAGATCCAAACAGCTTGAGTGGATACAAGCAAATACTAGGTCAGTTGGGTTCTAAGATGAAACTAGGAAAGGTATTTGGTAGAGACCAAGGTTTAGTTGATATAAAAACTAAAAGGGCTATCGGTGTTAGCACTGGTCTAGGAGGTCTCGTAAACAAATCTCAAATAAAAGCTAGTTGGGTGGATCACTCTAGAGATGATCTGGATAAATACAAAAAGGAAGCTCATCTAGAGGGTGTTGCTAATGGAAACCTTTCTGGTCAAGATATTTTGACAATAAAAGACAAGTTTGTGAAAGACAAGAAGGGCACCATACAAGATGATATAAAGACTGGTGCAACAAACCTTTACGATACAAATGGTAATGTATTGAGAAATGCTACAGGTCAGGATATAAAAGGACAAGACGCATTCGAAGCTTACAGACGACAAGGACTTATTCGTCAGATGCAACTGGATCCTAATGCATACGCAGCAGGAGATGTAGATGCACATCAAGACCTCACAGAAGCAGGTAAAAAGAAGATAGAAAATATGCTAAAAGTTGAATTCAGTGCAATCTTGAAGAAAACTACTGAAAAAGAAACAGAAAAGAAATTCACTACTATGATAAATGACTCAAAAGAAAAGGTTAGTGTTGGTCAGCGACTAGCCGCTAACTCCACCGGTAGTTCTTATGATGCAAGAGGCTTAAATAAAATTACTGCAAACAATAAAGCTTCCTTGGGCTTTAAAGGTACTGCTATGCTTATCACTGCTATCGCCGGTGCCATAAGATTAGGCATGAAGAAGGGAGTAGGAGCAGAACCTGGTAAAGTTCACGGTGACTTTGGTAAAGATATATCAAGTCTCATTAAAGACTCACTTAATGTCAAAATAGACTTAGGAGGAAGCGACGCAGGACACGCACCAAAACCAGACCACGGACAAGCAGGAGGAGGTCATCACTAAAAAAATAAACTATGGAAAAAGAAGAATTAAAAAGAAATATAGCTAAGTACTACAAAAGGTTGCCTCCAAGATGCCAAGAGATTTTTAGAAGCGAGAAATGGATTGAGGATGTAAAAAATATATCTCAAAAATACAATCTTGAAGACTTGCAAACAGGCGATTTATTGATTGAAACCATGCTTGGTATGCTTGGTATTATTAGCCTAGATGAATATGAATACTTTGTACTCAATAATCTAAACATGCCAAAGGAAAAAGCTTACCAGATGCTGGTAGATATCGATAAAGCTATCTTTGCAAACTTGCGAGTAGAACTTTTAGATGTGTACGATATAAATTCCAAAGAAACAGATGAAGTTGGAGAGAAAGAAGATGAAGCTTTGGGTGGGGAAGATAAAGACGACTTGTCCGCAAATATAGATTTCATTCTTAAAGGAGGAAGTAAATAAAAATTATGGATTATGCCAAAGACGAATTAAAAGAACAGATAGCAATTGCTCGCGCTACTTTAACTCCAGAAACAAGAGAGGCTATAGACTCTGTGGACTGGAAATCCTTGGTAGTGGGCATGCGTGAGAGTAAGAAATTTAGTTTTTCTCAAATAGAAATACTAGGCACGGAAACCGAAAAAGTTTTAGTTGGACTTATATCTGGTGAGAGTTATAAACGAGAGTTGAAAAACTCAATGACTCTATCAGAAGTAGACCTCAATAAATTAATTGCAGAAATGAATGAAAAAGTTTTCAAAAAAATAAAAGAAAATCTAGTAGCCAAGTTAGGGGAGAGGAGAAACACCACTGAGATCAAGACTCTCGAAATACAAAAAGCTCCAGAGCTTCCAGATGCAGAAATTTCAAGTGACGATACTAAGGTGTTTGAAACGGCTGGAATAAGTTTAGACAAAAAACCAGCACCAGATGGTAAATGGGCAGAAGGCCTTGGAGCACCAAGTGAAATGATAGCCCAAATCGAAAATACCGATCTGATTCCAAAGAAAACTGCTCCAATTCTAGAAAAAAAGCTGACAGCTCACTTTCAAATGCCGAAGGTGGAAACCCACTATACTGCGACGAATGTAAACCCGAAAGCTCCGCTTAAAATAGAACCGGTAGTCAAACCAACCATCCCAAAAGTAGACCCATACCGCATGAGTGTAGATGAAGAATAAAAGTAAAGTGTTTGTAAAAAAATTATGCAATTTAAAGTACCACAATTTTTGGATATTGAAGACAAGATTTTCGGACCTTTCACCTTCAGTCAGTTCGTTTACTTGGCCGGAGGGGCGGGGCTATGCTTTGTATTGTTTAAACTTTTAGGTTTCGCCTTGGGTTTCATCCCGATCGCCCTAGTAGCAGGGCTCGCACTGGCTCTCACATTCTACAAACCCAACGATAAGCCATTTATATATATGCTTGAATCTGGATTTAAATTCATAGTTCAAGATAAATTGTACATCTGGAAAAAAGAGGAGATCAAGAAAGAAACTAAGGCAGAGAACAAGAAAAACGCCGCGGAAGCCGAAAAAACACAGAGTAATTACAGTCCCAAACTAACTCGAAGTAAACTAAAAGACCTCGCCTGGAGCTTGGATGTGTTAGACTTAAAGAAAGAGGAAGAAAATAAATAATATGGCACTAAATGCAAAAGCAACTCAAGAGTTTGTACCTATCAAAGAAGTCCGTGACGGCATCATCTTGCTCAAAAATGGCGAGCTCCGCGCAGTAATCCTTGCAAACTCTGTAAACTTGTCCTTGAAATCTTCTGATGAACAGAAAGCTACCATCATGCAATTCCAGTCTTTCTTGAATACTTTAGACTTTCCAATTCAAATGACAGTTCAATCTAGAAAGTTAGACATCAGACCTTACCTTTTGCTTCTAGAAAACAGAATGAAGGTCCAAACTGAACCTCTTTTAAAATTACAAACCAAAGAGTACATAGAATTTATCCGTAACTTTACAGAATCAGTAAGTATCATGACTAAAAACTTTTTTGTAGTCGTGCCTTACACTCAACTAAAGATCGGTGGAGATTCTAAAGTACTCTCTGGAATGTTTTCCAAGAAAAATAAAAAAGAGCAAATGCTAGAAGACCAGATGGACTTTGAAGAAAAACGGTCTCAGCTTGAAGAGCGGGTGAGTGTCATCCAGCAAGGACTCAACAGATGTGGTATAAAATCCGCCCAACTCGGAACTGAGGAAGTAGTAGAGCTATTTTATAAAGTTTTCAACCCTGGCGAACTCGAGGGTAAAATACAATTAGATCAAACGATGAACGCGAGTTAAATTTATATGGGAATATTTGATACATTATTCGGAAAAAAAAGTGAGGGTGAAGGAAAAGTTGTCGCTGATGCGTCAGTGGTGACTGTGTTGCCGGAAGAAATCTACCAGTCGGCAACTCTAGAGCTCCAAGATGTTATCGCACCATCAGCTCTTAAGATCGGCCCAAAATCTATCGACTTGGGAGATAAAATCGCCCGCACATTTTTCATAATTTCATATCCTAGGTACTTAATCGACAACTGGTTTTCACCCATCATAAACTTAGATAAAGTTTTCGATGTTTCTATATTTGTGCACCCGATCGATACATCTCTCGCGCTTCGTCAATTTCAAAAAAAGGTAGCAGAAGTAGAAAGCCAAATCAATGTCCGAGAGGGAAAGGGTATGGTTCGTGATCCGATGCTAGACACCGCGTATCAAGATCTAGAAAGTCTACGAGATAGCCTAATCCAGGCTCAAGAAAAGATGTTTGATGTCGGAGTATATATCACTGTATATGCGGACAACGACCTCGAACTTTTTAAAATTGAAAACGAAATCAAATCCATCCTAGAATCTCGTTTAATCTATATTAAACCAGCCCTTTTCCAACAAGAACAAAGCTTTAAGAGTGTCATACCTATCGGCATGGACCTACTCTCTATTCACCAAAAGCTAAACTCAGAGCCTCTGTCCTCAATATTTCCATTTATTTCTTTTGATCTAACAAGTGAGAAGGGAATCCTATATGGCATCAACCGCCACAACTCGAGTTTAATTTTGTTTGATCGCTTTTCATTAGAAAACTACAACTCGGTTACTTTCGCAAAGTCTGGTTCTGGAAAAAGTTATGCTACGAAACTAGAAATTCTCCGCTCCCTCATGTTTGATATTGATGTCATCGTGATCGACCCAGAACGAGAATATGAATACCTAGCCGAAACCGTAGGTGGAAGATATTTCAATATCTCACTTTCTTCTGATCACCATATCAACCCTTTCGATCTACCAATGCCCCGCGAAGATGAGACTGCCGAAGATGTGCTACGATCTAATACTATCAACCTGGTGGGATTATTCCGACTTATGCTAGGCGGACTTACTCCAGAAGAAGATTCGATCGTGGATCGGGCAATTTCAGAAACTTACGCCATTAAAGATATAACCCCTAAATCAGACTTTTCAAACATAGAACCACCACTCCTTTCAGACTTTGAAATGGTACTAGGTGGCATGGAAGGATCTGACTCTATAGTTCAGAGATTAATCAAGTACACCAAGGGATCTTGGTCTACCTTCATCAACCGACCTTCAAATGTGGATATCAATAAAAAGTTCGTTGTTTTCTCAGTTCGAGACATGGAAGACGAACTAAAACCGGTGGCTATGTATATCGTCACCCACTATATCTGGAACACTATCCGAAAAAATCTAAAAAAGAGACTCTTGGTTGTGGACGAGGCTTGGTGGATGATGAAATCCGAGGATACCGCTTCATTCCTATACTCTATGGCAAAAAGAGGACGAAAATACTACTTAGGTCTTGCTACTATTACTCAAGACGCTGCGGATTTTATGAAGTCACCATATGGAGTTCCTATCGTCACCAACTCCTCAATTCAATTACTCTTAAAACAATCGCCGTCAACCATCGAGGTTCTGCAAAAAACTTTCAACCTAACCGATGAAGAGAAATATTTGCTTTTGGAGTCTGGGGTAGGAGAAGGCATATTCTTTGCCGGACTCAAGCATGTAGCGATCAAAATAGTATCCTCTTATACTGAAGACCAGATTATCACCTCTGACCCTTCTCAGATACTCTCAATTAAAAAAGCTAAGAGCGACTTAGCTGAAGAGGCTACCACCGTGAAAAGTTAGTGAAAAGTGATATAATACACAAGATGTTAAAAAAATTATTCATCCCAATTCTAGTAATCCTTTCTTTTTTTCCAGTACTATTCCTTCACGCTCAAGTCAAAGAAAGTGATATAGCCTTGGAAGTCTTTCCAGAAAATCCAGCCGCCAACCAAAATGTCCAAGCTAAGGTGGCTACTTTTTCTACTGATATAAAAAAGGCTTATATTTCGTGGTCAGTAAATGGTCAAAGACTATCTGGAGGAATCGGAAGGGACACTTTTAGTTTTGATATTGGGCCTGGAGGTACTCAATCTGAGCTGTCTGTATCTATCGAAACAACCGATGGCCAAAGTATTGTAAAAACTACTTATATCAGTCCGCTTGAGTTAGATGTACTCTGGGAAGCCCAAAACTCATATGTGCCTCCTTTTTATCGAGGCAAAACCATGGTCTCCAAAGAGGGAG
>JACCDN010810682.1_pt1 | contig 17638 bp, 18 predicted proteins | sample 7441691 | NCBI WGS metagenome assembly JACCDN01 (sample SAMN15323439, study PRJNA562643) | freshwater metagenome | isolation source: river surface water | place: USA:Blue River Watershed | collected 2017-08-16
GGCCATCATCAGGCTGCCAAGGCGGGGCAGCACGCGCGCGACATTCTCGGATGTCTGACGGGCGATCTCTGCCACAGGCTGGCCGCGCAGCTCGGCCAGTACCGCTGCGATGCGGGGAAGCTGTTCCGGACTATTGCGTGCCGGGTGCAGCCAGGAAGGAGAAATATCGGGCGCATCGGTCTCGAGCGCGAGTGCCGTTGCCGGCAGCGCTGCCGCCAGCCGCCGGATCTGCAGCGCACGCGTGAAAGTCATCGCACCGCCGAAGCCCAGCGCAAAGCCCAGCGCGATGAACGCCGCCGCCTGCTGCTCACTGCCATTGAACGCATGGGCGAGCCCGCCCTGGACGCGAATACGGCGCAGGTACTTGAGCAGGGTGTCTTGTGAGCGGCGCACATGCAGGATGACCGGCAGGTCAAGATCACGCGCGATCTTCAACTGCTCGACATAGAAGTGTTCCTGCTTTGCGCGAAGCGTCGCTTCGCGTAGCTCGGGAATGAAGAAATCCAGCCCGATCTCGCCGATCGCGACCAACTTCGAATCGGACAGCGATTGCCGCGCAAGCGTACGCAGCTCGACCAGATCATCCTCGGCCGCTTGCGCGACATACATCGGATGAATGCCCAGAGCATAGACGGCACCGGGAAGCCGGTGGGCCAACGTGCGCACAGTAGCGAAATTAGCACGCTCCACCGCCGGGATCACCAGATGACCGACCCCCGCCGCCAGCGCGCGATCGCCGATCTCCGCAGCCTCGCCGCCAAACTCTGTGGCATCGAGATGGCAGTGGCTATCGATCAGCATGAGCAGCGGCCGTGCAGCCTGGCTGGCATGGGTGGATGTCAGCCTGCGTCTGCGCGCAGGCCATCCTGCGACAGCCGCATCACGCGGTCACAGCGACGCGCGAGCTCGGCATCATGCGTGACGATCACGAAGGCCGTGCCCAGTGTCTGCGACAGCTCGAGCATCAGCGCGAACACCTGCTGCGCGGTATGCCGGTCAAGATTGCCGGTCGGCTCGTCGGCCAGCACGCAATCTGGCTCCGTCACCAGCGCGCGGGCGAGTGCGACACGCTGACGCTCGCCGCCGGACAGCTCGCCCGGCACATGCGACAGCCGCTCGGCGAGCCCCACGCGCGCCAGCAGTGCCGCAGCACGCGCCCTCGCCTCGGCCTTTGGCATGCGGCGTATCAGCAGCGGCATGGCCACATTGTCGAGCGCAGAAAACTCGGGCAGCAGATGATGGAACTGATAGACGAATCCCAGCGAGCGGTTACGCAATGCGCCGCGCGCAGACTCGGACAGCTTGCCCAGCGACTGACCGTGCAGGCTGACGGTGCCGCTGCTGGGAATGTCCAGCCCGCCGAGCAGGTGCAGCAGCGTCGATTTGCCCGACCCGGACACGCCGACAATCGCCACGCGCTCGCCGCGCGCGACAGAAAAATCGATGTCCTTCAGTACCGTGAGGCTCTCGCGCCCCTGCGAGAAACGCTTGGACAGACCGGTGCAGGACAACACGGTGCGGGCGTTCATCTCCATCATCGCCCCCTACTCATGCCGCAGCGCATCGGCCGGACGCACGCGCGCAGCGCGCCAGCTCGGATACAGCGTCGCAAGAAACGCGAGCACCACCGCCATGCCCCCAATCTGTCCCACATCCGGCCAGCGCAGGTCAGAGGGCAACGCACTGATCAGGTAAATGTCGCGCGGCAGGAATTGCACGCCAAACAGCGATTCAATGAATGGCACGATCACGTCCACGTTCAATGCAACCAGCACGCCGGTGAGGACGCCGATGCCGGTACCGAGCAGGCCGACCAGCGCTCCCTGAATGACGAAGATCTGCATGATCGACCCGGGCGACGCGCCCAGTGTGCGCAGTATCGCGATGTCGGCCTGTTTGTCGGTGACCGTCATCACCAGCGTGGACACCAGATTGAATGCTGCGACGGCAATGATCAGCGTCAGGATGATGAACATCATCCGTTTTTCGGTCTGCACTGCAGCGAACCAGTTGCGGTTCTGCTGCGACCAGTCGCGCAGGTAGAGGCTGCCGGGCAGCGTCGCGGCAAGATCGCCGGCCACTTCCGGCGCACGCTGCATGTCGGACACGCGCAGGCGCAGCCCCGAGGGGCCAGCGAGCCGGAACAGCGTCTGGCCGTCGGCCATGTGAATGAAGGCCAGCGACGCATCGTATTCGTAATGACCTGCTTCGAACACGGCCACCACTGTGAACTGCTTCAGGCGCGGCAGCACGCCCGCCGGCGTAACCTGCCCCTGTGGCGCGATCAGCGTGATCTTGTCGCCCAGCCTCAACCGCAGGCTGCGCGCCAGCGCACTGCCCAGCACCACATTGAACTCGCCCGCGCGCAGATCAGACAGCTTGCCCTCGACGATCTGCGACGCAACCTCCGAGACTTTCGGCTCTTCCGCTGGCAGGATGCCCCGCACCATGATGCCGCGCACCGCCTCTTCCCGCGTCACCATCGCCTGTGCCTCGACATAGGGCGCGGTGCCCCGCACCAGCGGATGACCGCGAACCGCCTCCGCCGTCGCCTGCCAGTCGGGCAGGCTGCCCGAGGCATCAAAGACCTCGACATGCGCAAGCACCGAGAGCATGCGGTCGCGCACTTCCTTCTGGAAGCCGTTCATCACCGACAGCACGACGATCAGCGCCGCCACGCCCAGCGCAATCCCGGCCATGGAGATCAGCGAGATGAAAGAGATGAAACTGTTGCGTGCGCTGCGCCGTCCTGCGCGCGTGTAGCGCAGGCCGATGGTCCATTCAAAAGGAAGGTTCTGAAACCAGGCCAACGCTGGGCTCCTGAGCGACGTGGGGATGCACCGGCCTATCCGCCCGGCACAGTGGCAAAGCCGGCAGTTTGCCATAGTCAAAGGGCAATCGCCTACAATGCGTGCCCATGGCTGCACTGACGCTCGTACTTCCTTTCGCACTTCCACCGCCCGCTCACGCCCGAGACCTGATCGCCCGGTTGCGCCTGCCCGCGCTGGCGATGGCCTTGGCGCGCGGAACGCTGACCGCACCACCGGTCGGTGACTCGTACTCAGCGAGCCTGCCGCATGAGCAATGGCTGTCGGGACAGGCCGTTGACAACAGCCCGCCCATCGCGCACGTGCTGATGCATGCACTCGGACTGCCGGAGGTCTCCGGTCACTGGTTCGTGTTGCAGCCCGTGCATCTGCATATTGCGCGCGACCATCTGGTGCTGACGGATCACCGCCAGCTGGCACTGGATGACGCGACCTCACGAACGCTGTTTGACGCAGCACGCCCACTGTTTACCGAACTGGGGCTGGAGCTTGCCTACGGCAATGCGCAGTACTGGTTTGTGCGCGCTGACGCATGGGCAGCGCTGCGCACCTGCACGCCGGATGTCGCCTGCGGCCACAATATCGACGTCTGGCTTCCCACGGGCAGCGCTGCACGCGAATGGCGCCGTCTGCATAATGAAGTGCAGATGCTGTGGCACCAGCATCCGGTGAATGAGGCGCGCGACGCGCACGGCCAGCACAGGGTAAATGCGCTCTGGCTGTGGGGCGGCGCTGCCGCGCCGGTGCAGCAAGAGGGACTTGCCCTGCTCGCCGGCTCGCTGGCAGGCAGGCACGGCAACCCACCCTCCGATGCACTGCCCACCCAGCTGATTGACACGCTGTTACCGCTGTCACTGGCGGATGACTGGTCCGGCTGGCTGCAGGAGATGCACCGTATCGATGAGGCCCATATAGCGCCGGTACTCGCCGGTCTGCGGAATGGAACGCTGACCGCGCTGAATCTGGTGCTCAGCAACGACCAGCGGCTGCTGGTGTCGTCCCTTCGTCGCGCGTCCATGAGAAAATTCTGGCGCCCGCCTTCCCTTTCCTGCCTCGCGCCATGACCCGCCTCGCCGCCCGTTCCTACTCTGCCCGCGACGCAGAAATGCTCGCCCAGCAAGGCCTGCATCCGGTGCTGGCGCGCCTGATGGCGGCCCGGGGCCTGCGCACGATCACGGATCTCTCGACCGAATTCACCGCACTGATCGCTCCGGCTCAGCTGACACAAGTGGACAAGGCGGCGGTCTTTATCGCCGATGCGATCGCCCGCCAGAAAAAATTTACCGTGGTCGCCGACTACGACTGCGACGGCGCGACCGCCTGCACCGTCGCTGTCCGGGGCTTGCGCATGATGGGCGCCAACATTGATTACATCGTCCCGAACCGCTTTGAATACGGCTACGGACTGACCCCCGAGATCGTCGAGCTGACCGCCCGGCACACAGCGCCGGACATCATCATTACGGTGGACAACGGCATCGCCAGTATCGCCGGGGTGGCCGAAGCCAAGCGGCGCGGCATCGAAGTTGTGGTGACGGATCATCATTTGCCCGGCGACAGTCTGCCCGGCGCTGCCGTGATCGTGAACCCGAACCAGCCCGGTTGCGGTTTTCCCAGCAAGCATCTGGCCGGCGTGGGCGTGATGTTCTACCTGCTGCTTGCGCTGCGTGCCGAGCTGCGCACACGCGGACATTTCGATGCCGCGCACCAGCCCCGGCTGGATGCGCTGCTGGATCTGGTGGCACTGGGTACCGTGGCCGATGTGGTGAGACTAGACGCGAACAACCGCATCCTGGTCGCACAGGGGCTCAGACGGATGCGTGAAGGCCGCGCGCATGCCGGCGTGGCCGCGCTGTTCGCGGTCGCCTCGCGTGACATCCGCAAGGCGAGCCCGATGGATCTGGGCTTCACCGTCGGCCCCCGCCTGAATGCGGCGGGCAGGCTATCGGACATGTCGCTGGGCATCGAGTGCCTGCTGACCGACGACCTGGGGCGGGCAATGAGCATCGCCCGTGAGCTCGATACCATGAACCGCGAGCGCCGCGATATCGAATCCGGCATGCAGGAAGCGGCGCTGGCCTCACTGGAGCAGATCGACCCGAGCGACAGCGCGACGATCACGCTGTTCAACCCGGACTGGCATCAGGGCGTGATTGGCATCGTTGCCTCCCGACTGAAAGAAAAATTCTATCGCCCGACCATCACCTTCGCCCCGGCAGGCGACGGGATGATCAAGGGCTCCGGCCGGTCCATCCCCGGATTTCATCTGCGCGATGCGCTCGATCTGGTCAGCAAGCGAGCGCCCGGGCTTATCGACAAGTTTGGCGGACATGCGATGGCGGCGGGGCTTTCGCTGCGTGAAACCGACTTCCCGGCTTTTGCCGCGGCGTTCGAGACCGTGGGTCGTGAATGGCTGGGCCCGGCCGAGCTGGAGCAGGTGCTGGAAACGGACGGCTCCCTTGAGCCGGAGTGTTTCAGTCTCGATTTCATCGGGCTGCTCAACACGCATGTCTGGGGTCAGGGCTTCCCGCCGCCGGTGTTCTGCGATGAATTCCGGGTGCTGAACCAGCGGGTGCTGAAAGACAAGCATCTGAAGCTGATGCTGCAAAAGGATGGCAGGCAATTCGACGCGATCTGGTTCAACCATGCCGACGGCCTGCCGGATCGTGCCCGGGTGGCCTACCGGCTGGATGCGAACGAATTCAACGGAAGAACCTCGGTGCAGCTGCTGGTTGAGCACGCCGAAGGCTGCTGAGGAGCGGCCACCCGCAATTCCTCGGTCTGCGCTGCCCGGAGCACCTCACCGCATCGTTGGTTTTTTACATAGTGCAGCGGCCCTCTGGTCAATTACCCTCTGCTCAATCATAGTGACTGTCAGCCTGAAAGCACTGGCTGAGAGCGTGATCGTCCGCGAAAGACGGCTGGCGTGGACCGGGCAAGCAAACCAGCCCGGGCACAAGGAGCTCACGTTCAACCGCCAACAACGCAAAATGACGTCACACGGCGAGCGGTCCATGAATCTGTATGCAAATACCGTCGATCACTGGCTGCACCTTCATGCTGATGGAATTCAGCTCGACGACGAGGGAATCGCGCTGATACCCGGCGCCGGCGACGAAGAAAGCGTTCTCGCGATTGAAGTCCCGGATAACAGCGATGTCTGTTATTTCTATGCGCCGGTCTGCCCGCTCTCCGCGGATGCGGCAGAAACCGAGCTGTACCAGGCCATGGAGCTGAATCGCTTCGGGCGTCCGCTGGGTGGGTGCTGGCTGGCGTGGGATCCCGAGTTCGCGATGCTGACCCTTTGTTACAACCTTCATATTCCGTCGAGCGATTCGATTGCCTTCCGGAATACCATCGATAATTTTTTCTCGTCGCTCAAAGAGGCAAAACGCAGGTTAAGTCAGGGGGCTTTTGCTTCACTGGCCTAAGTGAATGCAAACCATGTCATGGCGCGGATAAATCAACCCTCTCTGCCAACGCGCATTGCCCCAGCGGCATGGATCAAAGGCAGCGCGCCAAAAAACACCCCAAGCAAGCAGGCGGCATCGCGAGTGCCGGTCTCGCGATTTTTGAACGATCATCCCGCCAAAGCACCTCAGATCGGAGCAAGCAAGCTGGCCGCTTCCGCCGGAAAATCGACAGCAAAGCCGACGGCCGTTTATTCACGAGAGTTTTTTCAGACAAGCCAGAACGATCTCAAAGAAATCCGAGAGAGCACTCTTCAGCACTATGGATTTCTCCAAGCCGCAGAGTACAACTCTACTGTTACCGATGTCAGCAACTACTCGGATCTGGAAAAAGTTGTGTCAGCAAATTTGGCAGCAACATTAAGCAAATTTCTTGGGAATGACCGTACGCTCGACAGCAAAATCATCGGAGAAAAAGGTGCCTTCCAGGATAAGGAAACCGGATTGTATTTTGAAATACACAAAAAAAAGACCAGAAAAGGAGAAGCTCAGACCTATGTGCTCGCATTCCCGGGCACCGGCATCCCGGGGATGACCGGCGTTCAATGGAAAAACAATATCCAGCAAATTACTGGTGGAGGCGACATACCCCCTGCGTACCGCCAGGCAGCCGACCTGGTGGCACGAATCATGCAAAATTTGCCCGAAAAGACCACACTGGAACTCACCGGCCACTCGCTCGGCGGCGGAATTGCCAATTATGTTGGACTGAAGCACGATCTGACATCGGTCTGCTTCAATGCGGCAGCAATCGGAAAAGCTTGCCTGAAAGATCTCGGGGACATTCCCAGAGATCGATTGGAGAAGCAGATACACCTGAGGATCAAGAGCGACTGGATGTCCAGCGCAAGGACACTGGCGAAGCTCCAGAAGCTTTACCCATCACTGATTCCCTTCGTCCCGAGGCAGGTCGGCAAGGTATACACCCTGCCGAATCAGCACGCCAACAGCGTGGATTTTCGGGATCAGCACGTATCAGGGGCATTTCGCGATTTTTATCAAAGGAGAAATCCCTCAGAGCAAACGCACGTGGACCCTGACGCCCTCGCTTGAGCAATCGACGACGGGACGAAGGTTCGCCAGATGCCTGTTCGATGCCAAGGGTGTGCCCATCACGCGTCCCACGCTCCCAGAGCGGCTTCCCGGCGAAGCAGCACAGGGGCTTCCGGTATAATCCCGTTCTTTTGGAGCCTCACCGAAAGATCATGGAAGCTGAACGCCTGAACGCCCTCACCGCCCTGCTCGCCGACCTCAGCGCGCGCGAGCAAGATCTTCGGAGGTATCTTTGACTTCGATCTGAAGTCAGAGAAACTCGAACAAGTCAACGCCGAACTCGAAGACCCGAAAGTCTGGGACGATCCCAAGCGGGCGCAGGATCTCGGCAGAGAGAAAAAATCCCTTGAAGCGATCGTTGAAGCACTGACGACCATCCATGGCGGCCTGCAGGATGCCGGCGATCTGCTCGAGATGGCTCGCGAGGAAAACGATACCGACACCCTGATCTCCGTAGAAGCCGACGCCCACGAGCTGCAAAAGCAGGTCGAGGCGCTGGAATTCCGCCGGATGTTCGCCAACCCGCTCGATCCGAACAACTGCTTCATCGACATTCAGGCCGGTGCCGGCGGCACCGAGGCACAGGACTGGGCCTCAATGCTGCTGCGCCAGTACCTGCGCTACTGCGAGCGCAAGGGTTTCAAGACCGAGATCCTTGAACAGTCCGATGGCGAGGTTGCCGGCATCAAGACCGCGACCATCAAGGTCGAGGGCGATTACGCGTATGGTCATTTGCGTACCGAGACCGGCGTTCACCGCCTTGTGCGCAAGTCGCCGTTCGACTCGGCCAACGGGCGGCACACCTCGTTTTCCAGCCTGTTCGTGTATCCGGAAGTGGATGAATCGATCGACATCGAGGTCAATCCGGCAGACGTCCGTGTCGACACCTATCGCGCGTCCGGTGCGGGTGGCCAGCACATCAACAAGACCGACTCGGCTGTGCGACTGACGCATACGCCCACCGGTATCGTGGTCCAGTGCCAGAACGACCGCAGCCAGCACCGCAACCGTGCCGAGGCCTGGGCGATGCTGAAATCCCGTCTGTATGAGCTCGAGCTGCGCAAGCGCATGAGCGAGCAGCAGAAACTGGAAGATTCAAAAACCGATATCGGCTGGGGGCACCAGATCCGCTCCTATGTGCTCGACCAGTCACGCATCAAGGACCTGCGCACCAACCACGAGACGGGCAATACCAAAGCCGTGCTGGATGGCGAACTGGATGACTTCATCGCCGCCTCACTGAAGCAAGGCGTGTGAAACAAGCACGCATCACGACCAACGACCATGACCGACAAGAACGACAGCCTGCCCGAAGAACGCGACGAAAACACCATCATTGCCGAGCGGCGTGCCAAGCTGTCGGCACTGCGCGAAAAAGGTGTCGCCTTCCCGAATGATTTCAGCCCACAGCACAAGGCGGCTGAGCTTCAGGCGCAGTATGGCGATGCCGAGCGCGAGGCGCTGGAAGCGCAGCCGGTACAGGTCGTGGTCGCCGGTCGCATGATGCTCAAGCGCGTGATGGGCAAGGCCTCGTTTGCGACGATTCAGGACGCCTCGGGGGTGAGAGCCGATGGCCGCATCCAGCTGTACATCACGAACGAACTGACCGGCGAGGCGGATCATGAGGCATTCAAGCACTATGATCTGGGCGATATCCTTGGCGCGGAAGGCACGCTGTTCAAGACCAAGACCGGCGAGCTGTCGGTCAAGGTCAGCAAGCTGCGCCTGCTGACGAAATCCCTGCGCCCGTTGCCGGACAAATTCCACGGTCTGTCCGATCAGGAAACCAAGTACCGGCAGCGCTATGTTGACCTGATCACAAGCGAGGAAACCCGGCGCACGTTCAAGGCCCGCACGGCGGCTGTCTCGTCGATTCGCCGTTTCATGGAGGGTCACGATTTCATGGAAGTCGAGACGCCGATGCTGCATGTGATCCCCGGTGGTGCCGCAGCCAAGCCCTTCATCACCCACCACAATGCACTGGACATGGAAATGTACCTGCGCATTGCGCCTGAGCTCTACCTGAAGCGGCTGGTAGTGGGTGGCTTCGAGCGCGTGTTCGAGATCAACCGGAATTTCCGTAACGAAGGCGTATCGCCCCGTCACAATCCGGAATTCACGATGATGGAGTTCTACGCAGCCTATGTGGACTACAAATGGCTGATGGACTTCACCGAGGCACTGATCCGTCAGGCGGCCATCGACGCGCACGGCACGGCGCAACTGACCTATCAGGGACGTGAGCTCGACTTGTCGAAGCCGTTCCACCGGATGACCATCGTGGAGGCCATCAACAAGTTTGCCCCGCACTACACGAACGAGCAACTGCACGACGCAGAATTCCTGAAAAAGGAACTGAAACAAAAGTTTGACGTCGAGCCGCACATCATTTCCGGCCTCGGCGCGCTCCAGCTGTCCCTGTTTGAAGAGACCGCCGAATCGCAGCTCTGGGAGCCCACGTACATCATCGACTATCCGGTCGAGGTATCGCCGCTGGCGCGCGCGTCGGACACGGTACCGGGCATCACTGAGCGTTTCGAGCTGTTCATAACCGGCCGCGAGATCGCGAACGGCTTCTCCGAGCTGAATGATGCAGAAGATCAGGCCGCACGCTTTCAGGCCCAGGTCGCCGCGAAAAACGCCGGTGATGACGAGGCAATGTATTACGACGCCGACTACATTCGCGCACTGGAGTACGGCATGCCGCCGACCGGAGGCTGCGGCATCGGCATCGACCGGCTGATGATGCTGATCACGGATTCGCCGAACATCCGCGACGTGATTCTTTTCCCGCACCTGCGGCGCGAAGACTAATCACAATAAACGCTGACCAGCCATCGGGCTGACTCCTCCGTTCCATGCAAGGCGGCGCTGTTTCATGCGCCTGCCTGCCCGCATTTCCCCTCCCCCTTTGCCTCCGAGATGATCGATACGGAGCGAATTACCGTACAGAAAAATCACTTTGATACAGATCATCTTAGAAGAAACTCTTCTCCACAACAAGAGACGCCGCGTTTACAAATAGGAAGATTTCCAACAATAAGAAGGTTCCGGGGAAACTTTTCTCCTCGGATGAACTCTTTATCAGGTCATTTTCCAAGGAGTAAATTATGGACACGGCGGGTTCAAAGATTCATCCTCTAGTGGCTATTGCCGCCGCTGCAGTGATCGTGGTCAGTCTGGCAGGTACTGCCGCATTGCTTGGTTGGCTGCCCGGCAAGCCAGCGTCAGAGTCCTCTGAAGCACCGGTGCAGGAAACAGCACCTGCCGCCACCGCCGCCACCGGCACCACGCCGGATAGCACGAAAGCCAACGCCGCTACCCCGGCCACTGCCAGCCCAACGGCATCATCGTCCCCGGCTCGCCTGAAAAGCCCTGTCGCCCCGTCTCCCGACCGAACGACCCGACCCGCGCAGAGCACAGCGTCACCGACCGCACAGGCCCCCGCCGCAAGCGCCCCCGCACCGATGCCGGTTCAGGCGATCTGTCATGAGTGCGGCAAGATCACTGCGATCCGCACGGTCGAACAGGCGGGTAACCCGAGCGGAGTCGGTGCGGTCGCCGGCGCAGTCGTCGGCGGCGTGCTGGGCAATCAGGTGGGCGGCGGAACGGGCAAGACCCTGGCCACCGTCGCCGGGGCGGTCGGCGGCGGTTATGCGGGCAACGAAATCGAGAAACGTTCGCGCAAAAACGTCAGCTATGTGATCGAGGTACAGATGGATAACGGCACGCGTCAGAGCTTTACTACCGACCAGCCTCCCAGCTGGCGTCAGGGGGACGCGGTGCGCGTGATCAATGGGGCACTGGTCGCTCGGTGATCGGCCGTTGAGCCAAATCAATTTGATGTCAAGATATTAACACTCGAGATCTTGCCTGATATACAACCCTCTTCAAGGCATCACGCCTTGAACATTAACGGAGGGAATCATGGACCTGAACGAGGAAAGGCATCAACTGGAGGACGAGGACGAGCCCTTTATCGAAATCAATGAAGGGCTGGTGGTGGTTGCCGTCGCCTGCGTGCTGCTGATGCTCGCGGTGGCCGGTGCGCTGGTGATTGGTGAACAGCTCTGGGGCAATCCTTACAAGGCGCTGGAGACGCCCACGCTGATGGACAAATATCGCTGATTCAGCGGGCTTCGTCGATCCACGCCATTTGTATCGCTTCCAGGATCTTCTCGCCCGACCGTGCGGGATCGTCGCTGAATCCTTCCAGCTCGGTCACCCAGCGATGAAGATCCGTGAAGCGTACGGTCAGCGGGTCGATGTCGGGGTGCTTGTCATACAGCGCCTCGGCAATCTGCAGGGTGTCAGTCCATTTCATCAGTGATTCTCGCGTGCGTGATTGATCGTGTACTTGGGAATCTCGATCACCAGCGTCTCATTGCCGACCACGGCCTGACAGGACAGCCGCGACGTGGCCTCCAGTCCCCAGGCCATGTCGAGCAGATCTTCTTCTCTTTCCTCGGCCTCGTTCAACGAATCGAAGCCCTCGCGCACGACGACATGGCAGGTGGTGCAGGCGCACGACTTCTCGCACGCATGCTCGATCTCGATATCCTGCGAGAGCAAGGCATCGCAGACAGTGGTGCCGGCGGGCGCGTCAAACACGGCACCATCCGGGCACAGGATCTCATGAGGCAGTACGACAATCTGGGGCACGTTGTTCCTTTGCTGTAGCTCGTTGAATGTGCGCCTGATCAGGCGACTTCATCCAGTTTTTTTCCGGTGAGCGCGGAGCGCACGCTGCGGTCCATCCTGCGGGCAGCGAAATCTTCGGTGCCCCGGGCCAGCGCATCGACCGCAGACTTGATCGCCAGATGATCACTGCCCCGTACCGAGGCGCGCACGCCCGCCATCAGGCGGTCGATCTCCTGCTTCTCATCAGACGACAACAGATCCGCATCCTGTGCGAGCGCGGAATCGGTGGCCAGCAGCAGCCGCTCGGCCTCGACCTGCTCTTCGCGCAGCGCGCGCTGCTTCATGTCATCGTCGGCCGAGTTGAAGGATTCCTGCAGCATGCGGGCAATATCATCGTCGCCCAGTCCATACGAGGGCTTGACCACGATCGATGCCTCGACACCGGAGTGGGTCTCGCGGGCCGACACCGACAATAACCCGTCGGCATCCACCTGATAGGTCACGCGGATGCGCGCGGCGCCAGCGGCCATCGGCGGTATGCCGCGCAATTCAAAACGTGCAAGCGAGCGGCAGTCCGACACCACCTCGCGCTCGCCCTGCACCACATGCACCGCCATCGCGGTCTGACCATCCTTGAAGGTCGTGAACTCCTGCGCGCGAGCGCAGGGAATAGTCGAGTTGCGCGGAATGACCTTCTCCACCAACCCGCCCATGGTCTCGATGCACAGCGACAGAGGAATCACGTCCAGCAGCAGCCAGTCATCACCGGCGGCGCGATTGCCTGCCAGCAGATTGGCCTGTATCGCCGCGCCCAGCGCCACGACTTTATCGGGATCGATGTTATCGAGCGGCAGCGTCTTGAAATACTCGCCCACCGCTTTGCGCACCTGCGGCATGCGGGTGGCGCCGCCTACCAGCACGACGCCATCGATGTCATCCGCCGTCAGAGCGGCGTCACGCATCGCCTTGCGGCAGGCCGTGATCGTCTTGCTGACCAGATGCTGGGTCAGGCGGGTGAATTCAGCCTCGGTGATCGTCAGCCGGACTTCCTCGCCGGAGTTCAGCACGGCATCGATATGCGTGTCCGAATGCGTCGACAAAATCTCTTTCGCTCCGCGTGCCTTGACCATCAGGGTGCGCGTATCTTCGTCGGACAAGGGCGCGAGACCGGCCTGCTCGATGATCCAGCAGAACAGACGGTGATCAAAGTCGTCCCCACCCAGCGCGGAATCGCCGCCGGTGGCCAGTACCTCGAACACGCCTTTCGACAGCTTCAGGATGGAGATATCGAATGTGCCGCCGCCGAGGTCATAGACGGCGTACGTTCCCTCCGAACCATGATCCAGTCCGTAGGCAATCGCAGCAGCGGTCGGTTCATTCAACAGGCGCAGCACGTTCAGTCCGGCGAGCTTCGCCGCATCCTTGGTCGCCTGCCGCTGGGCATCATCAAAATACGCGGGCACGGTGATCACTGCACCGACGAGTTCATCCCCCAGCGCGTCTTCGGCGCGCTGCCTGAGGGTGGCGAGAATCTCCGCAGACACCTCGACCGGACTTTTCACGCCAGCGACCGTTTTCAGCTGCACCATGCCGGGCGCATCGACGAAGTGGTAAGGGAGATTCTCCGCGTAAGCGATATCTTTCAGGCCGCGCCCCATGAAGCGCTTGACGGAGATGATGGTGTTCTTCGGATCGCTGATCTGCGCGGCCTTGGCCTTGTAGCCAATGTTCGCGTGGCCGTTCGGCAGGTAGCGCACGATCGAAGGCAGCAGCGCATGCCCTTCCTCGTCGCTCAGGACTTCGGGTATGCCATGGCGCACGGTCGCCACCAGTGAATTGGTCGTGCCCAGATCAATGCCCACCGCCAGCCGGTGCTGGTGCGGCGCGGTCGACATGCCCGGTTCGGATATCTGCAGCAGTGCCATGATGCGTGAATACTTTCTTGTCTGTGTATGCTCTCTGTGTGCTTCTGCGTCGCCGGACGCCGGCGCGGCCTCTCAGGCGTCGAGCGCCTCGAAGGCGCGGCTGACATCGTCACCAAACCTTTCGAGAAACATCAGCTGGCGCACCTGGGCACCGGCCTCGTCGTGTTTTCCTGCGTTGAACAGCTTGCCCAACTGATCCAGACGTTCGCGGCGATGGCGGGCCAGCTCATTGTCCAGCGTCTCAAGCGCATCCATGTCTTTCGCGTCGCGCGCATCATCAAGCGCCTCGCGCCATTCCATCTGCTGCATCAGAAAGCCTGCGGGCATCGCCGTGTTCGATTCTATGCCCAGATCCACGCCCTGCAATTCGCACAGATACGCCGCGCGCTTCAGCGGATTTTTCAGTATCTGGTAGGCCTCATTCGCCCGTGTCGCCCATTGCATCGCGACCCGCTTCTCAGCGTCCGATGCCGAGACAAAGCGGTCGGGATGCACCCTGCCCTGCAGCTCGCGGTAGGCCACATCCAGCTGCCCGATGTCCACATCGAAGCTGACCGGCATCTGGAAAAGCGCAAAATGATTGTCCATGTTTCAAAAACAAAAGCCTGTCATTCTCAACAGGCTTCGTGGTCATCGAGAGGCTCCGCTCAGATACGGAAGCTTTCTCCGCAACCGCATTCATCCTTCACATTGGGATTGTAGAACTTGAATCCCTCGTTCAGTCCTTCGCGGGCAAAATCCAGCTCGGTGCCGTCGATGTAGGGCAGGCTCTTCGGATCAACGAACACCTTGATGCCGTGCGACTCGAACACCTGATCTTCGTCGGCGCTCTCGTCCACGTACTCCAGTTTGTACGCCAGACCGGAACAGCCGGTCGTGCGCACACCAAAGCGCAGGCCAATGCCCTTGCCGCGCTTCTCGATGTAGCGCGACACATGCTTCGCCGCTTTTTCCGTCAGAGTGATCGCCATCGTCCGCTCCGTCAGGCTGCCTGCTTGTCCTCGCTGCCGTGGCGCGCCTTGTAATCAGCCACTGCGGCCTTGATCGCATCTTCCGCGAGGATAGAGCAATGAATCTTCACCGGCGGCAGTGCCAGCTCTTCGGCGATCTGGGTGTTCTTGATCGACAGCGCCTCGTCAAGCGTCTTTCCCTTCACCCATTCTGTCACCAGCGACGAAGATGCAATCGCCGAACCGCAGCCATAGGTCTTGAACTTTGCGTCTTCGATCACGCCGTTCTCACCGACCTTGATCTGCAGCTTCATCACGTCGCCACAGGCCGGCGCACCGACCATGCCGGTGCCTACTGTGTCATCGCCCTTGTCGAATGCGCCGACGTTGCGCGGGTTTTCATAGTGATCGAGTACTTTGTCCGAATAAGCCATGATGATGCTCCTTGCCTGATGTGCTGCTCAGAATACTACCCAGTGCAGTGCTTAGTGCGCCGCCCATTGGATCGAGTTGATATCGATCCCCTCTTTGTACATATCCCAGAGCGGCGACAGGTCGCGCAGCTTCTGGACTTTCGATTTGATCAGGTCGATCGTGAAATCCACATCTTCCTCGGTGGTGAAACGACCGAAGGTGAAGCGGATCGAGCTGTGCGCGAGTTCATCGCTGCGGCCCAGCGCGCGCAGCACATACGACGGCTCGAGGCTGGCCGAGGTACAGGCCGAACCCGAGGAGACCGCGATGTCCTTGATCGCCATGATCAGTGACTCGCCCTCGACATAATTGAAGCTGACATTCAGGTTGTGCGGCACGCGATGCTCCAGGTCGCCATTGACATAGACCTCTTCGATCGCCTGCAGGCCCCTGGTCAGCCGGTCGCGCAGCGCCTGAATGCGCGGCACTTCAGTCGCCATCTCTTCCTTCGCGATACGGAACGCCTCACCCATGCCAACGATCTGGTGCGTGGCCAGCGTACCGGAACGCAGCCCGCGCTCATGACCGCCGCCGTGCATCTGCGCCTCGATCCGCACGCGCGGCTTGCGACGCACGTACAGCGCACCGACGCCCTTGGGGCCGTAAGTCTTGTGCGCAGTGAAGGTCACCAGATCGACCTTGGTCTTTTCCAGGTCGATCGGTGTCTTGCCCGTTGCCTGCGCCGCATCCGAATGGAAGATGATGCCCTTGCTGCGGCACAGTTCGCCGATCGCATCGATGGGCTGGATCACGCCGATCTCATTGTTCACCCACATCACCGACACCAGAATCGTGTCAGGACGAATGGCTGCTTCCAGCTGCTCGACCGTGATCAGGCCGTTCGGCGCAGGCTCGAGATACGTGGCTTCGAAGCCCTGACGCTCGAGCTCGCGCACCGTGTCCAGCACGGCCTTGTGCTCGGTCTTGACGGTGATGATGTGCTTGCCCTTGGTCTTGTAGAAATGCGCGGCGCCCTTGATCGCAAGGTTGTTGCCCTCGGTCGCGCCCGACGTCCAGATGATCTCGCGCGGATCCGCATTTACCAGCGCAGCGACATGCTCGCGCGCCTGCTCGACCGCTTTCTCTGCTTCCCAGCCATACATGTGGCTGCGCGAGGCCGGATTACCGAACTGCTCGCGCAGGTAGGGAATCATTTTGTCCGCGACGCGCGGATCGACCGGCGTCGTCGATGAGTAATCCAGATAGATAGGAAAATGCGGCGCCCGGATGGTGTCCATCAGGGATTTGGCCAGCGGTGCGTTCATTACCTTGCTCCGTTCATTCGTTACAGCGTCAATTCGTGTGGGTCATGCTGCCTGATGAGAGCGCTGCACAACCACGACAGGCTTTTGCTCTACCGGCTTGTTCTTCTGTTGATCGACCAGATCTTTCAGCGACACCGAATCGAGATAGTCGACCATCTTGGCATTCAGCGTCGCCCACAAATCATGTGTCATGCAGCGCGTGCCATGGGACTCGCCATCGCCGTGGCAGTTCTGCTTGCCGCCGCATTGGGTCGCGTCCAGCGGCTCATCCACGGCGATGATGATGTCAGCCACCGTGATGTCCTCCGGGCGACGAGCGAGGTTGTAGCCCCCGCCCGGGCCGCGCACCGATTCCACAATCTCATGGCGACGCAGTTTTCCGAACAATTGTTCGAGATAAGACAGCGAAATCTCCTGCCGCTGGCTGATGCCCGCCAGCGTGACCGGACCCTGATGCTGGCGCATGGCCAGATCAATCATCGCGGTGACAGCAAAACGACCTTTGGTGGTGAGGCGCATGGGCTTCCTCCAAAAACGAACTGCGTTACTCCGGGAAATAAACGACTATCAGACACGAATCCCGAACAATTTGGTCGAGTATACCAAATCTGACTGGAATTGTCAGGTATTGAATCCGATGGGAACTTTTGCAGACGTTTCTTTTACTGCAACTACCCCGTCCGCAACAGATGCATCGGGCCAAACAATTGCTGCATCTCGCGGTTCTGGATGAAGGACAGGTTGTACGGATGTTCGGCCACAGCCTTCGGGAACGCCGACAGCGCAGGCAAGCCCTCAAGCCATTGTGCGATCTTCCCCCACAGCACCAGCGTGGGCGCGGGCTGACCCGACCGGCTGGCCAGCGCTTCCAGCACCACCTCAAGAAATGGCCGCCAGGCTTTGGCCTCTTTCACCGGCGGCACATGCGGCCGGAATACCAGCGCGGCATTCAGCAGCAAGAAGCCCTGACCGATCAGCTTGTTCTGCAGATCAGGCAGGGTCTGGATGAATCCCGAGTCCGGCAGCAGCGCC
>JACCDN010052441.1_pt1 | contig 17637 bp, 13 predicted proteins | sample 7441691 | NCBI WGS metagenome assembly JACCDN01 (sample SAMN15323439, study PRJNA562643) | freshwater metagenome | isolation source: river surface water | place: USA:Blue River Watershed | collected 2017-08-16
TTAAGATTGCTTTTTAATGTCCCTTGCATTCATGACTCATCCTTGAAATCTGAAGATGAATTAGATCATTTTAGACTTTATGTGTAAATATATTTCACCTTTTACAACAGGCCGGACCGTTTTTTGATACCCTTGGAATCTAAAAATTAGATCGTTGATTTACAAGTCTTCTACAATATCAATTTGACATCTCATTATCAAAATTTCAAAAACTCATCATATCGCGTATTTTTCAAGTACAAAATTTATAAAGAAAATGTTACTTTTTTAGCTCTCTCAAGAGTTTCTTCGCCGCACATTTCTATTACGGTATCATGCGCATTCTCATTTAAAATCTCTTGAACAAAGCTAAGTGCCTTGACGGGGAAAATTCTGTAAATTTGATCTCTCACCAGTTTGGTAACTTCATCAATCATAACCAAAGTCATTTCTCTAGAATATGCCAAGCATTCTGCTGTATGTTCCGTTGAAATGTTTTCTTGATCCACTCCAATTAACCTAAAGAATTTGCCGCTTACTTCACTGGTCTTTTGATAACTTTGGTATTCATCAAGCATCGCACAAATATTTACATATTGCAGATAGTATTTTTTTCTTGACGTAAAATATTTTGGATTGCGTTCACCATCCAACAATTGTCTAAAATCGTACAATATTGTTAATTGTTGGCGATAACTCGGAGCGTCCTTATATGTTGCACATGTTAAATACAAAGCCACTGTAAGCTTAGCGCAAGCTGTGGCAGCTATCTCATGAACCATACATGAAGACATAATGCTTTTATATTTTTCAGCCACCGCTCTTTCTCTTTCAGGGAGTATTTTTTCCATAAAATCCCCAAGCTCTCCTCTTACCATGTCCTGAGAGACGTATTCAATGAGCCTTTTTGTCTTCGTCATTTTTTACCTCCAAATGACATTGCTTTACTTAAATCTTCCATCATTGCTTCTTCATCACTTAGAATCTTATCGATAATGAGCGGTGATATTTCTTCCATGATTTCCTCTGGCCAATGCATGTTTTTTTGCATAAAACCTAGAAATTCAACGCAAATAATATGTTTTGCTTCTCTTGGTAAACTTTTAAGACTAGAAAACGCGTGACGCATTACTATATCTAAATGTTGAGATACTATTTCTATGGCATTCTCTGAAATTTCATTATTAATTTTTCTTAAGTTTACTCTTTCAGTGGTACTTGCTTTTTCTTGTTCCCCCAAAACTCCAACAGCCTGCTCTGCACCCATAGTATTAATCAATTGCTCAAAATCACCTCGTTTCCCTTTATTAGTGATCGCTTGCAGTATTAAAGAAGCCCTATATTCATAATAATCAAGATCAAATAAATCAAACATTAATCGACCTATTACTTTTGATATGTCTTGAAGTTTTTTCTGACCAATCGAGTCAGTCTTAACTGATTGCAAAAAAGCGTTAATTTCTTTAGCACCATGTTTCCCTTCTCCCAGAAATACCTTTATCCCTTGATATAAACTTCCCTTTCTCAGGACTTCTGGAATTATTGTTGCAACCTTATCGCTCTGTTTCCATTTGATTAAATGTTGTATCGCACGCAAACTTTGCAGTGTTTGACGAATTCTTGCCCCTTCTCGACCTAAGTCTTGCTTAGTTTTTTTCTTTGGACGTTGATATAAACGATGTCGGTTTTGGTTAACTCCTTCAAGCACCTCTTGCGATACAGTACCAATCAGTTGCGCAAGAAATGTGGCCTGCTGTACCTTAAGAGCAGTTTTAATAACTTTTACATTTTCTTCTTCAACATACTTATCCCTTAGGTCTCTCGTCATTTTTTTGCGATTTTTGTTTATAAAATGCTTAGGTACTCCTCGAATCATTGTTTGAATTCTTGTATCTAACAGCTGCCACCTATCCTCAGGAATAAATTTCTTTGCAATCGCAGCAAGCAAGCCAGGAATCTCATGAATACTCTGTTCATCCACAGATTCTAAAATCGATGTCACGAATACCGCATATGCCGTAATATGCGCACCTTGTTGACGTCCTAAATAGGTGTCCGGTCTCAATCTTGATACAGCAAGTAATATATGCCCTGTTCTATAATCAACCTGAGCTCTGACATACACTTCATCATGACTAACCGCACCTCTTTGTACACTTGATTCAGATGAAAGCCCTTCGGAGCTATGATCTGATTTCCTAACAATCTCACCACCACTTTCATTATCTGAATCTGATATTGTCGCTCCAGAAACTAAGCGCGATATATTTTCGTCATGCTCACTTTCTTGCAAGGACAAAGATTGAAGGCCTTCCAATTCACTAACATTTGAATCTGGCGTAGATTTTGCACTAGACGCATACACATCTGCATTTACATAATCCTCATTCTCTATAGTTAACCTTGGCTTAAAAGGAGTCTCATGCTCCTGAAGTATCCCAGATTCTTGTTTAAAAAAAGTTGCCCTTATTTTAAGGGGTGTTTTAAGAGGATTTTTTTTGGCCCTGACCCCAACAGCACCTCTTGCAATACTTTTTTTCAATCGCTGCTCTGTTGGCGATAATTCAGATTTCTTATCATGATTGTCCATAAATTGTGCGCCTAAATTTAATTAAGTTAAGTATACCATATGTGTCATATCAGAACAAAAAACAAACATGATTGGTAAAAAATTTGCGCCAGAGCCCTACAAAGCATCTATTCACTTTACAGTATCGAAAAACACAACACCCTTAAATATTGTACCTTAATCTGCAAATAGTTCTTCAATCGTTGATTGCATTTCCTCTTGACTGGGCTTCGCATATCGAAATATTTCCTTAATCGAAACATTGCCGCTCATTTCTTGAGCAAAATGAACTCCGTGCTTATCTGTCACCTTCTTTAAAAAAGTATGCCTAAGTTTATGCGGCGTGAAATCAAATTTTTCATTATCCTGTAAAAATGCCAAAGCCTGCTTTAGTACTCGCTGACTTATTCTATATATATCTAGCGTTTTTAATCTTTCGCCATAACGACCTATAAATAAAGGCTCTTCTGATTCGGGCTCTCTCTCGGCAAGGTATTTGTCTAAAAAATCTCTTGCTTCTTGTGGAACTGGAACTTTACTCGTCACCCGCTTACTTTTATGACGTACAACATCGTGTAGTCCTTTATTATAGTATTGATACACATTGAGACTGACTAATTCTGATTCTCGAAGCCCCGTTCCCAACAATACATACAATACCGTCGTTTCTAATAATGGATTTTGATTTTTTCTAGTGCAGCTTTTGATTCGTTGCTCACATGCTGACTTCAGCCGCATTAACTGCTTAGATGTCAGTCCATTCCAATCAGGTGCATCCGTTTGCAAGTCTTTTACTTGAGCCATTGGGTCGCCAGCTAACAAGGGTCGTTTTTGATGCAGCCATCGACCGACATGACGAATGGTCGCCATTACTCGGTTGACTGTCGTTGCTTTGTAGACTTTGCCAGATTTTTCAGAAATGGTTTTGCAGAGTATCTTTTGAAATTGTTTACTTACCGCCGGTGTCCAATTATCAACATGATCATGCCCTACTTCCAACTCAAAGAAATTTTTGAATTTTTCGATGTCATTTTTTTTGGCTTGTTCAGTTTTTGTCGGAGACCCTTTCACATGAACCTGATAATAAAATTCTAGCCAGGCAGTTAAGGAATTGGTGTTAAAATGCTCATCCAAAGGATGAAAAACCTTATCTATCACAAACTTTCGATTTTTCGAATTTTGATCATCCAGTAAATTCATAGCTTCTCTTTTTTGGGTTTTCCCAATTATACCCTGTTTGGGATGGATAAGGTATGTTATCTAGCACAAACTTTATCACATGTTTTTGATGATAAATAGATGCTATAATAAATACATATGGTTTTATTAATATTAATATGTATACAAGTGAGGTATATATGGCGACTCCATCATCACTTATTTCGGTTCGAGTACCAACAGATGTAGCGCATCGTTTAGAAAAACTATCCCAATCCGTCGACCGCTCAAAATCCTACTTGGCCGCCGAAGCTATCGAAGAATATCTCGATCTTCATGAATGGCAAGCGCAAGCCATCCAAAATGGGTTACAAGAAATTGAGCAAGGGGATGTTGTTAATTTTGTCGATGTCAAAAAAGATTTAGGGTTGCTGGATGAAAATTTACCTCACCAAACTTACAGCCCAAGATTTACAATCTACTAAAGACTACATTAGCCAAGATAAACCCAATGCAGAACTTGCAGTTATCAAGCGCGTTGTTGAGGCAATCGAAAATATAGTGGCATTTCCAAGCATGGGGCGTGCCGGGCGAGTTTCTCATACCAAAGAATTGGTTGTTAGTGGAACACCTCTTGTTATCGCCTATCGGGTAAAACAAGACACCTTATATATAGTACGGATTATTCATACAGCCAGAAAATGGATCTAAATCTACTCATTATTATATATACCATACAAGGAAATAGTGTATGACTATAGTTTAACCAATATTCAGAGTAAGCTAATCCAGGGTTTAATTTAGCTCGTTTCGAGAAAGGAACTCGTTTATTATACTGTTATCCTGGATAAGGACTTGTTTGATACCGGGTTGTTACAATCTAAACGATAGGATCGACACTAAACTTGGTAAGATTATAAAAATCGCATTCTCTTGCTTTTCCGATGCTTTCGACCAATTTATCACTACCACAAAAACTCGGACTAAACGCGGATACTCCCTAGACTCTTATAAGACATAGGATCCACTTGTAGCAACTATGGACAGGAAAAAACATCATGTTTGAATTTGAAATAATGGTAACCGGTTACAGCATAGCGGTCGCCGCAGTTTCCATTACTATATATAGATTTGTTAGCAAGAAACAGCTAAATAAAATTAACAGCGAGCTATCTGCCATAAAAAAAGGATTGGAAAATGTAGAAGCAGAAATTAAGAAGCTTAAAATGGATTTTGATAAAAAACAAAACAACAAATCAGGCAGCTAAAATCAATTTAAAATTACATTGCGTTAAGTGTTTTTTTTAGAGTACTATAATCTCGTTATAAGGATATTACTAAATTTATAGGAGATAAAAAATGTTACATATTCAGTTGGAAATCGTTGAAGAAAATCCTATCGTAAATACCATGGCTGTTGAAGGATAGTAATATTGCTTTCCCTGTCACTTGTTCAGGGAAAGCGATTTATTTAAAACCTCTATTATGAATAATGATCTATTTACTGCAATCCCAGACACCAAAAATTCTGACGAACTTAATTTGACTGCTAAAAAAATAATTTGTGATAAACTCTCGTCAATCCTAGGGCAAATTGCAACACAACTAAAAACCGACTTAACTCATGAAATAGGTGCATTGAGAGCTACGTCTTCTGGACTACCAAACCCCGCCTTATTTCATTATTACTTTAAATTAAAAGATTATATAGCAAAAGGAAATCTAGACGACATTCTTGATACTATCAGCTTAATTTCTAACGAATCTCCATCGGTAAAAAGGTCCAACCCAAATTATCCAGACGTTCTTTCTGCTATTAACAGTGAATGGGAAAAAAACTTACTCAGTGATAGCGTTAGAAAAGACTCCATTTCTGAGTTTGGGATGGAAAATAAGTTTGAACTTGTGCGGCCTCTTTTCAACGAACAATTGATTCACCAAACAACACACATAATCACCGCACTCAATATTCTAAAAGAGGTGGACCCAACACATTACTATTCTGCCATTGACAAACTTATTGCCATTAAGATATTTGAAGGAACAGTCAGGGGATTCAGTTTTCAAGCAGCATATGGAAATATCTATATTCGAATACCTGAAGATAAAACAACCTCTGTCGCGTACTACCTAGAACATATTGTACATGAATGCGCTCATCAGCATTTATTTGCGCTTCAATTACTCGACCCTGTGGTGATAAATGACAAAACTCAACTGTTCAATGCGCCTATTAGAAAACAACAAAGACCTATGGATGGCATATTTCATGCATGCTTCGTTCTAGCAAGGATGGTTAGATGTTTTAGAAAAACTCACGACCATCTTGGCAGTGACTACAATTCTGATTTTCTAGCCAGAATTAATGGATGGTTTGAGCATAGTTATCATACTGTCAAAGAACATGCTATCCTATCTGAGCAGGGCAAAAGAATTTTCAATTCTTTTAGAGATTGCGCTTACAATTAATAATAAGGTTAAAAAACCATGAAACGGAATGTCCTTGTACTAGGCGGTACAGGTTATTTTGGAAGAAACTTGGTCTCACTTCTTTTAAACAATGGTGACAACGTTTGTGTTGTCACCAGAGGCAATGCCCCAACTAATCCAGCGTGCACATTTCAAAAATTTGATAGAAATCAAAATATTCCATTTCATACAAATCAATACTGGGATGTTGTTTATGATCAAAGCTGTTACCGCGCAAAAAGCTTAACTAACTTTCAACTACTTATGAAAAATTGTGGCATTTATATCTTGACCTCATCACAAGCTGTATACCCACCGGAACTAGAGCTGCCAGAAGACCTAAATTGCAGCCAATTCACCGATAGAATCAACCATTATGGCCTTGAAAAACTACAAGCCGAATCATTTGTAAAATCCCATACAAATGAATATATTATTCCTCGTTTTCCTGTCATTGTTGGCAAGAGTGATAGTAAAAAAAGGTTGCAGCATCTGATTAAGAAAATATACTCTGGCTCGATAGAGGTTTCCTCAACAAATCCTTTATTACAGATGATCGACGAGTATGATGCCGCAAAAGATCTTTTCAATCTATCTTTAAAAAATTTCAGAGGAGCTATTAATTTAGCCTCTGAGAAATCTATATCCGCAGAAGAATTGATCACAATGATTGCAAAAATATTAAAAGTTTCAACAAATATTTCATGGATAGACAATTATAAATACGAGCCATTCGACCTTTTAAAGTCAGAAAGCAAAACTCTTCGCTTAGACCATCAGAAAAATCTAGGGTTACAACATCAAAATTTAGAAGACATTTTACATAGATTCTGTTTAGATTTTCTGAGCACAACTCATCATGATTACAATTAAAAAACTCTTATCAATACCAACAAATGTTTGGATAATTTTATTCGGAACTTTTTTAATTAATGCCGCATATTGGATGAGCTGGCCATTTTTAGCAATGATTTTACACTCTAAATACCATTTATCTTCATCAATGATAGGAGCCGCGTTAAGTTTCCCCATCGCATTTTCAACAATTTTTGGCATTTACTTAGGTAATATTGCAGACAAAATTGGCAGAAGCAAAATCATGATCATTGGTTGCTTCTTATCATTTTGTGCCTATATCATTTTTGCATATGCTGAAACATTGTCCCTTTATATGGCAGCCATTTGGCTTGCAAACATAGGTCGCGCAATACTTGAGCCAGCTAGTAAATCCATATTCGGTGATGTCGTTATCAACGAGAACCGTGCATCTTGTCAACAATTACGATATTTTTTTGTAAATCTTGGAGCTGCTATAGGCCCACTTTGTGTTGCTTACATCGGACTTGCAGCAAAGCAAGTAACTTTTTTAATTACTGCTATAGCATATGTAATATATGCACTTTTATTGGTATTGATTTTTATCTCTCAAAAAAATTCAAATACATCAATACATCATAAAAATCAAACTTCATTCTATGAAACATTGAATATTTTAAAGTCGGATCACAAATTTTTACTATTAATTTTAATGAACGTCCTTTTGTGGATTATATTCGCTCAATTTGAGTCCTCTATTGCGATCTACCTCTCTCAGTTAAATAATCAGTCTTCCGCAAAAATTCTGAGCATTATTCTTTTTACAAACACTATGTCAGTAATCACACTCCAATTTCCTTTACTAAGGATTGTGAAAAACTTAAGCCTTAATTATCGAATATCTTTAAGCATTATTATCCTAGCTATCTCTCAATTAATGTTTGCTCACGCAGTATCACAAACCTTATCTGCGTGGGTTGCGGCAACTATAATATTTAGTATTGCGGAAGTACTTCTTGTGCCAAGCATCAGTATACAAATTGACCAAATGGCTCCAGATCATTTAAGAGGCAGTTATTTTGCCGCATCTTTTGTATATCGCTTAGGGTTTGGTGCTTATTTGGGTGGTGCACTTATGCAATATGTTGGCGCCAAAAATATGTACATATTCATGTTCTTCATCGCCTTCATGACTCTTCTTATCTACCAAATTTCATCATCTCAGTTAAAGAACTGCAACACTCAAGAAAAAAACCGTGAGATTTTTTCTTGATTCGCTAGACTAGAAAGAAGAGCATAAACAAGGCATTACAAGCGCATGTGTAACATTTGATATAAAAATATCAAATTCCTAACTTAGGTCTATATTTTATAGATAAATTGCAAAACTGCTACTTGAGTTGCCTATGGGGTGAATTTGGAAGAAATGCTCAATAACTAGCATTTCCGAGATTTACAGACGATTTTAACCAATTTTGCATTACAACAAAAACCAGAGAAAAACGGGGCTATCAACTTGAGTCATATAAAACGTATTCTTGAGACACCTTATTTTATGGGTGAAACTTCGAAATTTTCATGTTTTGTAAATAAGCTGAAGAACTCCTGCCTGAAAATGTGCGTTTATTGTGCCAACACTGTTCGCATTGTTAATCGGAGAATTGGGAAGAAATGCTCCGTAACTATATATTGCCTGAATCGATAAATCTTTTCTTAAAGCAATATCTACTCCACCCGATAATGAACCAGATGCCGCCAATGGATATCCAATTGCATTCGTTGCCAATGGTACAGGATTCGTTTCATAAATAATCGAACCGAGCAGCGCCAGCCTCTCTCTTATTGCGTATCTTGTGGTTGCTTGAAATGACCAAACATCTTTCCAATTGGTTGGAACAACATATGTACCTGTAGTAGTATTTGTAAAATTAATATTTTTTTGAATATGCCATCCTGACCAATAGATTTTACCCTCTATAAACCATAATTCATTTGCAAAATGCTCGAGCCCTATATAAATTACAGGCGCTTCTGTTATATTTAATGATAAATTGTTATTTACAACACCATTAGCTGAGCTGGTTCCATGACCATACGTATCAACCTGCGTGTATCCAGCTACAGTCAAATAGTTTTTAGAGTCTATTTTATAATACAAACCAAAATCGCCAGTATAATTTAAACCTGTCACGCTATTTATCTGATTACCTTGCCCTGGAACCACAAAATTTAATTGATACTGGCCATTATCTTCTATGTTAAAACCCACCCCTAATGCCAAATCTTCTGATATCTGGTAACTTGATTGAAATCCAAATCGATAATATAGAAGTTTTGTTAGTGTAGATGCTTGAGAAACAAAAGAGTTAACTGGCCAATCCAAATGACCGTACATACTTGGCAACACATTGAATCCCACAACAAACTTGTCCGAAAATCTATATGCTGTTAACAGATAAGGTAAATAATCATTTACACTACTCTCGACAGAGCCATTAGCTCCATAAGATGAGCCTGAAAAATTAAAAACTGGATTAATAAAAATATTGCCAACCATAATTTGTGACTTATTTATAACATTTAACTCGGCAGGGTTTTGAAAAAAACTATCATTTAAAATTTGCGCAACAGCACAATATCCTGTTTTTATATTTAAAAATGCGGCAAGAAGAAAAGTTGGCGCTGTTGTTTTTTTAAAACTCACAAACATATAACCTCAAACTGATTAATTTAATTATTCAAATTTTGAACAAAAACATTGCTTGCATAACAATTATCATCTATTATTCATGCGCTAATAGCTGCATTTAGATCAGCAGTTACATTACAAACTCAATCAAATAAAGTAATTTTCTAATGAATAAACAAATAGATACGCCACAGCCAAATTGCTTACTCATAGGAGAAGACCATTTCATTGTTGAATGTGCTGAAATTTTACTGGTAAACAATTATAACATAGTAGGGATAGTCTCTCCTGTAAAAAACACTGAGTTATGGGCCTGCAAAAACAATATTTTATTGTATAAGTCCATCGATGAAATAAACATGCCTGATATAGAAATAGATTACTTATTTAGTGTAGTGAATAGCAAAATAATTTCAGAGAAATTTTTAAAAAAAATCAAAAAACTCTCAGTTAATTATCATCATGCACCATTACCTAAATATGCGGGGATCAATGCCCCTTCTTGGGCAATTATTAATAATGAAAAACAACATGGCATATCTTGGCATATTATGAGTGCTGAAGTAGATGGCGGGGATATTCTCAAACAATCTATCTTTGATTTAGATGAAAAAGAAACTACTTTAAGTTTGAATTTAAAATGTTATCAGCATGCATTAAATGCTTTTAAAGAGCTTATTTCTGACTTGCGTTTACAAGCTATCTCGCCAATATCACAATCGTTTGATCAAAGAACTTATTATGGGCTAAACAATAAACCAAAAGGAAACGGCTGGATTAGCTGGCAATATTCAGGGGAAGAAATAGAGAAGTACTACAGAGCGTTTCATTTTGGAATACATGATAATTCATTAAGTACGCTCAAGTTTAATATCAAAAACAACAGCTATATCATCAGTGAATTAAGATTAAGTGACCTTAATTCAAGTGCAACCCCAGGAACAATTGTTAATTTAACTCATGAATATTTAGAAATAGCAACTTCTACAAAAAATATTATTATTACCCAAATAACAACTTTAGACGGAAGAGATTGTGTATTAAGAAATTTGTATAAAACTCACAATCTCCAAAAAGGGTCACTAATAAAATCCCCTGGCACAAACCAGCTAAATCTTTTTGAAGCATTGAGCAGCGAAATATCCAAGCACGAAAAATATTGGGTAAATGCAATTGACCTATTTAACCCATCTGAGCTTCCTTTTCTCAATCAAAAAGCCCTGGATTTTTCATCAGTACACAAATTAAACTATAAAACAGTCGCTAATGTTGATTTACCAAACGAGTTAATTGCTGCTTTAAAAGACAATTGCACTACCGACGATGACTTTACCTCTTTTTTTATAACCGCATTATTTGTCTATTTATATAAATTAGGAAATGTCGATAAAATTGGCATTGGGTTAATTGTTCCTTTTCATTCGAATAAAACCGATTTATTCAGTTCAAATGTTCCGTTATCTATGCAAATAACTGATAATATTCCAGTAGGAAATGTCTATGCAAGTGTAGTAAGAGAACTATTAAGTATACGAAATAAAAAAACTTTTCTTAACGATATTTTTTACCGTTACCAAGCTGCAAACAACTCAGAAAAATTCCCACAAATAAGCATTGCATTGGATGACTCTTCTTCTCACATATATAACAATAGCAATGCTTTTATTATTTTCAAGATATCTTTGATTAAGAAAAAAATTTCTTTATTGATAAATAAAAACCTCCATATTCATAACAAAAATCTTTTTTGGTTTTTAAAAAATAGTTTAATTCACTATACTGTTTGCTTGGAAAGCATACTAAAAAACGAACTTTTAATAGTCAAAAATTTAGAAATACTTCCAGAACAAGAGAAGCACTTAGTACTTCAAAAGTGGAATTGCACTAAGAAGAAAATACCAGAAAAAAAGAGTGTCTTTGACTTATTAAAAAAAAGTTTCCAAAAAAATGCAGAGCAGTTGGCTATTCGCTATCAAGAAACAGAGATCACTTACCAAGTATTAGAAGGAAAAGTAAATGATTTTGCATCCTATTTATATCACAATACACATGTTAAAGAGCAAACCCCTGTTATTATACACATGCGCCGTTCAACTGAGTGGGTAATATCCTTATTAGCTTTGATAAAAATACATGCTATTTACATTCCGGTTTCAACTAACACTCCTATTGAAAGATTGCGAACGATTATCAAAGACACCTGTGCATGCCATATTATCACTAATGATAAATATGCCAAAAACCTAAATAAACAACTCTTCAACGTTAAAGTAATTTCAACTCTAGGATCGTGTAATAAAAAATTTAAGTCCACTCACAACTGCAATGATGTTGCATATATTATGTATACTTCTGGTTCAACTGGAGTGCCAAAAGGGGTCATGATCCAGCATCACTCGCTTATAAACTTAGTTATAGAACAAATCAAAGCGCTAAAATTAAACTCAAAAACTAAAATACTTCAGTTTTCATCAATAGGTTTTGACGCTTCAATTTGGGAAATATTTGCTTCATTAATTGCCGGATGTTCTATCTACATTCCATCAGAAGAAAAAATTCTCATTGGCAAAGAGCTAACCAATCTTATTATAGATAATCAAATTACATGCATTACATTACCACCTTCAATCTTGCAAACTATTTCGCCCATAGTAACAAAAGTACTTAAAACAATTATTATCGCCGGTGAGCCCTGTTCAGAAGAGCTTGTGGATAGCTGGGTTGAAAAAGCAACACTTATCAACGCTTATGGGCCAACAGAAACTACTGTGTGCGCTACAATGACAAAACTTTCAAGAAAAAAACAAACAAGTATTGGGAAACCAATAAGTAACACTCATTCATATATTTTAGATCATAACCACAAACCATTACCTATTGGAGTAGTTGGCGAACTTTACTTGGGTGGTAAAAATCTTGCTCTTGGTTACTTAAATAAACCAGAGTTAACAAAAAAATACTTTATTACAAACCCGTTTACACAAGAAAGAATCTATCGTTCAAGAGATCTTGCTCGCTGGTTACCTGATGGGATTTTAGAATACATAGGACGAATAGATAATCAAGTAAAAATAAGGGGCTTCAGAATAGAGCTTGAAGCAATAGAAACTCAGCTTTTGCATAATAAAAATGTTGAGCAAGCCGTAGTAGTACATAAAAAACACGAGCATTTAGGAGATATTCTCGTTGCTTACGTTGTTATCAAGAAACAAATTGAACTTAATCATCTTAGGAATTATTTGGAAAAATATTTACCACATTACATGATACCTAATTTTTTTGTATCCCTAAATACACTCCCACTAACTAATAATGGGAAAATAGATCGCTCTGTATTACCAGAACCAGAGATAACCAGAACGAATAAGAAGCACCCTAAAACAGAGTTAGAAAATAAAATAGAGAAAATATGGTCAAAGATTTTTAAATTAAATTATATTGGGCCACATGATAATTTTTTTAATTTAGGTGGGAACTCTCTTTTGTTAAGCCATTTACTATTAGCTCTGCGAGATGAATTAAATTTTGAGGTGCATTTTTCTGTTTTTCTTAAAAACCCAACAATATATGGCATAGCCCAGATTATATCAAATAAATTTCATAATGTTTTAGAATATGACGCTCAAATATTACTAGATATGAAGCTAGAACAGGGTATTTTCCCTCAGAATATAACCGAAAAAAATAGTCTGACCAAGAATATATTTCTAACGGGATGTACTGGATTCCTAGGATGCCATATCCTAGAAAAACTCATACAAGATAATAAAATCAATAAAATATATTGCCTAGTCAGGGCTAATAGCAAGCAAGCCGCTATTAGAAAAATTAGTGAAGCCGCTAAAGAGCGTAAATTAAATTTTGTTATTGACAAAAAAATTGTACCTATAGTTGGAGACCTATCTTTGCCCTATTTCGGGCTGAACAATAAAATATACCAATTTTTAACCAAAAAAATCGATATAATTTATCACAATGGTGCTCATGTAAATCATTTGTATGATTATAATTTGCTGCGTTCAACAAATGTATGTTCAACTATCGAGATTTTAAAATTGGCTGGTACACAAAAGAACAAGGAGATAAATTATATTTCAACGCTATCTGCTGTAGGTAATTTTACAAAAAATGACAGATATATATTAGAAGAATTTATAAGTTTGGACTATGAAGTACCTCCTAATGATGGATATAGCCAGACTAAATGGGTATCAGAAAAATTACTATCCGAAGCTTCTAATAGAAACTTTCGTATTAACATATACCGTCCTGGCTGGATATTTGGTAATTCTAACACTGGTTATTTTCCTGTTGAAGGAAATCACTTACTTCTTTTGATTAAAAGTTGCATTCAAATGCAAATAGCGCCTAATTGGAAAACTGAACTTAACATTCTTCCTGTTGATTTTGTTAGTGAATTTATTGTTAAAACTAGTGAGCGCAATAATTCGGTTAATACTGTATATAATCTTGCCAAGAAAAATCATCTTTCTTGGAGTGATATCATCCAATGCATTAATCAATTTGGGCATAAAATAAAAATGATCCCCCCAGAGAAGTGGACAAAAAAAATTCAAAATATAGATGAAAGAAATGCTTTGTTCAATCTTCTTCCTTTGTATATTGGGTATGAAAACGGCTGGGATAAAAATTTGAATAAACTATCTCTATCGCATTGCTCTAATACTTTGAATGCGATTAGCGAGCTAAAGATTAATTACCCAAAAATAGATCAAAGTATCTTGTATCAATGTTTTTCAACCTTAAACCAAAGCCTAACGAACTAATTACAAATTACGCTATAGAAAAGCTATACTTAGTTTATGAATGCTATATTCCATTTTTAAAGCGATTACAAAAATGTCCGAAAAAAACCATGGCGACGAAACATACCTTCTAAATTCTATAATTGAAGACTCATCGGATATTATTATAATCATATCAACCGATAATAAGGTTATAAAATTTAATAACAGTGCCCTTGATTTTTTTAATCAACCTACAGAAGAAGTTCATAATAAAGATTACTTATATTTGTGCGATTACCTTAAGCTTCCAGTTCAGTTTAAAAAATTTTTAGGATCAAAAGAGCAAATAGAGTTTCAAAATTACGTTTGGTCAAATACGCTCTTTAAAACAAAAAATAGTGAGTTACATCACATAATATTTGGAAAGATGAATACTAAAAACTCTCTTCAGCATGAAAATTTTCTTCTAAAAAGCATCATTGCATCCATCCCAGGTAGTATTTATTGGAAAGATACAAATGGAATTTATTTAGGATGCAATGATTTTATGGTTAAAGTTGCTGGGTTTTCATCCAAAAACGACATTATAGGCAAAACAGACCAAGAATTATGGCCGAATCAAGCGCGTACATTTACAAAAACAGATCAAGAAGTTATGACTCTTAAGTGTGCTCAAAGTGTAGAAGAACGTGTAGATTTACCTAATGGAAAAACAAGATTTTTTACTGTTGAAAAAACACCCCTTTTCGATGACAAAAAAAATGTTATTGGTATATTAGGTAACTCTCTTGAAATTACAGAACTAAAAAACACTCAAACAGAACTTATAAAAGCCAAAGAAACTGCTGAAACAGCACTCCAGTCATTACAAGAAGCTCAAATCAAAGAGCAAAACCAACGAGAAGAGGCTGAGCGTTTAGCCATAGAAAATGCTGCTCATAAAGCCGAATTAGACACTCAAGCAAAATTTATTACGATAGTAAACCGCATTGCCCATGATGTATCAGGTTCCATGGGTGTCATTAAAAAAATGACCAAATATTTTTTAAATCTTAAAGAGATTGCTGCAATTTCTGGATATGAAATGCGCCCAATATCTGATTCAACTCGCGAAGATAATATTATTTACATTCAAACGAGCACAGATGGGCTACAGTTTGAGGTGCTTGACCAACAAAAAGAGCTTAAGAAAGGCGCTGTTAGTTGGGAGCAGTTACTTACTCAACTTAAAGAAGATGCCTCCAAAACTGAATTCGATTTCTTAGAGTTTCAAAAAGAATGTTTGCCCATATTGCTAGAATATACAGAAAAATTAGGCATTACAAAGAAGAAAATGAATGAAAGACGCATTCCAGAGGCACAAAGAATCCAATTAGAAAATTCTACTCAAAAAGCCATGACCATCATGGAGGGTATTTTAAGTAAATACTTAAACCCTGAAGAAAACCAAGATGAGTCCATATCCGTATTTCCCCCATCGCTTGCTATTCATGATGCTTTTGCTGAAACCAGACTTAACTATGAGCATCAAAGTATAAATTTCATTGAGGAATTTAACTCAAATAGCCAATTGGTATTCATCGAAGGACAACGCTCACAAATCAACCGTGCCATCACCAACCTTTTACGTAATGCAGCACAAGCTTTAGATGGTAAACCTGGCGATGTTATTTTAAAACTTGATTCAGATGAATTTTATGTTTACATCACAATTGCGGATACTGGTAAAGGCATGCCACCTGAAATGGTTGATAAGATCAAAAATAACATTGCTTTTACAGAAGGCAAGAAAGATGGCCACGGCATTGGACTTGGACAAGTGCATGCAACACTTAATCGTAACTTTGCTGAAATGGATATTGTTTCAGAACTCGGTAAGGGCACACAGTTTATTATTAAATTCAAAAAATCTATTCCACCCAATTGGGCTGCTCAAACGATTGAAATTACACCTAAAGATAAAATTATCATTGTGGATGACGACCCTTCCATTCATGGGGATTGGGGATTTAATTTTGAGCCTATTATAGAAAAATACCCCAGTATCAGCATTCATAATTTCTATGAAAGCCAAAAAGCTTTGGATTATATTCATAATCTGCCTTTGGATGAGCAAAACAATATACTTCTTCTCTCAGATTTTGAGCTTGCAAACGATACGCGCAATGGGCTGAATGTAATCGAAGAATTCAAGGTTAAACGTGCTTTTCTTGTGACAAGTCATTGTAATGAGCCAGATATTCAACAAGCACTTATTAAATTAAACGCAAAACTACTCCCTAAAAAACTCAATCAATATATCCCTATTATTGTGCTGGAAAATAAAGCTGAATACTCAGAAAAAAATCCAAAAATGGTCGATGGCATTTGGCTTGACGATGATGCTGGGTTTACTTTGATGCACGAGCAAGACTTAATAACACATGGAAAAAAAGTGGATATCTATAGAAGCCCAGAAGTTTTGTTGGCTAATATCCATATTTATCCAAAACACATCCCCATACTCCTAGATAATAATTTTGAATCCACCGGCATGCAGGGGACTGCCGTAGCTTCAGAGCTTCACAAACTCGGTTTTACTAAATTATTTTTAGTCTCTGGGGACAATATTAATAAAAGCACTTATCCTTACCTAACTATCCTTAGCAAGTTTGACCTAGACGATATCTGCAAATATTTTTGATTTATTTACACCAACTAATTTGCCTCTAAAATACCTACAAAGACTTTTTTCCAAAATTTACTATACTTGAAAATAATGCTCTCGTAGGAATTCATCATGTCAGAACCTATTCATCACGACCTAAACCCTGGTACTGCTGCGTGTTGGCGCGAATTATTTAATCAAATCAACCACTTTATTAATAACAAACTTCCTGTAATAAGAAAACAAAATAGCCTTTTAAAAGAATGCTTGCCTGAGCTTTTAAAAAAATATCAACTCTCAGCAGAAAATAAGCCTCAAGAGAGCTCCAAGAGAGAAGAGAAAAGCCCTAATAAAATCGATATCCTTTTGCAAAACCCAAACATCCTAGATTCAGAGCCGCAAATTAGCGCTATATTTAATCTTATGGAGGCTATATGGGGATCCAAGCACAGCCCCCGCCAATGTTCTCAAAGAACAAAAATTACACATAACCTAGAAATAATGTAAATACATTTGTCATGTTGTGCGTTTTAGTGGGTAACGACTGCCCATGCTAATCGAA